>ERZ773134.1820-NODE-1820-length-16943-cov-30.614756_pt1 | contig 16943 bp, 10 predicted proteins | sample MGYA00580856_ERZ773134 | MGnify/ENA primary metagenome ERZ773134 (study PRJEB29015, sample SAMEA2737823) | human gut metagenome | biome: human gut; feature: human-associated habitat; material: faeces | place: China | collected 2012 ... | reverse complement strand
AACAATAACAGCGGTTGCACTCTTATTTTGTTGTGTAAAATAGTATATAATTGCCATTATAATAAGCCGTCATATAAGGAGCAGAATTCTTGGCGATGTTACCACCGATACCATAACTGAAACGCAGTTTCATCATATTTATAAATGAAACTTTAAAAAAAGATTCTTTGTCCAGATTCCAACCAGCACCTACCGACCAGATAGGTTTCTTCTGATACTTGGAACCAGTAGCAAACAAATTGGTACGATCCCAACGAATGCTTCCTGTCACCATATATTTACCATCATACGTGTAAGCTGCATTCCCATAAAAAGAAACAAAACGATTTACCAGTTCATAGATGTTGGAGATATCATTTTTATTGAATGATACATAGTTTCCCAAAACTCCGGTATAAGTATTACTCAGCACCCGTTCATCAATAAGATCATAAGTTAGTAAAGCCGGATCATAATTATAATATTTCCGATTATTGTATTCCGTCTTATTTTCACGTACTTCCATACCAAACAAAGCGGTCACATCATGTTTTTCTGCAAATGTCTTGTTAAAATCCAATTGCTGACGGAAATTATAAGCACGAATACTATTAGTTCCCGTTGTATAAATATTGCCATAAGGAAGATTATAAGTAGCCTGGCCACTCCCACTTGCATCAGTAGCAAATGTATTTACTTTATTACGCACAGCATAGCTTTCCTTATCTTGCAATTGGCTTGTCTTATATTCCCCTACTTCATATTGGAACGAAGCAGTGTATCTCAACCAGTCTGTGAATTTAAAATTAAGTCTTGCAAAAGTACGATTACTAAAATTCTTACTCTTCGACAAGTTTCTTCCCAATTCGTCCAAAGGGGTAATATCCATACTATACAATCCGTAAGAAGAAATAATTTCCTGTTGTGACTTACTGTACCGGTCGGCAGCCGTGTTAGTATAGTAGCTTCCATCGCCATTCAACAACGAACTATAAGGAACATAATTATATCCGGGTGAGGTCAGATTATAACTCTGCGTTGTACCATCTCCATAATTCAGATACGTTCCCAAATCCAGACTCAGCCATGAAGTAAGCCGGGTAGTGTTCTGCAAATTCAATCCGAAACTCTCGCTGTCAGTATATTTATCTTCTTCCCGGTTATTCCTGTAAGACAGCGAAGCATTAAATGTATTTTTTTCCGTTCCACGCCCGATATTCAAGTTATATTGTTGCGAAAACGGATTTCGTTTACCATATTTCTTCACATCATCATAATAACGGAATCCCTGTGAAGCCAGTTCATGTAGCGTCTGCTCCATTTGTGCTTCGCTGATCGCACCTGTATGATGTTTTAAAATAGCCTGTACCCCCAAACAGGAATACATGGATGCATTGTCCAATAAATTCTGTGCATATTGGGATGCTCCCTCTCCTTGAAGATTAGGATTCATGGCCGCCCACTCCTTTTCCATCTCTATCATGTCAGCCGTACCGGCCAAGTGACCGGTATAAAAATTATAAGGGCGTACTGTCAATGTCGCTGAAAATGATACATTCAGCTGATTCTTTCCGGCTTTTTTAGTAGTGATGACTACTACACCATTAGCAGCACGAGCACCATAGATAGACGTAGCCGCGGCATCTTTTAATACCGTAATATTCTCTATATCCTCTATATTCAAATCAGGTACATTTTCGACCCAGTTGCCCAGTCCGTCAGAAATAGTTTTCTCTACCGGAAACCCATCAATCACATACAGAGGAGTAGTAAGTCCGTTCATCGAAGTCACACCACGTATCTTACCGTCACTATAACCTGCTATTCTTCCCTCCATCAATGAGCTGACACTACTTAACCGTTGAGTTTCCAACTTTTTCGAATCTACTTTCGCAAATGAACCGGTAGCCCGTTCCCTGGAGATAGTCTGATATCCGGTTACCACCACCTCGTCCAGCAGTTCGGAGGCCGGCTCCAAGACAATTCTGTAACTGTTCGCACTTGTCAATCTTACTTTCTTTGATTCATAGCCCAAGTAAGAGATTTCTATCTCTTTCGCTGTGCGGAGCAGGGTCAGCCGGAAGTGCCCGTTCATATCGGTTATGACAGCAGCTAGTTCCTCCCCTTTCGTCTGGCTCACCTGACGGATGTGAGCGGCAGGCAGGGGATCTCCATTCTCATCTACAACTATACCGCTGATCATCCGGTCTGTTTGTGCATATGCCATTGTTCCACACAAAAACAATGCAACGAAAACCATCGCCAGTCGAAGTAGCTTTCCGTGGTAATCTGAATGTTTCATACTCTTCATAGATTTAATATTAATACTGTTTATAATCACTTTTTAAGTTCCGTTTTATTGTTAAAACAGTTTTACAGCTTATATTACGTCGATAGCAAATTAATGCATAAAGTTTTAAATTATAGCAAAAACAGGTTATCCAAATACAGCAATTGCCGCATTTGAATAAATTTATGATAGCAAATTAATAGATTATCTATTTTTATGCAATTCCTGCACTTTGTTTCTATACTGAGCGGGAGTCATACCAGTAGCCGCCTGAAACTGGCTATAAAAAGTAGTCATGGAATTAAAGCCCAATTCAGCTGAAATCGCCTTTAGCGGAGTTTGGTTATCAGGATCGGAAAGTAAACGGACTGCCTCTTTTGTGCGGAAACCATTTACAAATTGAGTAAAAGTCTGCTTGGTCTGCTCATTAATAATTTGAGAGAGATAAGTACGATTAGTTCCCAACATTTCCGCTACTTTCTCTTTGGTCAGCAAATTGTCTGTAAATACCTTCTCCTCCCGCAACAGCGTTTCCAAACGCAGAAATAAATCCTGCTTCTTTTCATCTGTCAACGAGGATGAAGCATATTTCTCAGGTTGCGGCAAAGAAGTTTTCGTCGATTCCGTAAGATATTCTTGTAAAAGAGCGGACTGGCGGCCTATCTCTACAAACTGCTCGTCTATTTTATTCTGCAATTGCTGTTCACGCCGGATAGCGTCCTGATTTTGCTTCACAATGGTAAGGTACAGCTTATTTTTTCTGTAATATAAGTAATATAGTAAAGAGGCAGCTATGAAGATACAAATAAATCCGGCTATAAGCAATTGCATCTTATTTTCCTTTTCCAATAATTCCAGACGGTTTTGTTTTATCTCGTTTTCCTGCCGTTCCATATCGTATTTTGCACGTATCTCCCCCACGGCACGTTCCTTTTCCGCATTATATAAGCTATCTGTTTCCAGCTGATAGAGCTTATGATACTTCAACGCCTCTACCAGCATACCATCTTCTTCATAACATCGGGATAAAGCCTGCAACAGGTCACTTCGATAGATGGCATTAGCCTGTTGGTAAGACAGTTCTATTCCGGCTTTCAGCATCCAGACAGCCCGGTCATACTGATGATGCTCCATTAAAATTTCGGCATAGCCCAAATAGGAATTCATCACAGAAGAAATATTTCCCTGTTCTTTCAAATCCAAAGCCTTCCGGAAAAAGCCCAGCGCTTCATCATCTTTATTCAATTTATGCAGAATATATCCATAAAGATTGTAAACGTTTGATTGATCATAAAAGTCATTCTGCACCATGGTGAACTCCGCCTCCTGAATATATTTCAATGCTGTATTATAGTCACTCTTCAAATAATACATATAAGCGGTATTGGTTGAACCACTATAAATCAGATAAGGATCTTTCCGTTCATGTCCCAGTTCATAACATTCAAGGGCATATTTCAATCCTGTGCTATCATTTTTCAAATAATAAATACCGGCAATATTAGAAAGTAAAATGGAATAGAGTCTGTCATAATGACAACGTCTTGCAGCTTCAACTCCTTTGAAGAAATAAATAAGTGAACGATAATAGTCTTTTTGGACATTCGATGCATAAAGTCCCAGACCATTATATACGGAACATAAGGCGGAATCATTTTTATTACTTTCACCTATCAGCCTGGCCTGCCCTAAATGACTATAAGCCTCCTTTACATTTCCCTTCATCATATGGGCCTGCCCCAGACAAATATGAGAATAAATTACAGCGCCATTGTAATCCCGTTCATTATAACCCATCTCAAACAATTGTCGACCATAAAAGATAGCCTGATCATAATCTGCTTTATTCAAATAGAGAAAACTAACTTTCCGAAGCGCTTCTTTATCTTTAGGATACTTTTCCAGATACTCCAACTGTACATTAATGGCATTATTTATTTCTTCTTGCGCCTCTGAAACAACGGGCAAGAGTCCCAATAACATTACAACCACCCACAGTTTAAGCATCCTCATTCCTGTCATCCTCCCTTTTCTTCTTTCCGCATACTGAACTCACAGCCACAATATTGCTGATTATAAAAATTATATTCCTTAATGATAGCAATGCGACGCTCGCTCAATCCACCTTTACGCCAGTTCTGTTCCCAATAAGTGACATCCGGATAAGGGGCCGTAGCATATCGGCCCGCTTCCTCTATCTGCTCCAAACTTTTCCAACGGCTGGAAGCAAGCGTAGTAGTGATAACCGGGAATCCATGTTCGTGGGCATAACGTGCGGTTTCCTGCAGTCGCATCTTGAAACAACGCAAGCAACGGCCTCCTCTTTCAGGCTCTTGCTCCATTCCTGCCATTCGACAACGCCAGGCATCATGATCATAATCGGCATCTATAATTTCCAATCCCAAGGATTGGGCGTACCGCGTACATTCGTCCTTGCGGATAATGTATTCCTCCAACGGATAAATATTGGGATTACAATAATAGATAACCGGAGTGACACCATGCTGCATCAAGCACTCTATGATGGCTGATGAACAAGGAGCACAACAAGTATGAAGCAACACCTTGTCGGCTCCTCCCGGAACTTCAAGCTGGAATTTCTTTTTCATACGGCAAATTTAATAGATATTTGCCATACTGACCAACGGTTCGTATAATTTTTCTATATCCTGCGCATCTATTTCTATCTCCACTTGATCACCGGGAACCAGGGTTTGCCCCTGAGGAAGTAAGTTTTTACGATTCCGATGTATACTACGAATGATACAATGATTAGGTAAAGCCAATGTATCCACTTCCTTTCCGTCAAAATAAGACCCATCCATTATCTCGACAAAAAGATGATAGCGAGCACCAGCCTCTTCGGAAGACTCCGGATTATGGCTACGGAACATCCTGTCATACAGCAATACATTGTAAGGTTTTATCTGTAACAATTCGGTGAAATAATAAGTCAATCCACCTACCACAATGGAAGGATAGAACACCTCGAAATGACCGGTAATCTCCGTTATCAGGACAATAGCAGTCAAAGGAGTACGCACCACAGCCACCAAAAAAGCCACCATCCCGATCAGCGTCATATAACTCACATTCTCATACCCTATCCATCCGCGCTGTACCAATACCAACCCGAAGATTTGTCCCAATAATCCTCCCGTAACCAAGGTAGGAATGAAACTTCCTCCCGGCAAACCTGAAGAAAGAGAAAACAGCGTAAAAACAAAATGAATAAGCATCATGATAGTAAGCCACCGGATATCATGAGTTCCATTCATTCCCTGCATCATCAAAAACTGCTCTCCGCCACCTGTCAGATTCGTCTCTGTTAACGATATGGCATAAGCTATGATTAATAAATACAACATCTTGACAGGAATGGAGAGTTTCATGGCAGGTATCCTTTCTTGAAAGAAAGGAACGATGAGCGAATAAAACTTTGCAATGACAGCCATAAGGGCGGCAAAGATAATATAAAGCTCTGCCTGACGTATAAAAGATAAACCAGGAACGACCGCACTAATCAGATGATAAGGAGTCGTGGGGAACATCCAACTAGCCACTCCTCCGGCTACCACGCCGGCCAACAAGGTAGTAATAGCGGTTTTAGGTGCATCAAAACGCTCGATGGATTCTATCACCAACAAAGAAGAAGACAACGGAGCAGCAAAAGCGGCAGACAAGCCCGCACCAGCTCCGGCAGCCAGCAATTGTTTCCGTTCCCCTTTCAGAATATGTCCCCAACGAGAGATAAGTGTTCCTATATAAGACCCTATCTGAACAGACGGCCCCTCGCGTCCCAAGGACAGCCCCGCACTGAGAGCCAACACCCCTCCGCAGAATTTAGCTACCAGTTCTTTAAAAGGATGCTCATAACGGATACGACCGTTATTGGCCGCACGTGTCTGAGGAATACCACCTCCGGCTATCAATGGCATACGTTTTACCAAAGAAGCGACAAAGATCAGAATCCCCCATAAGATAAAAAACAACAATACATGCCAATACCACGGATAATGCGCCGTAAAAAAAGTTTTCCGCACATCAAAGAAATACCAGAGAAGATAGTGATAAGGCACAGCAACCAGTCCCGTAAGCAGCCCCACGAATATGCTCACGAAATACAGACGGGCATCAATCAGCTTCAGTTTCCATATTTGCCATTTGCGCAGATTGCTCCACTTCTTCCATTTGTTTTTCCATTTCTCCAGTTTCATATCCGGAATAAACAAATGGAAAAGAGAAGGGTTTATTTAAACAATGGCTTTAATAGTTCCGGTATTTCTATTTCATTTGCTTTCAGCGCTTCCAAACATTCATGCCCTTTATCGGATAAAGTAAAATGCATCTGCCGTTTATCCTTATCCCCCAAATTACGGACGATTAATTCTTTCTCTTCAATGGAACGGATGACCTTAGAGGTATGCGAAGCAGACAGACCTGTGTTTTCCGATATCACACTAGCCGTCAGCGTATCTCCGCCAATGCAACAAAGTGCCATTGCCTCATTCAATGACACTCCATATTGTTCCATCAAGCGGGTTTCAAGTTCAGAGAGAGCCTTGAACAGCTCTCTCATGACACATATTGATTTTATTTTCTCCATGCAAATTTAAATAAACAAGTTTACATTCGCCTGTTCGGCACGGTTCATATAGGTTGCCACTCCGCCAATAGTCACATGATCCAGCAATTCCTCACGTTTCACACCCATTACATCCATTGACATCTGGCAAGCTATAAATTCCACTCCGTTCTGAATGGCTTGAGTACGCAGAGATTCCAGTGAGTCGATATTTTTCTTATTCATGATATATCGCATCATCCTGGCTCCCATTCCACCCATATTCATTTTAGACAATCTCAGCTTTAAAGAACTGGAAGGCAGCATCATGCCGAACATCTTCCCCCAGATATCTTTCTTCACCACAGGTTTGTCCAGCTTCTTGATGGCATTCAGCCCCCAGAAAGTAAAGAAGATGGTTACCTTCTTTCCCGTAGCCGCCGCACCGTTTGCGAGTACAAAAGTAGCTAAAACTTTGTCCAGGTCATCACTGAACAGAATAAAAGTTTTCCCTTTATCCTCCCGGCAAACCTCCGAGGAAGAAGATTGCGGAGTATTTTTCTCAACAATTACCTCATACTTTCCTGCTCCTGATTTTACTGAGACAAAACGGTTCCCGGTAGTATGACACCATGCTTCGGCATCGCGGGGGAAGCCGGCATCCGTAGCGACAATCTCCAGACGTTCGCCGTCTGCCAGTTCTTCCATACTCTTCTTCAGCTTCATGATAGGACCGGGACAAGATATGCCACAAGCATCCACTTTTATTGCTTTCATAGAAGGAATGACGGAAGAGGCAATAGTATAAGCTCCAGCAGAATCTTTACTGTGTTCAGAATGATCAACTTTTGAAGAATCAGAACTTGAAGAACCGGAATTTGAGAACTCCTCCGGCTCGGGCAGAGGAGCCGTTGCCGCTTTATACAGTTTCAAACCTCCTATTAAATTCCTTACTTCCCCAAAGCCATTCTGTAACAATATATTAGAAGCCAGATACCCTCTCAACCCCACTCCACAATACAAATAGACCGGCTTATCCTGAGGAATCTCTTTCATCCTTTCGCGCATATCATCCAAAGGAATATTGACAGCCCCTTTCAAAGCACCGAGTGCAAATTCATCGGGAGTACGGACATCAACCAACGTAACTTTACTCAAATCGGCAGCCTGCAACTCGCGCCAATAAAGAGGCTTCATCTTTCCGCTCAGTATATTTCCGGCTACATATCCGGCTACTGCTACAGGATCTTTAGCCGAAGAGAAAGGAGGAGCATATGCCTGCTCCAAAGCCATCAAGTCATAAACAGTTCCGTTATGCTTAATCACTTGCGAAAATTCATCAATACGTTTGTCCACTCCGTTATACCCCACAATCTGTGCTCCCAGTAATTTCCCATTCACAGGAGAGAAAGTTATTTTAATGGACATCTGTAAAGCATCAGGATAATATCCCGCATGGGAACCGGAATGGATGGTTGCCGACAAATAATCAATGCCTGCCTGTTTCAACCGTTTTGCCGGAAGGCCCGAAGCAGCGACAGTCATATCAAAAACTTTGGCAATGGAAGTACCGACAGCCCCTTCGTATGTAACCTTATTTCCAAAGACCATGTTATCTGCCACAATACGCGCCTGACGGTTGGCCGGACCTGCCAGATAATTCAACCACGGTCTATCAGTCAGTGGATGACGGAACTCGATAGCATCGCCCACCGCATAAATATGCTCGTTGGAAGTCTGCAAGTAATCATTAACCTTAATACCGCGCATCTCCCCTATCTCCAGTCCGGCCTCTGTCGCCAATGAGGTATTGGGACGTACCCCGATGGATAACAACACCATATCGGCAGGCAGCCTTTCGCCCGATTTGAAAACAACCTCCAGTCCGTTGACCGTGCGTTCGAAAGAAGCCACCGCCTTTTCCAGATAGAGATGTACTCCTTTCTGCAACAAGTGCTCGTGCACCAAAGAAGCCATAGAGAAATCAATAGGAGCCATGACCTGATTTGCCATCTCTACAACCGCCACTTCCGCACCGGCTTCCTGCAGATTCTCCGCCATCTCCAACCCGATGAATCCGGCCCCGATGATTACCGCCCGTTTCACCTTATGCTGCTGCAAGTAACTCTTGATAGCATCGGTATCATTCACATTACGTAGGGTAAAAATCCCTTCATTGTCAATGCCCGGCAAGGGAGGACGAACAGGCGACGCACCCGGAGAAAGCAATAATTTGTCATAACTCTCCGTATAAGTTTTCCCGTCGGAAGTACGAATATCCACTGTTTTCTCGGCAGAATGGATGGCTATTACCTCGGACCGGATACGCACATCTATGTTAAAACGTTTCCCGAAAGCCTCCGGAGTCTGTACAAACAATTTTTCCCGCTCCGCAATCACACCTCCTATATAATAAGGTAGACCACAATTGGCATACGAAATGTATTCTCCCTTCTCGAACAAAATGATTTCCGCCTGTTCCGTGTTTCTTCTGATACGTGCGGCAGCAGTTGCACCTCCTGCTACGCCTCCTATTACTATATACTTCATAATTAAACTATTTTATTTGATTTAATATTTTCCAATGGAAACTTTATGCAAACATACATGATATTTCTTATAATAAAAAGTTTCCTATGGAAAATATTATCAAGTTAACTCTTTTTAAGGAGAAAGAACATTCCGGGTATTAAATAGACAATCTTTATTGTTGTTTGATATTTTATTCCCTACCTTCGCAATAAATTTCAAAATAAATAAGAAATTGAATCGAACAGACACGCATCATGTTATCTAAAATAGACTTGACGCAGGGAGGTATCACCGGCACTCTGCTACGTTTTACCTTACCTATGATTATAGGCTCACTGCTACAACAGTGTTACAATATAGCCGACACGCTGATTGTAGGACAATGTATAGGTTCCGGCGCATTGGCTGCCGTCGGTTCCGCCTATACGCTGATGGTTTTCCTCATTTCCATCCTGCTGGGATTGTCCATGGGAAGCGGAACCGTTTTTTCCTTGCAATATGGAGCCGGACGAACGGATTCCCTACGCCGTAACATCTATGTATCCGCCCTGCTGATCGGTACAGTAACATTGATTCTAAATATAGCGGCTTTCGTCTGGATTCATCCCATTCTCAGGTTATTGCAGATTCCCAAAGATATTTATGGCATGATGTATGATTACTTGTGGATTATCTTTTTGGGAATCGGCTTTACCTTTATCTATAATTTCTATGCGGCATTACTGCGTGCCATAGGAGATGCCGTTACTCCTCTTTGGTTTCTGGCGGTTTCCGTTGTACTGAACATCGGGCTGGATTTATTCTTTATCTTGCAGTTGGATTGGGGAATCAAGGGAGCAGCCATCGCCACGGTGGCCGCACAGGGAGTATTCGCTTTGGGAATTATGGGATATGCCTACGTGAAATACCCCGAACTGAGATTACACCGCAACGACCTGCATTTCGACCGTCACTGCCTGAAAGAGATCACTTCGTTCTCCGCACTGACCTGTGTACAACAGTCGGTGATGAATCTGGGCATTCTGATGGTACAAGGATTGGTCAATAGTTTTGGCACTGTAGTCATGGCCGCCTTTGCGGCAGCAATAAAAATAGACTCGTTTGCCTATATGCCGGTACAGGAATTCGGAAATGCCTTTTCCACCTTTATTGCCCAGAACTTCGGAGCGAGAAAAGAGGAACGGATCCGCAAAGGAGTGAAAAGTGCCTTGATTACCACCGTTCTCTTCTCTCTGGTCATTTCCATTCTGGTCTTTTTATTCGCCAAACCATTGATGCTGATTTTTGTCCGCCCCCACGAAACGGAAATTCTGAACATCGGTATCAGTTATTTACGCATCGAGGGAGCGTTTTATTGCGGAATCGGGATTTTGTTCCTGTTATACGGATATTATCGGGCCATCCGTATGCCGGGAATGTCCGTAGTGCTCACAGTGGTATCGTTGGGAACCCGTGTAGCCCTTTCCTATTGGCTTGCCGGCATTCCTGCCATCGGGGTCATCGGAATCTGGTGGTCTATTCCTATCGGATGGTTTATAGCGGACGTCATCGGCATCATATATTATAAACAACTTAAAAAGGAAACAGCAAAGGAAGTACCAGCACCATGACAATGCCCATAATAATCTGCAACGGCAGCCCTACCTTTACATAATCCATAAAGGTATATTGTCCGGCGGGCATCACCAGCGCATTGGGCGGAGTGGAGAATGGAGAAGCGAAACACATACTTGCCCCCAGTGTCACCGCAAAGAGAAAAGGTACGGGACTTACCCCTATCTGTGTTGCACTTTGCATCGCGATAGGAGCCAGAAGCACTGCGGTAGCCGTGTTGCTGATAAACATCGTCATCAGGGAAGTAGTGAAATAAATACCCGCCATCAGCGCCAACGGTCCGTATGTTCCCAGTTCACTGACCAGACTGTTCGAAATGTATTCGGAAGCCCCTGTCTTTTCCAATGCCAGCGACATAGGCAGCATGGCCGCAATGAGTACGATGCTTTCCCAGTTAATGGTTTTGTAAGCCGCCTCCACATTGCGGAAACATCCTGTCAGTACCATCAGGATACCCGCAATCATCACCGCCGTCACCGGAGCTACCGGAATGAAGTCGAACACCATCATTGCCACCATCAGCACCATGATAACCGCAGCTACCGGTGCTTTGTAATCCAGCGTGACCTTCGCAGCCTCGGCCAGCGGTTGTCCCAGTACCACCCAGTCGGCATCTTCCTTGCTCAGCCGGGCGATATTGTTCCATGTACCCTGCACCAGCAACACATCCCCGCTATGAATCCGCTCATTGCCCAAGTCCTGCAACAAATATTCCTTCTTCCGGCGGATACCCAGTACATTCACATTAAACTTATCACGAAAGCCCGCCCCCTTTATCGTCTGGTTTATCAGATTGGAGGAAGGCATCAAAACGATTTCAGCAATACCTATGTCATAAAAATCCAATGAATTGGCTGAGTTTTTCGCTTCTTCGGTAGTATGCTCGTCCAGCATCTCCAGCAAATAATCTTCGGCAAACAACTTTATTTTCTCAAAATCCCCCGTCACATACAGAATATCCTCTTTCTGAAGAACCGTACCGGGATCGGCCAGCTTCTGAGTAATTGTTTTCAGGAAGCGGTGTTGTGACATATCCCCACGACGCACCTCCAGTATATTCAATCCATACTTGCGCCGGATATCCAACTCTATAATCGTCTTTCCATGCAGCCGGGAGTCACCGACCACCCTCAACCGGAACAAATTACTGGATAGCCCATATTCCTTCACCAACTGTTTCAGGGATTTGCCCGAATGAACATTGTCGTCTCCGTTTTTCCCCCGTTTCGAAAGAAACCATTTACTGAGCGGAAGCAACACCAAAGTACCCACTGCCACACAAATAATCCCTACCGGAAAAAAAGAGAAGAACGAAAGCGGAGGAAAACCGGCCGAAGTCAACGCATTTTGAATAACAAGGTTGGGCGGCGTACCAATCAGTGTCATCATACCTCCCATACTGCTGGCAAACGCCAACGGCATAAGCAAACGACTGGGATTCATGTTGGCACTGACTGCCAGACTGACCACGATAGGCAACATCAGAGCCACCGTACCTGTGTTGCTCACAAAAGCCCCGATAGCAGAAGTCACCAACATTACAAGCAAGAATAATTTCAATTCACTCTTACCCGCTAATTTCAGAATGTGTGAACTGATCATTTTGGCAAGTCCCGTCTGAAAAATCGCTCCGCCAACCACAAACAGCCCCACCATCATAATGACGACCGAATTGGAGAATCCGGACAAAGCCTCGTCAGGCGTCAATATCTGAAAAATCAACAAAGCCACTAAAGCACAAAGAGCCACAAGATCCGACCGTATCTTGCCATTTACAAAAAATACTGCGGACAGTACAAGGATAATAATCGTAATGAGCATAGGTATTAAATTATTGTTTTATTCATTCGTTGTTGCATTTGTACGAATTCTTTTTGCAAAATAAAAAATATATTCCGAAAATAGAAACAAACCCCGAATGTTTTTGTTCTTAAAAGAACAACATTAGCGACATTTTCATCTAAAATTTATGTATTTTTGTAGCCCTATAGAAAAGAACAGACATACAAATGATGGAAGAAATAACCTGCAAACCTGATTATTCGAATTCGATGGCGGAACATCTGGGTATCCGGTTTCTACCCCCCACCGAGAATGCGGTACATGCCGAAATGCCTGTAGACCATCGTACTTCACAACCCTTTGGTATGTTGAACGGCGGCGCGTCACTGGCTCTGGCCGAGATTGTGGCAGGACATGGCTCCATGTCGCTATGCCGGGAAGGCGAATATGCCTGCGGAGTACAAGTAAGTGGAAATCATCTGTCGGCCGTACCCGTCGGAGGTAAAGTATTCGCCACCGGCAAACTGATTCACCGCGGCAGATCCTCGCATATATGGAATATAGATATCACCACTCCACAGGGAGAACTGGTTTCTACTGTTCGTGTCGTTAATTTCATACTGAAAAAGAAATGAATCTACCAGATATACATACGCAAAAATTATTGGATTGCCTGACACATAGCCACCTCGGTTTCGCCCTCTACCGGTTACCTTGGACAGACGAATGCTACCTGGTATTGCAAACCTCGGGCGATGTGGAACAATTAGCGGACATTCAAGAACTGAATGAAAAAAAGGGATTTGTCATGGCTCCTTTCCGGATATCGGAGGAACATCCCTTGGTACTTATCCGTCCGGATGTCACGGCATACGACTGGAACGAAATCAGCGAAGCACTGTCTTCACTGGAATGTGTGGATACCCTGCTCACCTGCAAAAGCCGGCAGAATGAACTCTCTCCTTTTGTTTCCGAAGAAACGGATAAAGAACAATATACCCGCGCATTCGGGCGTTTCATCACTCCCTTACAAGAGAAGCAGTTTCAAAAATTGGTTCTGTCACGTTCTTCCGCCAGACATATCGGAGATGATTTTTCACCACTTGGCGCTTTTGTCCGGGCCTGTAACAATTATCCGCGCATGATGATTTACCTATGCCACACCCCCGCTTCCGGAACCTGGCTGGGCAGCACACCGGAAATCTTATTAAACGGACAAGGCAAAGAATGGCACACCGTGGCCCTGGCTGGTACAATGCCGATGCAGGACGAAGTGATGCCGACAAACTGGGACAAGAAGAACCAAGAAGAACAGGGCTATGTGGCTGATTATATCCGCCGGATCGCCAAAAAATTCGGCAACAAGATGACGGAGAAAGGTCCCTATACCGCCCGTGCCGGACAATTGGTACACCTCAAGACTGATTTTTATTTCTTGTTGAAAAATACAGACCATATAGGCGATTTATTGCAAGAACTCCATCCCACTCCCGCCGTCTGCGGCCTGCCCAAAGAGGAGGCTTTCCGGTTTATTCTGAACAACGAAGGGTACGACCGCAGTTATTATTCCGGATTCACCGGATGGCTGGACACAGAGGGACATACCGATATCTACGTCAATCTGCGCTGCATGGAAATAAAGCCGGGTGAAGCCATCCTGTATGCAGGAGGAGGAATACTGGCTTCCTCGGAAGTAGAATCGGAATGGGTGGAAACGGGAGACAAGATGAATACGATGCGGAGCATCCTTCATCCTGACTTTATAAGTAAACAAATGGAAACAATTAAAGTAGAAGAATAATGTATTCAGACAAAAAGAACATACTTCAGTTGGTGGCACTTCTCAAAGCGCACGGTGTGCGGAAAATAGTGCTTTGTCCCGGCAGCCGTAATGCTGCCATCGTACACACTCTGGCCAATATAGAGGACTTCACTTGTTATTCTGTAACCGATGAACGCAGTGCCGGTTTTTTTGCTATCGGCCTATCTTTACAAGGGGGAGGTCCTGCCGCAGTATGCTGCACCTCCGGTTCGGCCCTGCTGAACCTGCACCCTGCCGTAGCCGAAGCTTTTTACCAACAAGTACCTCTGATTGTCATTTCTGCCGACCGCCCCGCCGCCTGGATAGGACAAATGGACGGACAAACCCTGCCCCAGCCCCATGTGTTCGGAACGTTAGTCAAGATGTCTGTCAACCTGCCCGAAGTACATACAGAGGAAGACGAATGGTTTTGCAACCGCCTCATCAACGAAGCCATACTTGCCTGGAGTCTGTTTCATGGGAAAGCAGATGGGATCCAGCAGACAGAAAAAATATGGACAGGACAATGCATAGAAGTATTAATGTTAAAAAAGGATATTCAGGAAAAGAATGTATTGTGGATAAAAGAAATATGGGATAGATATTGTATCTGCGAAGAGACAGATAGGATCCAGATATTATTTTATGGATTAAGAGCGAAAAATACGGAAGAAATTTACCAGAAGATCATGGAAAAAAAGATTGGTTGCAGCATCAGTGAACCATTTGGAAAATTAGACAGATGTGTTACAAAGTACGAGTTGTTAAAACGTATGTCTATGGTAAACGGACTGGAAAATGACCCGGTTATGAAACGGGAAAAGGAATGGTCGGTACAGGGACTTTACACATATACAACACCGCTCTTTAAAGAAGCGGGATTAAGTGATTACCGATTGTTACGGCTGCTTCAGGAAGACCGAGAGAATAATACGGAGCTCTACTATACATTAAAGGTATATTTGCTGAATGAAAATAATGTAACAATGGCGGCAGACAGCCTTCATATTCACAGAAATACATTGGTCTACCGGTTAAAGCAGATCAGGGAATGTATAGAAGCTGATATCAATGATAACGAAACAGCAAGGGAACTGCTGGCATTTATGATGATGTATGATATATCGAGACAAGATGAGAAAAGGCAAAAGTAAGGAGAGCATATATGAAACTGGTGCAGGATTTACCAGAGATATTTGAAGAGTTTGGAGAAAAAAAGAGAGAAGCATTTCTGGAAATAAAAGAATATAAGGATAAGGGAATTCCGGTTGTGGGGATGTATTGCGCCTATTTTCCGACAGAACTTGCGATGGCGGTGGGAGCAATTCCGGTAGGACTTTGTTCTTTTTCTAATGAGACGATTACGGCGGCGGAACGGGATTTGCCGAAAAGTATGTGTCCGCTGGTAAAATCCAGTTATGGATTTGCGATCAGTGACAGATGTCCGTTTTTTCATTTTGCAGATCTCGTAATCGGAGAGACGACATGTGACGGAAAAAAGAAGATGTACGAGCTGATGTCGGAATTCAAGCCAGTTCATGTAATGGAACTTCCGAACAGTCAATCCGAAAGAGGACTTGCTTTCTGGAAAAGTGAGATTATTCGTACAAAAGAATATCTGGAAGAATTCTTTCATATAGTGATTACGGAAGAGATGATCCGTGATGCAGTACATTTAAATAATGAGATCCGTATGTCGTTGAAGAACCTTTGCGAATTGATGAAACTGGATCCGGCTCCTGTAAAGGGGGAAGATATCCAGAAGATGGTGCAGGGGAGTAAATATCGATTCGATTTTGCAACAACTCCGGGAGTGGTGAAAGAAGTGATCGATAAGATCATGACAGAATACAGACAGGGAAAGCATCTGGAAAAACGCCCGAGAATACTGGTGACAGGATGCCCGATTGGCGGCGACAGCCTGAAAGTGATCCGTGCGATAGAAGATAATGGCGGAGTTGTTGTGGCGATTGAAAACTGCAGCGGTGTGCGGACACTGGGAAATCCGGTGGAGGAAGACTGCGAAGACATCTACGAAGCCATTGCAAGAAAATATCTGTCAACGGGATGTTCGATCATGACACCGAACGATAACCGGATCGATCTGATTGGTGAGATCATTGATGAATATCATGTAGATGGAGTTGTCGAGATGATATTGACCGGATGTCATGCGACAGGGGCAGAGTCTGTCTATATAAGAAAATTTGTGACAGAAGAGAAACACTTACCGTATATTGCGGTCGATACGGATTATTCTACTGCAGATCAGGGGCAGATTGCTACCAGACTGACAGCATTTTTGGAAATGATCCAGACGGAGACAGAAAAACGTATAGATATCAATTATTGTTATAAGATTGTACTGACGGGACTAACGG
>ERZ773134.1810-NODE-1810-length-17028-cov-6.335179_pt1 | contig 17028 bp, 14 predicted proteins | sample MGYA00580856_ERZ773134 | MGnify/ENA primary metagenome ERZ773134 (study PRJEB29015, sample SAMEA2737823) | human gut metagenome | biome: human gut; feature: human-associated habitat; material: faeces | place: China | collected 2012 ... | reverse complement strand
GCTGCACGATCAACCTGGTGAAGGACGAACTTTACGACAACTTCATCGCCACGGCCAAGGAGAAGTTCAACGCCAAATACGGCCACGAACCGAAGGTTTACGACGTCGTGATCTCCGACGGTTCGCGCCGGCTGGAGTAATCCGCACGGTAGTTGTAAAAGAATCCCGGGCTTTTCGACCAAGTCCGGGATTTCTATTTATTGGACAAAAGCGTGTTTGATTGTTGTTTTCTCGAAAATAGTTTCTATTTTTGCATAGTCGGGTAATCCGGCAAGACATATTTTGATGAAAGTGTTTCGCTTTTATCCTTGGATGGAAATCTGGTAAATTTCAATGAGTCAAGGAGAGCAATAACACTCATCACTTGTATTGGTATGTGAGTTTCTGCTCCATGCTGTACAAGTGTGGGGTATTGTTTATTTGACTCAAGGTTTACCAGAACCTCCATCCAGATAAACGAACGGCTCCACACTTTCTTTTTTGTATAATCCGCAGTCGGGGCCGGGGCGAAATAGATCTTCATTATTAATGGATAATTTATTGCAAGAACTGCATGAATATGCAGATTCGGTTATTTATCATGCTCAGCATGGTAAATATGACAGATTTCCGGCTATTGCCACCCGGATGTATAATCATGTTGTTCATCATGGCACTATTCTTTTAGCTCAAACAAATGAGCCGTTTAAGGTTGGACTTGCCTATTTGTACAATCTGATGTTGCTTGATTTTCCGGATTTAGATATTGCTAAATCTTCGGCTGCAAAATCTTATTATTGTTTAGCCCGTGCTATTCAGGAAGATCGACAAGATAAATTGGCTGCAATGTGGTTATATATCTTAATAGTTGCAAATAAGAAAGATTTAGTCAACTTATTTGATGAGATTATTTATAATAAGCGATATAGCCCATACAATCCTTTTACTATGATTGATATGCACACAGTCCAAACGCAGGAATATCAAGAGAAAATGATATATCCACATATGTACAAGGTACTCCTGTATCTGTATTTTTATGTGGAGTCAGACTTGAAGAATCCGCCTCTTGCAAATTATGCGGAGTCATCTGCTGTTCGAGAATCGGGGTTGCATTTTGTCTTTGATTTAATAGTTCAACAGCACAAAAAGATTGAAGAGGTGAAACGAGAGGGAAAGCAGTTATTTATTCAAATATTCCAGAGGTTGGATTCTTTAATGAGAAATGAATAGTTATGAGGGAATTAAAAAGTTTGCGCGATAACCTCAAGTTTCAGGTTGGAATTGGTACGACGGCCGAAGTAGAAATGCATGCCGGGATGTTGGTTGGGACTACTTTATTCCCTAAAATGGAAATATACGGATTTATTCCTGTGTGTATTGCAGATGACATGAATCAGTGTTTATTGTCTGATGTTTTTATCGGATACGAGGCTATTGGGGCCGATAAAATTGTATATCGGGATTTAACTAATTGTAAATCAAATGCTCGTGTGGCATTTCCGATATTTAGGAGAATAATGAGACGGAAAAAATCATTTAAGGTGCCTTTGAATAAGATTTATCTGGCTCAATATATTCATAATCCACTCTATAAAGCCTGTCGAAGCAAACTGCGTGCTGCTGAATTTGATAGGAGGTTATTGGACCTTTCGGAGCAGATTGTAGAACAAGAAGGAGAAAAGGACCTTTTTTATGAAACCAATGTTTCCGAATTCTTGTTTTATCGCTATCGGTCTATTTCGTCCAACGATCTACCCGCTGCCTGTGCCGACGATTTCCGGGTTATTTGCATGGCTCGGAATGATATAACGGGCAACGTCGATTTTAGAGTTTTCAGTCCGGATGATTTAATTCTTGTATGCGATGAAATCGGAACGATTCCGGACAATAGGTAGTCTGTTTACGTTTGGACGATATAAAGATTTGTCTTTGAGCGATGTTCTTGATATGAACCCGGGTTATGTGTATTGGTGCATGGCTCATTTGACCCCGATGTCGTCGCGTTTGTGTTTCTATATTGATGATTTTGCCATGAATGAGATAAGCGCTTTGTATCCTCAATTTATTGTGCCGAAAGAATTTGAAGCCCAAAGACAGGCAAACAAGCTATTTCTGAATATTGAAGATAACTTGCCTTGGCACCGACCATCATCCGTACAAACGAAAGAAAAGGATTCGGCTGCCGAATCCGAATTAATTGAAGAATACGAGGCCGATTTTATAGAGGTACAGCAGTTTGTCGATGATGATTGTTGGGAGCATGGTCATTATGCAGGGTCCTGGGCGCAGGATGTGGAAGGGTATAGCGATGATGATATAGATACGATTTTCGATGGTGATCCTCTTGCTTATTGGAATATAGATTAAGGGGGCTTACTTTATTATCTTTTGCAGCATCACCTCGTCGTGATAGCCGTCGGGCCGCCATAGCCAGTCGTGTTTGACGCCGATCTCGGTGAATCCCGCGCTGCGGAACAGGCGCAGGCTCGCTTTGTTGTCGGCGCCGACGTTGCACCACAGCTGATGCGCGCGCAGCGTATCGTGTGCATAGCGGCAGAGGGTTTCCACGGCGTCGGAGGCGTAGCCGCGTCCCCGGTCGCTCTGTTCGTAGATGAGGATGCCGATGCCTGCCCGGCGGTGGATCGGGTCGTATTCGAACAGGTCGATCGCCCCGACCGGCTTGGAACTCAACAGCGTCTCGATGATCAGCCGCAGTTGTCCGTCGCAGAGCACCCCGACGATGTCCTGATGCCGTTCGACGAAGCGCTCCAGCTGATGACGCGAGAACGGCTCCGTCGTCCCGCTGACCGGCCAGATGTCGCAGTCGTTCTCCCACTCGTACATCAGGTCGACGTCGCCCGGCTCCACGGCCCGCAGGCGGATGGTGCGGCCCTCGATGTTCATTACAATCCGATGATCTTGTTGCGGATCAGCATGGCCACGCCCCAAGCGTTGGCGTTCTCGGTCATCTTCGACACGCGGAACTTGGTGTCCTTGTAGACCAGATTGAGCGAATATTTGTTCGTCGCCGATTTGAGCGGCAGCATGATGTAGTCGCCCGCCGCCGCGAGGTTGCCGCCGACGATGACCGTCTCGGGGTTGAACGTGTTGATCAGGAAAGCCACGGCCTTGCCGACCTTCTCGCCCGCCTCCTCGATCAGTTCGATCGAAAGGTTGTCGTCGTTTTTCGCCGCAGTGATGATGTCGTCGATGTGGATGGTCTTCTGCTGGTCGTATTTCTCCTTGAGGATGGTGTTCACGCCCTTTTGGATCAGGTGGCACATCTTGTCCTCGATGGCGATGCCCGAAACCTCGGTTTCGAGGCAGCCCTTCTTGCCGCACGAGCAGATGATCTCGTTGTCGAAGAAGGGAATGTGGCCGAACTCGCCGGCGAAGCCGCTCTTGCCGTAGTAGAGCTGTCCGTCGACCACGATGCCGATGGCCACGCCGCGGCCCATGTGGAGGTACAGCACGTTGCTCTCGTCCTTCGATTTGCCGCAGGTGTATTCGGCATAGCAGCGGGCGCGGGTGTCGTTCTCCAGCAGTACGCGGATGCCGACGCGCTCTTCGAGCAAGTCGCGCAACGACTGTTCGCTCGACGTGAAATATTTGTAACTGCGGCCCGTGTCGGGGTTCACGCGTCCCGTCATGCAGACGCCCAGCCCGAGAATCTTGCCCCGGTCGATGCCGCATGTGGCGATGAAGTTCTCGATGCCCGAGCAGATGCGCTCGATGCACTGCGGACGGTCGAGCAGCTCGAACGTGAAGTCGTTCTCCTCTTTGATGATGTTGTTTTGCAGATCGGTGATCAGGAAGCGCATGTTGTCACGACCGACGTTCACCCCGGCGAAATAGATTGCCGAGTTGGCCAAGCCGAAGATGTTGGGGCGCCGTCCGCCCGGGGTTTCCACCTTGCCCAGGTCCGTCACGATGTTCTCGTCGACCAGTTCCTGAACCAGTTTGGTGATCGTGGGGACACTGATGTGAAGCTCTTTGGTAAGCTCCGAAAGCGTGCATTCTCCGTTGACAGCCATGTGCGCGATGATGTTGCGCTTGATGATGCTGTTTTTGTGCGTAATGCCCTTCAGGGCGTCGTCTTCGTGTTTGTTGAAAAATTCGGTAAGTGATGTCATCCTTCCAGGCTCATTTTTAACTAACTCTGCAAATATATACACTATCTTTAATAAATGCAATAAGTTTTTAATAAAATTTAATAAATTTTGCTTCAAAATGAGGGGTAAAAAATTAACGCCCTGATTTTCAGGGCGTTAATTTTTAAGCGAAACTTTTTGTTTTACAGCGTCGATTTCGATTCCACGACTGTGTTGGGGTCCACCTTGCGGATGAGTCCCTGCAACACGCTGCCGGGGCCGAGTTCGGTGAATTCCGTCACGCCGTCGGAGAGCATGTTGCGCACGATGTAGGTCCAGCGCACGGGGGCCGTCAGCTGGGCGATCAGGTTGGCCTTGATGGCGGCGGGATCGGTATAGGGCTTGGCGTCGACGTTCTGGTAAACGGGGCATACGGGCGTTTGGAACGGCGCTTCGGCGATGGCTTTCTCGAGTTCCTGCTTGGCAGGCTCCATCAGCGGCGAGTGGAACGCTCCGCCCACCGGCAGGCGCAGCGCACGGCGCGCTCCGGCGGCCTTGGCTTTCTCGCAGGCGGCGTCTACGGCCTCCACGGCTCCCGAGATCACCAGCTGGCCCGGGCAGTTGTAGTTGGCGGCGACGACCACGCCGTCGACCGACGCGCAGATCTCCTCCACGACCTTGTCTTCCAGACCGAGAATGGCGGCCATCGTTCCGGGCTGCGCCTCGCAGGCGGCCTGCATGGCCATGGCGCGCTTCGAAACGAGCTTCAGACCGTCCTCGAACGAGAGCGCTCCGGCGACCACGAGGGCCGAGAATTCGCCTAAAGAGTGTCCGGCGGCGGCATCGGGCTTCACGCCCAGCGCCTTGGCCATGATCACCGAGTGGAGGAATACGGCGGGTTGGGTGACGCGGGTCTGCTTCAGTTCTTCGTCCGTACCGGCGAACATGATGTCGGTGATGCGGAAACCGAGGATCTCGTTGGCTTTCTCGAAGAGTTCCTTCGCAGCCGGAACGTTGTCGTAGAGGTCTTTGCCCATTCCGACGGCCTGGGCGCCCTGGCCCGGGAATACGTATGCGTGCTTCATAATTTTTTGCGAATTTTATGTTTGCGGAGGCAAAGATACGAATTTATTTCCTAAATTTGCACCGCAATGGTTCACAAAGGGCCGGGCAAGGCCCCGTGTGATTAAATGGGAATGCCGTGAAAATCGGCAGCAGTTCCCGCTGCTGTAAGTTCCGAGAGTTGCCGCGACACGCTGAAAGCCACTGGTCCGAGAGGGCCGGGAAGGCGTTGCGGCAGGAACGAGCCAGAAGACCTGCCTTGCAGCTTCCCGACGAGGAAGAATCTTTTTTCGGGGTGTGTCTGCGGAGAACGGAGCATCGCAAGTCTTGGTATTTCGTGGCTGAAATACGGGTATGGACGTGAAAAAGGTTCGATTCCGGGAGGTTCCGGGACCGGATTTTTTATTTTACGAACATACTTAAAATCAGACGAACGATGAAAAAACTCTTGCTTTTCGCATTTGCGGCCTGCGCTTTGGCCGCCTGCTCGGACGATGACGGCGATTCCCGCGTCCCTGCGACTGCGGTTGTGCTCGATTGTACGGAAAAAGAACTTGCAGTCGGCGAAACCCTGCAACTCACCGCAACGCCGGCGCCGGCGAATACCACCGACGACGTGGTGTGGTCTTCGGATGCCGAGGAGTTCGCGACGGTTTCCGAATTGGGTCTTGTGACGGCCGTGGCTGCCGGAACCGCCAAAATCTCGGCGACATACGGTTCGGTGTCGGCAACCTGTACCGTGCATGTGAGCGAACCCGATCCGGAACCGGAACCGTCTAATTTGATTTCTTTCGAAACGAGCGAGGGGATGCTTGCTATCGACGGCAAGGCTGTACAGCTCGGCGACATTACCGTTAGCGGCGGTTCTGCGGCGGGAAATCACCATAATGTCTTTTGGGCGAAGGGCGGCAGCTACGACGATCTGGCCGTAGGTGGCGTTTATAACGGGTATCTTTGTTCGACCTCGGATGAGAAGATTTGGTTCGGAACCTATTTTTCAGCCGACATCGGCTACGGAGACTATTGGGGCGGTTTCGTCTTGTCTGCCAATTACGGGAGAACGGCTACGAGCGTCGATTATGCGAACCAGTTTATGGTATGGGCCGAAAAGGGGGCAAACGGTTCGTCGAACTGCATGATCGGTTATTTCGACGGATATACGAGCGGTTATGCAACTCCGATGATCGAATTTGTGGAACCGCGTCAGGTCAGCTATCTGTATATGGCCAACAGCGCGATTACCTACCCTTATAAGCCGACGCAGGTTGACGAGGCTTCGTATTATTATAAAGTGAAAATTACCGGCTCGCTTGAGGGCAAGGAGACCGGTAGTGCGGAGTGCTTCCTGATCAACGGTTCGGAAAAGTTGTCGGACTGGAAAAAGGTCGATCTTTCCGCTTTGGGCAAGGTCGACTGTCTGACTTTCTCGCCTGCTTCGAATGAGGCGAATGCCTACGGATTGCTCGTTCCCGCTTATTTTGCCATCGACGAAATCGGACTGATTGCCGAGAAGTAATTTAGAGATTAGTTTCCGGAGAAAGACCCGCAGGACTTCATCGTTTTGCGGGTCTTTCGTATCGGGGGGGGGCGGGATGTCCGGACGGAACGGGCTTATTCGTCCCGGAACTCCATGCGGCAGGGCAGCACCACCGATTCGGGTGCCGGGCGGACGGAGCCGGGCGATTGGCTTTCGCGGATTTGCCGCAGCAGGAGGCGCACGGCGTGGGCGCTGATCTCTTCGACGGGGAAGCGGGCGACGCTCATCCGGGGGGCGGCCAGGCGGAAAAGCGGGTCTTCGTGCATGCAGGCAAGCCCCCGACGGCCGTCGCTGATGTCGATGCCCCGGTCGTGGAAATAGCGCAGGGCTTCGGTGGCGAGGATATGCGTGGTGAAGAAAAAGCCGTCGGTGTCGGGAACCGTGGCGAGAATGCGGTCGAGCGTATCGCAGACGTGCTGCCGGTAGCCGGCATAGGCGACCTCTCCGTAGAGGCGGGGATCGGCGTGCAGTCCCGCTTCCGCCAGCGCGCGGAGGTAGCCCCTGTGCCGCAGTTCCATTGTCGGGAGGTGGGGGAAGGTCGTGATGATGGCGATTTTGCGGAATCCCCGGGCGGCAAGATGACGGACCAGCGCATGGCTGTCCGCCTCGTTGTCGATCACCACGCAGCCGGCGTCCGTTTTCGCGAGGCAGCGGTCGAACAGCACGACCGGGCAGCCGCTCTCCGCAAGGCGGCCGACCTCGCGTCCCGAAGCGTCGGCCGGGGCGATGATGATGCCGTCGACCTTTTTCGACCGGAAAAGCCGTATCAGGGCGTTTTCCCGTTCGGTTTCGGAGTTCGAACCGGCGATCATCAGCGAGTAGCCTTCCCGCTCGGCTTCCGACTCGATCCGGTCGGCGATGTGGGCGAAGAAGGTGTCCGAAATCGAGGGGAGGATCAGTCCGATGGTTTTCGATACGCCCGTGTTGAGGCTTCGGGCCAGCAGGTTCGGTTCGTATGCCAGGGAGCGGGCGCAGGCGAGCACGCGGCTCTGTGTCTCCGCGCTGATCCCTTTTTTGTCGCCCTGCCCCGAGAGGACCCACGAAACGGTCGTTTTCGAGAGGTTGAGCTTGCAGGCTATGTCCTTGAGTGACGCTCCCACGATTTATCCGTATAAGCAATGCTCTACAAAGATAAAATTTTTCCGGCATTCGGCAAATAATCCGGCCGTAAAATGACGCCGGGAGTTCTGTATCCGGGGCGTGGAAGCGAAAGTCTCCCGCAGGGCAGGCCCTGCGGGAGACTTCGTATCGGGAATGCGCTTATTTCGAGATCAGGTTTTCGCGCTCGATGTCCTTGAAATAGCGGTAGGTGGCTACGCGCAGCTCCTCGGCGGCCGGGTCGTCGCAGACCAGAATGCCGTTGGGGTGCACCTGGAGGGCCGAGATGGTCCACTGGTGGTTGTAGGAGCCTTCGACGCCGTGGCGCACCGCGCGGGCTTTCTTGTGGCCCGTGGCGAGGATCAGCACCTTCTTGGCCGACAGCACCGTGCCCACGCCGACCGTCAGCGCGGTTTTCGGCACGAGCGAGATGTCGCCGCCGAAGAACCGGGCGTTGACCTGGATCGTGTCCTGCGTCAGGGTCTTGAGGCGCGTGCGGGAGTTGAGCGACGAGAACGGCTCGTTGAAGGCGATGTGTCCGTCTTCGCCCACGCCGCCCATGAAGAGGTCGATGCCCCCGGCCTCGACGATGCGCGCCTCGTAGTCGGCGCACTCCTTGGCCAGGTCGTCGGCGTTGCCGTCGAGAATGTTGACGTTCTCCGGCCTGATGTCGACGTGCTTGAAGAAATTGTTCCACATGAACGAGTGGTAGCTTTCGGGATGCTCCTCGGGGAGACCCACATACTCGTCCATGTTGAACGTGATGACGTTCTTGAACGACACTTCGCCCGTCTTGTGGCGGCGGATCAGTTCCTTGTAGGTCTCCAGCGGGGTCGAGCCGGTCGGCAGCCCCAGCACGAAGGGCGACGAGGTGTGCTGCTCCTTGTTCTTGATCTGGGCGATGATGTAATTGGCGGCCCACTGGGCTACCTGCTGGGGGGTATTTTCAATGATTAAGCGCATGGGGTGATTTTTTAATGTTCAATGCTTCATTTTTTAATCGAAGTTTTTGTGAAGATGCGCTAAAACATCTTCACAAACACCTCGATAGCCTGGTATTCGGCCATGCCGAGCTGGTCGTAGAGCTTCGCGGTGTTCTGCGTGCGCTCCTCGGCCCGCTGCCAGAACTCGCGGGGATCGCTGCCCGGGAAGGGCATGATGTCCTTCTGCGAGAGGTGGCGGTAGATGGCGTGGCGTTTCATAATCAGCTCGTCGGGCGACAGGGGCACGGCCATGTCCACCATGCCGAGGTCCCACTCCATCCAGGCGCCGCGGTAGAGCCACAGGTGGCACTCCTTCAGCCACTCGTCGTCCTTCACGACTTCGAGGGCGCCGAGCACGGCCTCCATGCAGGTGCGGTGCGTGCCGTGGGGGTCGGCAAGGTCGCCGGCGGCGTAGATCTGATGGGGCTTGATCTCGCGCAGCAGCTTGACAATGATTTCGATGTCCTTCTCTGTGAGCTGGCCCTTCTTGATGCCGCCCGTTTCGTAGAACGGCAGGTTGAGGAAGTGGGCGTTGGTGTCGGGGTTCAGTCCGAACGAGCGCACGGCGGCACGCGCCTCGGCGCGGCGGATGGCGCCTTTCAGGTCGAGCAGCGGGCGCGGCTCGGGTTCGCCCTTCCTCTTGCCGGCGATGACCTTTTCGACTTCGGCGTAGTGGTTGCCGTAACCCAGTTCGCGGGCCGTGTCGATATTTTGGAGCACCACGTCGTCGTGCACGGCCACGTTGCCCGAGGTTTCGTAAGCCACGTGCACGTCGTGACCTTGCTGCACGAGGCGGATGAACGTGCCGCCCATCGAGATCACGTCGTCGTCCGGATGCGGGCTGAAAATCAGCACGCGTTTGGGGAACGGCTGCGCGCGTTCGGGACGCGTCGAATCGTCGGCGTTCGGCTTGCCGCCGGGCCATCCGGTGATCGTGTGTTGCAGGTCGTTGAATACCTGGATATTGATCTCGTCGTAGGCCATGCCGGAGATTTCGAGCAACTGGCCGAGACGGTTATCCACATAGTCCTGATAGGTCAGTTTCAGGATCGGTTTGTCGACCTGCTCGCACAGCCACAGCACGGCCGTGCGGATAAAACGTTTCGGCCACAGGCAGCGTCCGACCAGCCACGGCGTGCGGATACGGGTCAGTTGCGAGGCGGCGCCTTCGTCGACCACGACTTCCATGTTCTGGTGCTCCTGCAGGCAGGTGGCCGGAACCAACAGTTGGCGTTCGCCTTCGACCAGCTCCTTGACGACGTACGCTTTTTCTTCGCCCCACGCGATCAGGATGATGCGTTTGGCGTCGAGGATCGTTCGCAGTCCCATCGTGATCGCCTTGTGCGGTACGTAGTTGATGCCGTAGAAGATCGATGCGGCGGCCTTGCGGCTTTCGTTGCCGAGGGCGACCAGCCGCGTCCGCGTATTGGTGTAGGTGCCCGGTTCGTTGAACCCGATCTGCCCCTGTACGCCGGTACCGAGCACCATCAGGTCGATGCCGTCGTACTGCTCGATCAGCGCTTCGTAGTCGCGGCAGAACGTTTCGACTTTGTCCTGCGGCAGCGTCCCGTCCGGGATATGGATGTTCTCGGGTTTGATGTCGATGTGATCAAGCAGACTCTCGTGCATCGAGTAATTGCGGCTCTGCAACTCCTTCGGCGAGATCGGGAAGAATTCGTCGAGGCTGAATATGACTACGTTGTGAAAACTGAGCCCCGCTTTTTTATGCAGTTCGACCAGCGCGCGGAACAGGCCCACCGGCGATTTCCCGGTCGTCATGCCCAGTACGCACATCTCTCCGGCCGACTGTTTCTCGCGGATGCAGCCGGCGATCTCCCGAGCCACGTACATGGCTCCGCTCGCTTCGTTCTCGTAAATGTTCGTGTAGATTTTTTCGAATTTTCGGATGATGTCGGCAGGATCTGCCCCCGGCTCCAGCCCTCCCTCTTTCGGCAATTTGTAATTTCTTTCCATAGCCTCCTGATTTTATGATTCTGAACGTATTTTGTCAGCGCGTAATCGACCGCTAAAAGTAATCATTAACCGGGGATTTGCCAAATTAATCTCCGGGTAAGATAAAAAAACGATTTTTTTATGTTTTATCGCAAAAACTTCGTATCTTTGTTAATATTATAACAGAGGGGCGGTAAACGATTGCCGTCCAGCTCAGTGGGAAACTAACTTTATAAATCATCGCACTAATCAAAACAACTATGGCTCAAAAACTTTTGATAAGGGATTTGACCCTCCGGGACGGACAGCAATCCGCTTTTGCCACCCGGATGAAGCAGGAGCAGATCGACCGCGTCCTGCCTTTCTATAAAGACGCTAATTTTTACGCCATGGAGGTGTGGGGCGGCGCCGTGCCCGACTCCGTAATGCGCTACCTGAACGAAAACCCGTGGGACCGCCTCGAAAAGATCAAGGCCGTCGTGGGCGACGTTTCGAAACTGACCGCGCTGTCCCGCGGACGCAACTTGTTCGGATACGCTCCGTATACCGATGAGATCATCGAGGGATTCAGCCGCAATGCGATCGAGTCGGGACTGGGCATCATGCGTATTTTCGACGCGTTGAACGACGTGAACAACGTGAAGTCTACGATCAAGTATATCAAGAAGTACGGCGGTATCGCCGACTGCGCCGTGTGCTACACGATCGACCCGCATTTCTCGACGATGGAACGTATCAAGGCCGCGCTGAAAGGGAAGAAACTTCCGAAAGCGGTTTTCACCGACGAGTATTTCTTGAACAAGGCGCAGCAGATGGCCGCTCTGGGCGCCGATATGATCACGATCAAGGACATGAGCGGACTGATCCCGCCCAAACGCGTTTCGGATCTGATCAAGCTGTTCAAGAAAAACCTGTCGATTCCGATCGACTTCCATACGCACTGTACGCCCGGTTACGGGCTGGCTTCCGTCGTGGCTGCGATCGAGGCCGGCGTCGACGTCGTCGATACGAATATCTGGAACTTCGCCGGCGGACCGGCGGCTCCGGCGATCGAACTGATCTACATCTTCTGCAAGAAAATGGGCGTGGAGCTCGATATCAACATGGAGGCCGTCGCCAAGATCAACAAGGAACTCTATACGATCCGCAAGGAACTCGATGCGGTGGATGCGGTGAAGATTTTCCCGAATGCGTTCAACCCGCTGACCGACAAGCTGCCTGAGAACATCGACAAGGAGTTCGACCGGGCGATTGCCGCAGCCAAAAACGGAAACGAGGCCGAACTGCTCGACGCCTGTCATGCGATCGAAAAGTATTTCAACTTCCCGAAACCGAACGAACTGGTGCAGAAGGCCGAGATTCCGGGCGGTATGTATACGAACATGGTGGCCCAGCTCAAGCAGCTCAAGTCCGAATCGATCCTCGAGAGCGCGATGCAGTTGATCCCGCGCGTGCGTCTGGACGCCGGTCTGCCGCCTTTGGTGACGCCGACCAGCCAGATCGTGGGCGCCCAGGCCGTCAATTGCGCGCTGGACGTTAAAAACGGTAAGCCGATGTATTCGAACGTGTCGAACCAGTTCGTGAACCTGGTCAAGGGCGAGTACGGCGAAACGCCGGTTCCGGTCGATCCCGAATTCCGCCTGAAGATCGCCGGGGTGCGCGAGGAAACCCCGTACGACACGTCGAAATATCAGATGCAACCGAATCCGGTGCTCGAAGACGCCGGCGGAGTCAAGTTGGCCGAGAATGAAAAAGAGGTGCTGTTGCTTGAGCTCTTCCCGCTGGTCGCCAAGAATTACCTGACGGGCGTGAAGAAAGCGCGTTATGCCGCCGCTCACGCCGCCGAAGCCGCGAAAGCCGCCCAGACGGCCGCTGCTGCGCCCGCCGCCGCGCCGGCTCCGGAAGCGAAGGCCGAAGCCAAGCCGGCCGTTGCGATTACCGGAAACGTGGTTACGTCGCCGATGCCGGGACGTATCCTCAGCGTGCTGGTGAAACCGGGCGATAAAGTGACAAAAGGGCAGGATGTGGTGATCCTCGAAGCGATGAAGATGGAGAACAGCATCACGTCGGATTACGCCGGAACCGTGAAGCAGGTGCTCGTGGCCGAAGGCGATACCGTCGCCGTCGACAGCCAACTGGTCGAGATCGAATAGCGATCGCTCGGAATAATTTAGGAATGTGCGGGTCGTATTCCCAATGAAGGGCGTACGGCCCGCTTTTTAAAATTCGGAAAATGAAAAGATTTTTGACAGGCTGTATGTTGGTCTGGGTTGTGGGCGTTTCCGCCCAGAAGGAATATCGGGCGCCCGAGAGCTACGTGGACGGGCGTTCGCAGGCCGTTCTGCGGATGACGATCGATGACGAAGGGATGGTGATGCCTTGCGGGACGGGGCCCGACAGTTGCGATACCTACGGCGCACGCGAAGCCGTAGTGGTCGAGCACGAGGGAGTCTACTACCTTCATTACGACGGCGCCGGCAAAGATGGGTGGCTGTCGTGCCTGGCTACCAGCCGCGACCTGCGCCATTGGGAGAAGCACGGATTGCAATTGACCCTCGGCGAAGCGGGACGCCCCGATTCCAAATCGGCTTCGTCGCCCTGGTTGGTGAACGACGGCGCGAAATGGCATATGTTCTACGTGGGCACCCAATTTTGTACCCCCGCTCCCGACTGCATCCCGGCCACTCCTTATGTGACCCTGACGGCCGAGGCCGATCATCCGGCCGGCCCTTGGCGCAAACGTTACGACATCATTCCTTTCACCAACGAGGCCGGCACTTATTACAGCGATACGGCCAGTCCGGGCGATGTGGTGGAGCAGGACGGCGAGTACAAGATGTTTTTCGGAGCCGCGGCTTTTGACAAGGAAGGTAAACTGGGCCGTACGGTCGGCATCGCCCGTACCCGCGACCTGGGGAGCGCGTGGACGGTCGATCCGCAGCCGATTTTCCCGCCCGCCGAGCAGTGCGAGAACACCTCGCTCTATTACGAACCCGATAACGGTACCTGGTTCCTGTTTACGAACCACATCGGGATACACCCCGACCGGGGCGAATACACGGACGCCGTTTGGGTGTATTGGACCAAAGACCTGAATCGGTGGGATCCGCAGGACAAGGCGATCGTGATCGACTGCCAGAATTCCAAAGAGGTGAAAGGCGCTATCGGGATGCCGTCGGTGATCCGGGTGGGCGACCGGCTGGCGATGCTCTACGACGGCGCGACCGGAGAAAATTACGGACACATGGGCCGCGGCATCAACCTGGCCTGGCTCGCGCTGCCGCTGGTTCCTCCTGCGAAATGATTAAGATATAATAAAGTGCTAAAACGGCGGCAGGAGATCCGGCCGCCGTTTTGTTGTTGCTCAATCCTTGAGCAGTCTCGGCAGGATTTGTCCGATAGATTCGATTCTCGGGCCCCGTCCTTCTATCTGGCAATCTTCCAAAAAAGGATAACAGGTGAACGATTCGTCCGAAATTTCAAAATAGGGAATCAGCCTCAAGCCGCTGTCTTCGATGGTAAAATGAAGCGGAGCGTCTTGCGACGGTTTGAATTTTTCAAATAGTTTTTCAGGCGGGAATGGTAGCGTAACACGCCCGTTTTGCACCGAATCTCCGACAACGGCCATCAGCAGCGGGCCGTATTCGATGGCGTAAGCATTTTTGCCTTTGAAATCGGGTTCGCTTCCTTTGTACAGGGTGAGGCGGAAAGCCATCGGTAACGAAAATTGTATCTTGTCCTTGTCCGACCATTTCCGGTCGAGCGTTACGTATGATCCCGGTTTTCCCCAGGCTACCCGTTCGCCGTTTACCAAGATGACTGCGTTGCAGTTACACCACCATGGAATGCGAAGCCGGATTTTGCACGGCGTTTTTTTGCGTGCCGAAACTTCGATCTGGATGTCGGTGGGATACGGATATTCGAGTCGTTCGTTTAATCTCGGATTTATCAGGGTGCTCCCGGCTCCGGGCCGGCTGTACGGGAATTCGGTTTGCATGGTTAGTTTCATCGGTGTCCCGTCCTGTTCCCAGGCGAACGAAGAGGCGGCGAATAGGTCGACGTATACGCCGTCGTCCGCCTGCGTGTAGATGAACTCGGGCAACGCTCCGAAAAGCCGCGTCCCCTGCCCTTCGCAGCAGGTGTTGACGTCCGTGCCGTCTTCTTTACGATCTATCAGGCGGGCGTGGTAGCGGATTTTGCCGTCGGCAGTCTGGTTGGCAATGGCTACGTTGTAGATCGATTTTTCGATTTCGGCCACGTATTTTTCCTCTTCGGGGTAGAGCAGGTGGAACCGCTGGTTCAGGAACGCCCAGAACGAATTGCCGCACAGCTCGCCCGTTCCGCTGCGCAGCAGATAGGATTTGGGCGGGTAGGGCGACAGTTCGCTGATACTGATACTGCCTCCGATATGTTCGTAATATTCGTTGAACAGTTCCCAGCCTCCGACGGCCGCATCGAGGTACTGCCGGTCGCCGGTCGCCATGTAGAGGTCGAGGAACGATTCCAGCGACAGGATCAGGTAGCAATGCGGACGGTCGTACGGATATTTCCAGATCGCGTCGACATCCTTGTCGATCAATTGTTGCATCCAGAAATTTTCCTGGTAGTAACGCTGCACGACTTGCAGGTCTTCGGGTTTTCCTACCGGCGTAAAATAAAGGCGGGTGCTGGCGATGATTCCCTGGCGTCCCTGTCCGCCGCGGCGGACCAGTTCCGGCAGATAGGGGCAGGCGTTGAACCAGTCGTAAAAACCGCGCAGCAACGGATAGGCTTTCGGATTTCCTGCGATTCCCGCTTCGATCAGTCCCTGAGTCACCCACGAACGGCAGTAAGCTCCGTTTTCGAAATGCAGGATATCGCGTTCGGGATAAGCCATGAGGTATCCGTTCGACTGTTTGCAGGCTTCGATGCCGTCGACGATCCGGTTCATCCGGTCGCGCAGTTCGCGGTTTTCGACCCAGCGCAGTTGGTTGCCCGCGCCCATCAGAAAGCGACCCGCTTTCGAACCGGGCAGAATGTCGACCCATTCGGTATGCAGGTCGCGCAATGCCCCGTCCGCCGGTACTCCGGCCCGCTCGCGGAACTCTTTCAACATATCGTCTACGGAAAACGACTGAAGCAGGTAATGGGCGTTGGCATAGAGCGTTCGGCGGAACAGTCCGTCGTTTACGGTGACGCCGCTGCGCGGAACCCGCGCCGTCGGTTCGACCGGCCGCCAGCTTGCCGCCGGAGTGACGTTTTCGGGACAATTCAGTACGGCGACTTCTCCCATCGGGCGTTGCGGTCTCAATAAGGGGTGTTTACCCAGAAAACCCCGGTCGGAGTCGGTGAGCAGCCGGTTTTCCGAAACGTCGGCGCCGCCCGACCATACCTCCATTTTCCAGAGTTCGAAATAGTATCCGTTGTCGCGTTCGGGTAGCCGGGTGACTCTCAGCTCGACGTACCGGCCGGAAACAGGGTGCGCCGGGCGGAAGACGTCGATCTGGTCGACTGCGGCGGCTTCGTAGTCGCTGCCGGTGTGGTCGGCGATCGTTACGGGCCTGTCGGAGCCGTCGTCGGAGCCGGACGTTTCGATCCGGAATCGTACCGGAAATCCCGGGCGCGCATAGTAGTCCCAACTGTCGAATACGACGGGGTACAGTTTGACCGAATCGATCGGATACGGCCGTCCCAGGTCGATCCGTATCCAGCAACTTTCGTCGGCGGAGGATTTGCGTGCGGATTCGTAAATCGCGTAATTGGCTTTCGCTGCGACCCGTTCGACCCCCAGCGGGCCTCCCCGCAGGTCGGCGACCTGCGCACGGGCGGAGAAAATAGGTAAGCTGCAGGAAAGCGATGCGGCGAAAAGCAGGAAAGTTTTTTTCATGTCGGGCGGGTTAGAACGGTGAAAATGGGATTGTGAACATAGCAAAGATAAAAAATATACCGGTATTTATTATCCGTCCGTGTTTACCGATCCGGAACGGATCTGCCGACCGACTGCCGTTTTGCGGCCGGGCGGACACCGAAATGAAAATTCGCGGCCGGCGCCGTCGCGGCGGGATTCGGAACCGACACGATTTTGAGCTTAAAAATAGCGTATTTGGTATAAAAAATTTCGTTATTCCAAAAATCCGTTGTACCTTTGACACCGATTTTGCGTTTTTGGGATTTGACGCAGGCCTTGAGTTGACCGTCGATTTGCCGGGGCGGATTAATTTTTTGGTGCGTAATATTTGTGCATTAAGAAATTATTCGTACTTTTGCCAACCCTAAAATGTGACAAACTGCCGATGTAGCTCAGTTGGCCAGAGCAGCTGATTTGTAATCAGCTGGTCGGGGG
>ERZ773134.1794-NODE-1794-length-17163-cov-3.235562_pt1 | contig 17163 bp, 11 predicted proteins | sample MGYA00580856_ERZ773134 | MGnify/ENA primary metagenome ERZ773134 (study PRJEB29015, sample SAMEA2737823) | human gut metagenome | biome: human gut; feature: human-associated habitat; material: faeces | place: China | collected 2012 ... | reverse complement strand
TCAGGCGGAGCGCCTGTCGCTGGAGCCGGAGCTGCAGCGCGCCGTGCTCGCCGTCATCCATGCGCTCGATGCCGACGGCTATCTGCGCGCCGATGTCTCTGCGCTCGGCCCGGCCGCGCTTGTCGATGCCGCCGTCCAGATCATCCAGCGCCTTGACCCGCCCGGCGTCGGCGCAAGAACGCTCTCGGAATGCCTCTGCCTGCAGCTGCAGGCGCTCGGCGAGTCCGGGCTGGCCTGCACGATCGCGGAGCACTATCTCGAGCAGGCTGGGCATCACGCTTTTGCGGCCATCGCCGCGAGCGAGCATGTTCCCCTTGCCGCCGTGCAGGAGGCCTACCGGCAGATCCAGAGCCTTTCGCCCTACCCGTGCGCGGAATTCAGCCGCGCGCAGGACGACGGCTATGTCGTCCCCGACGTGCTCCTGCAGGAAAAAGACGGCGTGCTCAGCGTCGCCGTCAACAGGGCCTACACGCCGGAGCTGTCCGTCAGCAGCTTCTACCGCTCCCTCGTCCGCGAGACGGACGATCCGGAGGCGCGGCAGTATATCGTCAAAAAGGTCTCGCAGGCGGAATGGCTCATCAGCTGCATCCGGCAGCGGGAGGAGACGCTCCTGCGCTGCTGTCAGGAAATTCTGAAGCGGCAGCTGCCGTATTTCCGTTCCGGGCAGGCGCTCGCTCCGATGACGATGCAGGACATCGCGCAGGCCGTCGGCCTGCACACCTCCACCGTCAGCCGCGCGCTCAGCGGGAAGTATATCCAGACGCCGCAGGGTGTCCGCATGCTGCGCAGCCTGTTTTCCGCAAAGCTGGCAGGCGGTGAGGTCTCCGGCGTCATGGCACAGCAGGCCATCGCCGTGCTTGTGCAGCAGGAGGATAAGCACGCTCCCCTGTCCGATCAGGTGCTTGCCGAGCGGCTGCAAGCGCAGGGCATCGACATCTCGCGCCGCACCGTGGCAAAATACCGCCAGCTGCTGCAGATTCCGTCCGCCGCAACCCGCAGAGCTTAATGCTCCGCAGCAAAAAATTCGCGCACGGCGTCCAAATCTGCAAAGCGTGCGTCATAGAGCTCCGGGTGCTCCTCCTCCGGCCGCCAGAGGTCCGGCACGAACAGCGTCCGGCATCCGGCGCGCCTGCTCGCGCGCAGGCCGTTCGGCGAATCCTCGATCACGGTGCACTCCACCGCCGGTCTGCCCAGCTGCCGCGCCGCCTCGAGGAAAATGTCCGGCTCCGGCTTCGAGCGGCCGACCATGTCGCCGGAAATGACCGCAGTAAAATATTGCAGCAGTCCGACCCGCTCCAGCCGGCCGCGCACGACGGCCGCCGGAGACGACGACGCGACTGCAACCGGGATATTCCACGCGCACAGCTGCTCCAGCAGCCGCTGCGCGCCTTTTTTTGCCGGTGCGGCGCCATTGGCGTAAAAATTCTGCAGATAGGCCTCCTCGTGCTCCAGGATTCGGTCCGAATCCGCGCCGAATTCCTGCCGGAACCGTTTGATCCACGCCTCGTCGTTGAGTCCGAGGCCGATGATCGCCATCCGCTCCACATCGGGAACGCCGGTCTTCTCGCCCGCATAACGAAAACTCTCCCAGACCACGCGCTCGCTGTCCACGAGCACGCCGTCCATATCAAAGATCACCGCATTCATATGCATACCTCCCGTATTCGTCTTCATGCGCCAAAGTATAGCGCACCGGGAAGGAAAAAGCAAGCCCCGCCCTGTGCGGACAGAGGCAAAAGGCAGCCGCCGCGGCCAGACGACCGCAGCGGCTGTGAGTTTTTACTGGTTGACGACGTCGCGATACAGGAATGTCACGACCTGTGCGCGCGTGCAGGTATTCTCCGGGCAGAATTCCGTCGCACTCATACCGTTCGTGATGCCGTGCTCCACGGCCCACAGAACGGCGCTGCCGTAATACGAGCCAGTGCTCACGTCGGCAAACGGATTGCGCGTGCTGGACGGCGCGGGCTTGCCCTCGTAGCGCCAGAGGAACGTGACGATCTGCGCACGGGTGCAGGTATTGTTCGGGCCAAACTCTGTCGCGCTCATACCATTCGTGATGCCGTGCTCGACAGCCCACAGAACGGCCTTGTAATAGTACTGCCCAGCCTTGACGTCGGCAAATGGGTTGGCACTGCTCGTCGGCTCCGGCTGCCCGGCCGCGCGCCACAGGAATGTCACGACCTGCGCACGTGTGCAACCCTCCTCGGGACTGAACGTCGTGGCAGAGGTGCCGTTCGTAACGCCGCCGCCGATCGCCCAGTCGATCGGATCATGCGCCCAGTTTCCGCGCACCGGCATGTCCGAGAAGACGCGGCCGGGGCAGTTGGAGCCGTCGCAGGGCTGATAACCCGGCTGCACAGATTCACCCGGCCCATACAGAGCGACAAATGCATTTTCTGCTGACTCGCGCGGCGCTGTGGCGAACGTCAGCGCACCGTCGGCATCCGCAGCCCCCTGCGCAATGTAAAGCAGGTTTTCAGGAGCCAGAAGGTCGCCGTTTTTGTCCTTCGCCATGATCAGGACATACTGCTCTCCGCTCGTAAGGCCAGAGAAGCTGACCGTACTGCCGTCCGCCTTGCCCGTGTGCAGGCCGCGCACCACGGGAGCAGCCTGAGCGTCTTTTTCAGGCGTCCAAGGGACCCATTTCACTTTGCCGAAGGAGTAAATTGTCCCAATTGTTTTCTCCCAGGTACTGTTTTCGGCAGGATAATATGCCGTGACATCAACATTATCAAATGCAGCCCAATTAATGTCCGGTCCGTCACCGAAGAAATATAAGCTTGTCAGTTTGGAACTGTAAGAAAATGCATATCCCTCAATGTTTGTTATACTCGAGGGGAACATCAGACTTGTCAGTTCGGTACAGCCATCGAACGCCTTTGATTTGATCGTTGTTACACCCGCCGGGATTTCATATGCACCGGTTCGTCCGACCGGATAGCAGATCAATTCTGTTTTATCCTTATTCAAAAGCACTCCGCTTTCATCACTTGCATATGTTTCATTGCCTTCGTCGACCCAAATTGCAGTCAGACTGAAGCAGTTACTGAATATTTTTTCTCCCAACTCTGTAACACTTGCCGGTAACGTAATACTCGACAGGCTTCTGCAGCGATCGAATGCACCATATCCAATGCTGCTCATCCCTGACTCGATCGTTATATCACTCAGGCCAAAGCACCATCTGAAAGCTTCCATTCCAATGGTTTTTACGCTTGACGGAATCGTGATATGATTCAGAATCTCACATTGATCAAATGCATTTTTTCCAATGCTCGTTACTCCTGCAGGGATTGAAATCGTTCTGAGGCCAAAACATCTCGAAAATGCATAGTCACCAATGCTTGTTACACTTGCGGGAATCGTGAAGCTCCGTAATTCACTGCAGTTGTAGAACATACTGCCCGGAATTTTATCCATTCCCTCCGGGAGCGTAACATTGGCCAGAAGTTTACAACCACTGAAAACGCCGCCTTCGAGGTCCGTCACGCTGGACGGGATCGTAACGCTCGTGACTTTGCTGCATTCCTTGAACGCAGCCGCGCCGATCCTTGTCACGCTTGACGGGATCGTGATACTTTCCGCTTTGGAGCAATAAGCAAACGCCGACGCTTCGATACTTGTTACACCTTCCGGAATTGTAATATCCGTCAAGCTGGAGCAGCCATAGAAAGCCTTCTCATTGATTTTGGTTAAGCTCGAGGGAATTTTTACACTTTCCAGCTTGCAACAGTTCCAAAATGCTTCTTTTCCAATCTCTGTAATGCCATCCGGGAGCGAAATGCTCGTCATTTTATTGCAATTGAAGAACGCCACTCCCCCAATGCTGGTCACGCTCGACGGGATCACAATGCTTGCCAGCTTGTTGCAGTCAAAAAATGTAGCGTATCCAATGGATGTTATTCCCTCAGGAAGCGTGACACTGCGCAAATTACCACACTGTCCAAATACGCCGCCTTCAAGGTTCGTTACACCGAACGGAACTACAACGTCTGTCAGACCGGAGCATAGGGTGAACGCAGATGTTCCAATTCTTGTAACGCTCGATGCAATCGTAACATTCGTCATATGGGAGCAGCTATTGAACGCCTCGCTTCCTATGCTGGTAACGCCATCTTCGATCACGGCAGCATTTATCGTCCGACCGAACCACGGAGCTTTGTTATTTGAGTTGTAATTATACATATCTCCTGTGCCGGAGATCGTCAGAACACCGTTTTCATCCAGTGTCCACATCAGATTTTCTCCGCAAGTGCCGGAGTTGCTTTCCGGGGGCTCAGTTGGCTCGGTTGGTTCCGTCGGTGCAGCGGTCTCTGTCGGCTCACTCGGTTCCGTCGGTGCAGCGGTCTCTGTCGGCTCACTCGGTTCCGTCGGTGCGGCGGTCTCCGTCGGCTCGCTCGGCTCTGTCGGTGCAGCAGTCTCCGTCGGCTCGCTCGGTTCCGTCGGTGCAACAGTCTCCGTCGGCTCGCTCGGTTCCGTCGGTGCAGCGGTCTCCGTCGGCTCGCTCGGTTCTGTCGGTGCGGTGGTCTCCGTCGGCTCACTCGGTTCCGTCGGTGCGGTGGTCTCTGTCGGCTCACTCGGCTCTGTCGGCAGGGTTGGCTCATTTACCTCAACACGCAGGCTCTCACAAAGCGGAGTATAATCATTGGGCGAAAGTAAAAAAGCCTCCGCATGGAAATTCTGCGGCAGTGCGGTATCCAGAGGAAGGATCGCCGTCGAGTCGCTCGGTCGCACTGTTGTCTTAGCAGATGCGATCTGACGTCCGGATTCTTCCTCATACACAGCAACCACAAGCTCGGCATCCTCAGATACTGCAAATCGAACGGCAGCAATGCCGTCTTCAATTGTCAAATCCTGTAATCCTTCAGAATTGCCCACATTGGTCGATGTCCCGCCCTTCATTCCCGGCACGACTGCAACTGCAGCTGGCAGCATGCCAATCAGCAGGGTCAGGCAGAGTATGACGCTGATCATTCGCTTTTGCATAGTTCATCCTCCCATTTTATGTTCTTTTTCGATTACCAAGCAGATGGAACAAGTTTTCCTTTTCAGGCCTGACAGAAAAATCCGATATTTTGTTGTGTGAAAGCTTGTGTGTGAAAAGTATATCACCGTACACAGTCAAATTTCAACTATTTTAGCAAAATTTATTGCTTAATTTTATCTGTATTTCACAGGTTTCACGCCGATTCAGCCATATAAAAAGACGCCCCGCAATTTTGCAGGGCGTCTCTTTCCTCCATATTCCGACTCGTATTTCCTTTACGCTTCCTTCTTTTCGAACTCGTTCGCCACATTCTCCAGCAGCTGACGGATGGGCAGGTGCTGCGGGCAGACGGACTCGCACTTGCCGCACTTCACGCAGTCCGAGGCCTTATGACCGGGCAGTGCGTAGACGGCATTGTAGTAATAATCCGTATGCCAGTCGTGGTAGATCTGCTTCGCGTTCATCGTAGCGAACAGTTCCGGGATGGCGATCTGCTTCGGGCAGCCGTCCGTGCAGTATCGGCAGCCGGTGCACGGGATGAGGTTCTTGCTGCGGAAGATTTCCTGCACCTTCGCGATGGCAGCAAGCTCCGTTTCGCCCAGCGGCTTGAAGTCCTTCATGAACGAGATATTGTCCTGCACCTGCTCTAGCGTGCTCATACCGGAGAGCACCATCAGCATGCCGGGGAAGCCCGCAGCGAAGCGGATGGCATAGCTGGCCGGGCTGCCGCCATGCAGGGCATCCAGAACAGCGCGTGCATCGTCCGGCAGCTTGACAAGGTTTCCACCCTTGACCGGCTCCATGACGATGACCGGCTTGTTGAACTTCCGGCAGACCTCATAGCACTTGCGGCTCTGGACAGAGGGATCGTCATAGTCAACATAATTGAACTGGATCTGCACGACTTCGATCGCGGGATACTCTGTCAGGATCTGCTCGAGCAGCTCGGGGCGGCCATGAAACGAAATGCCGACGTGGCGGACCTTGCCCTCTTCCTTCAGAGCAAACGCCGTCTCATAAGCGCGGCAGGCCTTGAAATGGCCATAGTTCTCCAAGCACTGCGAATGCATGAGGTAGAAATCAAAATAATCGACGCCGCAGGCCTCGAGCTGGCTCTCGAACACCGGGCGGATGTCCGCCTCGGTCTTGAAAAAGTTCTCCGTCAGCTTGTCCGTCAGGATGTAGCGGTCGCGCAGATAACGGCTCGTCAGGCAGGTCTTGAGCGCCTTTTCGCTCTTGCCCTGCAGATAGCCGTGCGCCGTGTCAAAATAGTTGAAGCCTGCGTCCAAAAATGCGTCTACCATGCGGTTCGTCTCCGCGATATCGACCTCGCCGTCCTGCATCGGAAGGCGCATAAAGCCAAAACCGAAGTTCTTTTTGATCCGTTCCATGTCCGCTTCTCCTTTCGTGTCATATTTTTTATATTGGACCGCAGAGGGCCTGCAGTCACTTCGTTTTTTGACCCTTTTCCATTAATAAAGGGATAACCTGCGTTGAGTTTATGATACCATACTTTTTTATGGATTGCAATTCGCGAAACAATTCTTCCCGTGCGCCGTCTTGATGGATACAAGGGGGTCAGCGCAGCAGGCTGACCGGATCCATACAGAAAAGGGAGGCATTTTTTATGAAGAAGACGTTCCTGCTCCTCGCACTGGTCTGCGTTCTCGTGCTGCTTGCGGCCTGCGGCAGCAAGCCCGCCCCGACGGAACCCGCGCCGACCGAGCCAACCTCATCGCGCGATCTGCAGATGCTCTATCAGAGCGGCATCACCGCCATGGGCGCGGACGCGCCGGTCCTGTTCCCGGTCTCGGACATTTCGGAGCTGAGTCCCCTGTTCCCCGGACTGGAAGAAATTTCGTTCCGGCAGGTCAGCGGCGGCCTCTCCCCCGTGACCGGCGCGCCGGACGAGGTCGTTCTGCTTGAGGTTGAGAACAGCGCCGACGTGCAGAAGGTCGTGGACATTCTCCAGAAGGCCGTGGACGAGGGCGCCGTCGAGAGCGAGGGCACAGACGAGGCGATCACCGCGGCATGGAAGGACAATGCCAGCATCACGACGGATGGAAACTATATCTGCCTTGCCGTTTTCATGAACGGCGTATCGATCCCCGCCGAATTTATGCTTCCCTGAATTTGGAACGAAAATCGCGTCCGTCATGTTGGCATACCAACATATTTGCGTGCAGTCATTTGGTATGATGTGTCCATGAAGTGAACCCCAAACCACAAGAAGGAGTTTTCCCATGGACCACAACATGTTTTGCTTTCAATGTGAGCAGACCGCAGGCTGCACCGGCTGCACGAGCCGCGGCGTCTGCGGCAAGGACGCGCAGACTGCGCAGGTGCAGGACCGGCTGACCGGAGCACTGATCGGTCTGGCGCGCGCGGCGGACACCAGCCCGGATGCCGGTCCGGAGACCTGGCAGCTGATGATCGAGGGCCTGTTCGCCACGCTGACGAACGTCAATTTCGATCCGGACAGCCTGAACGCCCTGGCCGGGCGCGTCCGGGCCGAGAAGCAGCGCCTTGTGCCGGACTGTGCCGTCTGCACCGCGCCCTGCGGCCGCACGGGCGACTATGATCTGGCGCAGCTCTGGGGCGCACAGGAGGACATCCGCAGCCTGAAGTCCCTGCTGCTGTTCGGCAGCCGCGGCATGGCAGCCTATGCCTATCATGCCATGGTGCTCGGCTACCGGGACGAGACCGTCGAGCGCTTCCTTTCTAAAGCTCTGTTTGCCGTCGGCGAGGACTGGAGCATGGAGGAGCTGCTGCCGCTCGTACTGGAGCTGGGCGAGGTCAACCTGCGCTGCATGGCGCTGCTGGATAAAGCCAACACCGAATGCTTCGGCAAGCCGACGCCGGTCCATGTGCCGTTCACCGTGGAGCCCGGACCGTTTATCGTTGTGTCCGGTCATGACCTGCACGACCTGAAGCTCCTGCTGGAGCAGACGGCTGGCCGTGGCATCGCAGTCTATACGCACGGCGAGATGCTCCCGGCGCACGCCTACCCGGAGCTGAAAAAATATCCCCATCTCAAGGGGAATTTCGGCACGGCATGGCAGAACCAGCAGAAGGAATTTGCAGACCTGCCCGCGCCGATCCTGTTCACGACGAACTGCCTCATGCCGCCGCGCCCGTCCTACGCCGACCGCGTGTTCACCACAGCCGTCGTCGGCTATCCTGACATTCCGCACATCGGCGCGGAAAAGGACTTTACGCCTGTCATCGAGCGGGCGCTGGAGTTGGGCGGCTATGCGGAGACACAGCACCGCACCGGCATGAACGGCGGCACGGGCACGACCACGGGCTTTGCACACGACGCCGTGCTGGCAAACGCCGCGCAGATCGTCGAGGCCGTGCGCTCCGGCGCGATCCGCCACTTCTTCCTGGTCGGCGGCTGCGACGGCGCGCGCGCAGGACGGAATTACTACACGGAATTCGTCCGCCAGACCCCGCCGGACACCGTCGTGCTGACGCTCGCCTGCGGGAAATACCGCTTCCACGATATGGACCTCGGTACCGTCGCAGGCCTGCCGCGCCTGCTGGACATCGGCCAGTGCAATGACGCCTACAGTGCCATTCAGATCGCACTGGCGCTGGCGGAGGCCTTCCAGTGCGGTGTGAACGACCTGCCGCTTTCCATGGTCCTGTCGTGGTATGAGCAGAAGGCCGTCTGCATTCTGCTGACGCTCCTGCACCTCGGCATCCGGAATATCCGCCTCGGCCCGACGCTCCCGGCCTTCCTGTCGCCCAATGTGCTGCAGTACCTCGTGGACCACTATGCCATTGCGCCCATCACCACCCCGGAGGCGGACCTTGCCGCTCTTCTGGGCTGATCAGCTCAAAAAATGGAGCACCCGCGTCATGCGAGTGCTCCAATTTTTTACAGAATCATTGCAGGCTTTCAAAATCCCACTTCCGCCGCCGGTTATTACGCAGCAGCCGCAGGCGGCTCGCCTCCTCGTGCGCATAGCCGTCGCCGAGGGCAGCAGCCTGATCGTACAGCGCAATGGCCCGGTCCAGATCGCACGGGACGCCGCAGCCCGCCTCATAGCATTCCGCAAGGCAGCTCAGTGCCTGCACGTCGCCCTGCTCCGCTGCGCGCGTATAAAGCTCCGCAGCACGCGCCCGGTCCTGCTCCACACCGTTCCCGGTAAAGTACAGGTTTCCGAGGGCGCACTGGGCCTGTGCATCCTCCTGCTCCGCCGCCAGCGCATACAGCTCGACCGCCCGGGCCATGTTCCGTTCCAGTCCGATGCCGTGCTCATAGCAGAGTCCCAGCTCATACTGTGCAGGCGGAAAGCCGAGGGCGGCACTGTCCCGAAACAGCTCAGCCGCAGTCCGCTCATCCTGCTTTGTTCCCTTGCCGATCACATAGCAGGCCCCAAGGAAGCAGCGGCCTGCCGCATTCTCCGGCGAGGTCCGGCTGAGCCAGTAGAATGCGGCGTCCGGGTCTTCCGGGACACCGTTGATCCCATAAAAATAGTTGATGCCAAGCTCCGTGATGGCGGCTTCATTGCCGTTCTCCGCCGCCTGAAGGCAGGCATCGAGCCGGGCCTGCTTCTGCTGCGCGAGGCGCACCAGCTCCGGCGAGAGCGATACGGCAGAGACGTTCCATTCCTCATTCTGCATGGGGGATCTCCTCCTCACAGCGCGTGAGCAGCTCCTGCAGCTTTTTGGCAACGGTCTCCACCACGCAGTAGCACGGGTCCTCATAGCCGTCGATCTCCAGCCCGCGCAGCTCATCGCACCAGAGCGTTTCAAACTGCCCGAACACGTTCGTCAGCTCCTCCACGAGCGCGGCGCCGACCGGATTGTCGCTGTTCCATTCGCCGTTTTCCGTTGTCATCAGGCCGAGGATCGCGGTCCCCGCCGTCAGCGCGCCGCAGCAGGAAAGGCCTGTCTGCATGCCGCTGCCCAGCAGCGTGAACAGCTTCCGCGCCTGCTCCGGCAAATGCAGATGGTAGTATTCCTCGCAGCCCAGCAGGATGGATTCTGCGCAGCTGTAGTTCGTTCCGATATGATAGCGATTGACGATTTCGTATAATTCCATGCTGTCTCCTGACCGCAAGTTCCCCCGGAGCCGAAGCTCCGGGGGTTCATTTATAATGTTAACGATAGAGATAAGAATAGCTGTCGCGGATCGTGCGCACGAGCAGGGCGGCATCGGCGGGCAGCTCGTCCGGATCACCGACGGTCTCCGTCGTCAGGCGTGCGCGGACCTTGCCGTCCGGCAGGAAGCAGAAGCCGAAGTTTCTGGAATCGTCCATGTCCTCCGTCGTCTGGAACAGCGTCAGCTTATCCTTGCACGGCTCGGAGGCATACGGACAGAAGGCCGTGCAGTTGCCGCACTCGTTGCACATTTTGTCGACGTGCACGATCTCCGTGCGGCCGTCCGGCAGGCGAACGGCGACGTTGGCGCGGTTCGGGCAGACGTCCACGCAGTTCTGGCAGACGGTGTCGCAGCTCAGGCAGCGCTCGCCCTCGCAGCAGACCTTGCCCGGTGCGCGCAGGATGCCCTTGCGGGCGATAACCTCGGCCTCTGTGGGATGGGCCTCCGCCGGGATGTCATAGGTGTGCGGCGCGCCGATGACGGCCTCCGCAAAGCGGGCTGCGTCTGCGATGCCTTCCACGACCGTAGCCGGGCCGCGCAGCGCATCACCGGCAGCATAGACGCCGGGAACGTTCGTGCAGAAGGCAGGACGGCCCTTCGCGCTGAGCGTGATGCCGTTGTCCGTAAACACCTGCTCCTCGACCTGCTCGCCGACTGCGGAGATCACGAGGTCGCACGGCAGCTCGACCGTCTCGCCGGTCGGAACCGGACTGCGGCGGCCGGAGGCATCCGGCTCGCCGAGGCGCATCTTCTCACACGTCAGGACGCCGTTTTCCTGCTTGACCGGAGCAGCCAGCTCCAGGAATTCCACGCCGTCCTGCATGGCAAGCTCCAGCTCCTGCGCATCGGCGGGCATAAAGCGGCGCGTTCTGCGGTAGACGAGCGTCACGGACGCCGCGCCGCCGCGCTTTGCCACGCGGGCAGCATCCATGGCGGTGTTGCCGCCGCCGACGACGGCGACATGGCCGAGCGGCTCGTTCGCACCGGCCTTGCGCTCCTGCATCCAGCCGATGACGCCGCGGACGTTGCCGGGGATGTTCAGCTTGCCGGGCTTCCATGCGCCGGTGGCATAGAGAATGTGGGTATAGCCCATTTTGTGCAGCTCTTCGACGGAGGGAGCCTCGGTATTCAGGCGGACCTCTGCGCCGTAGGCCTGCATAAGGGCGATATCGCGGTCAATGGCCTCGTCCGAGATGCGGAACGCCGGGATAACATGGCGGACGATGCCGCCGAGCTTGCCGGTGCGCTCGAAGATGGTGCAGGCCACGCCTGCACGGCCGAGGAAGTAGGCCGCAGCAATGCCGGTCGGGCCGCCGCCGATGATGGCAGCGCGCTTGCCGGGAACGGGAGCCGGGCGGACGACAGATGCCATTCTGGCATCGATGCCCTTCTCGGCCGCCAGCAGCTTGGCTGCACGGATCTGGACGGGATCCTCATAGAAGTTGCGGGTGCACTTGCCCATGCAGCGGTGCGCGCAGATCGTGCCGGTGATGAACGGCAGAGCGTTGCGCTCCGTGATAAGGGCCAGCGCCTCGTTATACAGGCCCTTGCGGCACAGCTCGAGATACTCGGGGATGTCCTGCGAGATGGGGCAGCCGCCGCGGCAGGGGGCGGAGTAGCAGTCGAACCAGGGCACCTTTTCCTCGGACTTGCGCGTGGGCAGCGGCTTGACGGGCTTGCAGTGGTGCGGATCCGTGCGGCAGGCGGCGGACAGAGCCGCAATGGCCTCGGTGTCCGTGCCGTCAAACGGGCGGAACGGCATGCCGGCCGTCTTTTCGGCCATCTGGGTCAGGCGGTTATAGCCGCCCGGCTTCAGGATCGTCGTGGCGACGGTGACGGGCCAGATCCCGGCCGCCAGCAGCTTGTCGCAGTTGAAGAAGTCTGCGCCGCCCGCGAACGAGATCTTCATCTTGCCGCCGAACTGCGCGGAGATGCGGCGGCACATTTCGATGGTCAGCGGGAACAGGGAGCGGCCGGACATGTACATCTCGTCGTTCGGCAGCTCGCCGCGCGTCGTGTCGACCGGGAACGTATTCGACAGCTTCAGGCCGAACTGCAGTTTCTCGCGGTCCGCCAGCGCCTGCAGGCGCTCAAACATCGGGACGGCGTCCTTCCACTGCAGATCCTCATTGAAATGGTGATCGTCGAAGACGATGTAGTCATAGCCCATTGAATCGAGGATCGTGCGGGCGTCGTGATAGCCGAGGATCGTCGGATTGCACTTGACGAACGTGTGCACATGCTTCTCGGTCAGCAGGTAGGACGCGATGCGCTCGATCTCATCGGGCGGGCAGCCGTGCAGCGTCGAGAGTGTGATGCTGTGGGAGACATGCGGCGAGATGGAGGCGATGAACGCCGCCTCCTCCGGGAACAGCTCCGTCAGGACCTTGCGGCACTCGGCAAACACCGGCAGCTGCGAGGCATCCTTCATGGATTCGATATAGTGGTCGATCTTCGGACCGCGGATTCCCTCGAGGTCATAGCCGACGGACATGTTGAACACAAAGCCGTCCGGGTCGCCGTAATGCCAGACCTTCGCCATGATCTTCAGGGCGAACCACGCCTTGACATACTCATCGAGCGCCTGACCGACCTCCAGCTCCGTGGACCACTCCTGATTGTAGCCCTCGTCGTCTACAAGGATGCAGGGACGCGGCACACAGGCGGCAAGCTCTGCACCGTCCATCTTCTGAACGGTCTTGACCTCGAAGAAGCGCGCGCCTGCGACGTAGGCGGCGATGATATTCTGCGCCAGCTGGCTGTTCGGGCCTGCAGCGGGGCCGAACGGGCTTTCGATCTTCTCGCCGAAGATGGGAAGCGTCTTGGCCGGGTCGGCGATCCAGCGCTTATGCACGCCGAAGACCTCGCCAGTCTTCTCCCGCTCTGCGAGGATCCAGTTCATCAGGCTGCGGAACGGAATGGGATACATTTTCTCAGACATGGGATCATCCTCCTGTGATGCTTGTTGCGGCGCCGCGCGCACCCCGGGTAAGGCAGGCGCGGCGCAGGATCATATTTGACGGAAATGAATTATAAATTAGTAGGTGCAGTCGTTCAGCGCGCCCCAGAGCTTCTTGGACTCCTCGAGAATGTGCGCATTAATGGCCTCTTCGTCGACGCCGATAAGCTCGCGGTCCTTCATAAGGAGCTTGCCGTTGGCGATCGTCGTCTGGCACTGGCGGCCAGTCATGCCGAAGATCATATGGCCGTCGATGTTCGCATCTGAGAACGGGGTGAACGGCTTGTAGTCCATGACGATGACGTCCGCCGCCGCGCCCGGTTCCAGCACGCCGAGAGGCGCGTCAAAGTAGCGCGCGCCGATCTTCGCGTTGTTCTTGAAGAGCATGTCCGTGACCTCGCACCACGCGACATTCGGCGCACAGGCATTGCTCCGCTGCGAGCAGAGGGCTACCTTCAGAGACTCGAGCATATCATTCGTGTAGGCGTCCGTGCCCATGCCGAGGAGGATGCCCGCCTTGGACAGCGGCAGCACCGGGCAGATGCCAACGGCGTTGCCCATGTTGGACTCCGGATTGTTCACGACCATGGTGTCGGTATTCTTAATAAGCTCGATCTCCGCCGTATTGACATGGATGCAGTGGCCGAGGATCGTCTTCGGGCCGAGGATGCCGTGGTCCTGCAGGCGCTGCACGGGACGGCGGCCATAGTTCTGCAGGCTGTCGTAGACATCGTTCATGCCCTCGGAAACGTGGATGTGATAGCCGGTGCGGCCGTTGTTCGCTGCGACCATACGGTCGAACGTCTTGTCGGAGATGGTAAACAGGGCATGTCCGCCGAACATGGCGGCGAGCATGGGGTCCTTCTCCTTCTCGCACCAGGTGATGAAGTCGGCATTCTCCTGGATGGCCTGCAGGCACTTCTCCTCGCCGTCGCGGTCGGAGACCTCGTAGCACAGGCAGGAGCGGATGCCGAACTGCTTTGCCGACTCCGCGATCTGGAACAGGCTGCCGGGGATCTCACAGTAGGAGGCGTGGTGATCGAAGATCGTCGTCACGCCCTGCTTGATGCAGTCGATGTACAGAGCGTCGGCCGAGGCCTTTGTGCCCTTGAGCGTCAGCTTGCGGTCAATAGCCCACCAGGTACCGTCGAGCACCTCATAGAAATTCGTGGGGTTGTTGCCCTTGATGGAAAGACCGCGGGCCAGTGCGGAATAAATATGCGTGTGGGCGTTGATGAACGCCGGCATGATGACGCCGCCGCGTGCATCAAGAAACTCCGCCTCGGGATATCCGGCGCGGAGGGCAGCGGTCTCGCCGACCGCTTTGATCTTTGTCCCGTCAATGCAGACGGCGCCGTTCTCCAGATACGGAAGGGCCTGACTGCGGGTGATCAGTCTGCCGTTTCCAAGAATATACATGCTCGTGTACCTCCTGTTTGTGATTTACATGGCGTGAATAAAACAAAAATGGGGATGCAGAACCATTCGTTCAACATCTCCACTCAAGAATCCCTGAGTGATAGTCGGAAGCCCGTGCGCGCAGCACTTCGTTACAGCTATCAATCTGAAATTGTAATTCTATTATACACAACGCTCCCAGTTCCCGCAAGGCTTTTTCGGAGGCAAATCCGACCAAATTTTTGTCGAGAATTTTGGCAGTATTGCACAAATGCTTCCAAGGATAAACGTTACAATCATGTTAGTGTCTGTAACACTTTTAGCCAAGATTGCAGAGTTTTGAAGGATATCAAAAAGAGTCTGCTGTTATCTGCCGTATTTCGTTCTGAAACTGCACAGTCTGGGGCGAAACCTCGAAATCTATCGAAATATCGTTTAATATGGAACGCGATATTTTTTCACATAATTTTGCCAGAAAGGGCTTGCAAAAGGCTTTCATATGTAGTAAACTATGGTCAAAAGTTATTCGCGTTTTTCCTCTATTTCAGATATAGATATTTACATCGGATAAATTCTTTAACATTTTATCCGATTCTTTTTGAACGCAAAACTGCAGCACCATTCATCTCGTTATATGCTATTCTCAAAAACGAAAAACGCCCATTGCGTTACAGAACGCAGAAAATTTGCGGCACTCACCTGCCGAAGAGTCGTTAGAGGAGGAAACACCATGAAACGCATCAAACGAACGCTTGCTGCTCTGCTCATCGTCGTCCTGACGCTGGCCCTGCTCGGCGAAGCCGTCTTCGCAGACAACAGTGAGCAGCCCGTCTGGCCCGAAGAGGGCGCGATCCAGCTCAGCAAAAGCGCTGCCGCTGTCGAGGGAAAGGAAAACACATGGGAGGTCACGCTCGGTATTCAGGGCAAAAATTATAAGACGACCTCCGACGTCGTGCTGGTCATCGATAATTCGAACAGCATGTACGACAACAGCCGCATGGCAAAGACAAAAGCCGCTGCAAACGCCTTTGTAGACACGCTGCTCACCGAGGAAAGCACCACGCGCATCGCGCTGGTCGTCTACAATCTCGAAGAAACCCATACCGGATTCTATACTTACGCGGGCAAAGAATCATTGAAAAGTCAAATCAATGCGATCACTCAGAACCAAAGCGATGGCGGCACCTTTACGCAGCTTGGCCTTCATACAGCCCGTACCCTGCTGAACTCCGCGGAATCCACCGGGCAGAATAAGAGCATCGTGCTGCTGAGTGATGGGGAACCGACCGAGTCTTACCGTGTTTCGCAGGTTACGGCCGACATCAGCTTTGACGGATTTAATATTGATGTAAAATCAAACTGCGGTAAATTTAGCAGCAGTCATAAGACTCCTGATCTCAGCGTATCCGTAAATTACAAAGCCGGAACGCCCGAAATTGTTTCCTGTGATTATACGCAAACAGTTGGTGACGGAACGTCTACTACAAATAGTTATAGCGTCTCCAGTACGATCAACACTGCACTAAACCACGGAAGTACCAGTGGCAGTGTAAAGTGCAGTCATTTCCTTGGTATTGGTCAACAGGATTGGCCGTATGTGATCAACGAGAATTACAGTAACGGGCAGGAGCTCTCCACTGGCACAGTCTCTGGAAATGGTCTACCCGCAAAGGACTTTACTTTCTCTACCAAAGTTGCCGCTCGAGTAACCATGCAGATTTCGAATCATGGACTCCCCACGATTTGGGAGGCCCAGCAGGCCACTGCAGAGGGCACTACCGTTTACACCGTCGCCTTCCAGGCAGGCACCGACGGCGAACGCGTTTTCAAAGCCTTCCAGATTGACCAGTTTTAAGGCATATTTGATTTTATCCTGAATATATGCTTTGCTTTTCTTACTTATTTTAAGGCCGAATGCAATGTTTTCGGCAATGGACATATGCGGGAAAAGAGAATACTTCTGAAAAACGGTATTCAGTTTCCGTTCATTGGCTGCAAGAGCTGTGATATCCTGTCCGTCAAACAGAATCTGTCCCTTGTCAGGGCTTTCAAAGCCTCCAAGCAGACGCAGGGTTGTAGTTTTTCCGCATCCGGACGGACCTAAAAGGGTCAGAAATTCATTCTCCCGGATATACAGATTTAAATCATCCAACACAAGATTGGAATCGTAGGATTTGGAAATTCCAATAAAATCAATTAAATGTTTACTCATACGTTTGTCCTCTTAAAAATTTGGTGGGGTAGTAACCCAGATGATGACGGCATCTTTCGAACCGGTGTTTTCCAGATAATGCTTTTTTCCTGCTTTAAAATAGAAAGATTCCCCAGCATGTACCGTCTGGTTTTGTCCGGCATAGTGGATACGGACGTTTCCTTTGATTACATAACCGAAATCCTCCCCCTCATGGGGCTGATAAACTTCTGACCGTCCACCGGCGTGTAAAGTCAGACGAACCGGTTCCATCTGGTTTTTCTGTGCATTGGGAACGACCCATTCAATACAGCAGTGTTTTTCTTCGTCGGTTTTTTCAAAATAATCTTCCTGTTTGAAAACAATCTGTTCCGGCTCTTCATCTGTAAAAAATTCTGCTGGTGTCGTACCAAGGCACTGGATGATATCCAGAAGAGTTCCGATGGACGGAGAGTTCTGGTTTCGTTCCAACTGTGAGATAAAGCCCTTGGTCAGCTCGGCACGGTCCGCCA
>ERZ773134.1767-NODE-1767-length-17349-cov-2.939285_pt1 | contig 17349 bp, 9 predicted proteins | sample MGYA00580856_ERZ773134 | MGnify/ENA primary metagenome ERZ773134 (study PRJEB29015, sample SAMEA2737823) | human gut metagenome | biome: human gut; feature: human-associated habitat; material: faeces | place: China | collected 2012 ... | reverse complement strand
CAGTAACGGGCCACATCGAATGAAGAGAACAGATTCGTATGCCCGTCCTTCAGTTCCGCCAACATTTTACCCAATACATCAAACAGATCGTACTGGCTCATCTGATCGTTGATCTGAAGGCTGTAACGGTCATGCACCTCATCCCAATCGATATTTTTAAATTCGAAGAAACAGTAATTCTCATCCAGAATCCGCCAAAGCGCCTCAAAGTTATCCCTGGGAGACGGATTATACTTATCCGCCTTCTCACAAGCAGGAAGAAGGATAACAGCCAGGAATAAACAATATAGGATACGTAATTTCATTTCACTTTCAATAGTAGGCACTGCTGTACTTATGCTTCTGTTTCAGGCGTTTCCCTCCGAAGGAATAAAACTCCTTCACCAGGCCGATCATAAAGGAATTAGATAAAACATGCGTCTTAATCCCGTTCACATCTGTCCGGTACATGCTGTTCAGATAGCCGGCCCTCACCGTAAAATTTGCGATCGGAAAGTCGAAGGTAAAATAATTCCTCATGGCGAACTTATTATGAAGCGAACTGAACTTTATCACGCCGCTACGGTCTCCCTGGCTGAGATAATAATAAGGTTGACCTTTATGGATGGCAAACAGGGCACCGACAAACGGTATTTCCATCTGGTAACGGAAAGTCACCGGATAATTTCCAAACTTAAAACCATAAATCCCCATTGCCGAGAAGTTCACATCCAGATCAGCCTTGCCCGAAGCCGGATTGTTCGTGTTACGTGTATTATAAATAAAACCACCCGACAAACGACCTGAAAGTCCTGTCAGGACTTTCAGATTCGGCAACAGGTTGGTAAAGCGGTAATGATATCCAAGCGAATAGTCCACAAAACCCACATAATCGGTTGCCACGTCCGCTGCATTCCGGGTAGATGCAAACTCAACATTGAGAAACTGCTGGCGCGATACCTTATAATCCGCCAGCCGGACAATCTTCATCCGTTCATTCTGTATCCGTACACCCCATCCCGTATATTTCGTTTCTATCCCGGGAGTCAGGTAGGTATCCATTACATTGTAACCGCCTATTCCTATCATCGTCGCCTCATTGACCGATCGCGGAATTTCATCTTCCACATTTTTGTCTGTCTGGGCCGCAAGCGGAAACACCAGACAAAAAGACAAAATCATCAGAGAGGCCAACGTCTTCATAGGCTATTCATCAAACAGCTTCATCTGCCCGGTTATTTCGTCTATAATATCCGAATCACTCTCTGTTTGCCCGGTATCGTCATTATCCGGATTACCTTCTCCACTCGTATCTCCTGGCTGTTCCGCAGGAGCGAAGCGGGTTGGTTCAAGCTCGTTGACCGTTTCCACCTCAAAGGTAGAGATACGTTTGCCTTTCGCTTTGAAGCCTTTCACTGCGATAAACTCTTCCGCATCCAGTACAAGAGGCTCGCGGAAAGCGTCATGACCACCAAATACCACCTCAATACGGGGATAAACCTCATCGGTAAGCAACATCAGGCGGCTCTTCGGATTCTCACCCAGGAAGTTCTGCTTCTTGCTACCGGCTTCCAGCACGAAACGTTTCAGATACGGATATTTCTGGTCGGCATCATATAAAGCGGCCGTCCAGACTTTATTCGAGTTGAATTTCTCTATAATCTGTATATTGTCGTCGTAGTGATTGCTCAGATCAAAGTTCGTCGTATAGAAATCGCCGTTGCGTAAAACTACCAGGATCAGGTCATCGCTCTGGAATTCGCCCAGTTCGTCACCGCGACCGTCATAGTTCAGGCGCAGCACATCCCAGTCGAACCAAACCTGGCGTCCTCCCAACGTAGAACTACCCTTCTGTTTCAGGCTGATCTTATGCACATCCGCCTTTGTCAGGATATTTCCCATCGAGCCACGTCCCTTAATGGCGATCTCGCTGAAATCCTTTTCAAACACAAGCAGTTTCTGGCGGGGTTTCGGTTTAAGGATCACTTTAACCGTTTCAGCTTCCCCATTGGGGTTCGCACTGAAATATAATACTCGCGAGCCCTCCGTTCCTTTCGTCACGTCATACTCCTTATCACGTGTCACACCGGTGACGGCAAAGCGTTTGATGTAGTTATAGCCGACTTTTCCATCGCGGTAAATAACATTGTAAATAGTGCGGGTATCGTTACGTTTGAATACGTTCACATACAAAACATCTTTCCCGACAAACATCTTATCGCTGACCTTCACTATCTTATAAGTTCCGTTACGATAGAACAGGATGATATCGTCTATATCCGAACAGTTACAAACATATTCATCTTTCTTGAGGCTCATTCCCATGAAACCTTCCGCACGGTTGATATAGAGCTTTTCGTTTGCTTCCACCACCTTCGTTGCTTCGATCGTGTCGAAGTTGCGGACTTCGGTCATACGCGGATAATTCTTGCCATATTTTTCCTTCAACATGGTAAACCAGTTGATCGTATAGTCTACGATATTATCCAGATGATGATTGATACGCTCGATCTCTTCGCGAATCTGGGCAATCAATGCATTGCTCTTTTCCGAGTTGAATTTAAGGATACGTCCCATCTTGATCTCCATCAGCTTGAGGATATCTTCACGGGTTACTTCACGGATAAAATCAGGCTTGAACGGAGTCAGGCGCAGGTCGATATGAGCCACGGCCTCATCCATATCCTTCGAGTTTTCAAACTCTGCATCCTTATAAATACGTTCTTCAATAAATATCTTTTCGAGGGAAGCGAAGAAGAGTGTTTCTTCCTGCTCGGCTTTCTGTATCTGTAATTCAGTACGCAACAGATGCAGCGTATCGTCTGTCGAATGGCGCAACACGTCGCTCACTTTGAGGAAGTGAGGTTTGTTGTCCATGATCACACAACAGTTAGGCGAAATGCTGATCTCACAGTCCGTAAAAGCATACAAGGCATCGATCGTTTTGTCTGACGATACACCCGGAGCCAGATGCACCAGGATCTCTACATCTTTCGCTGTATTATCGTCCACTTTCTTGATCTTGATCTTCCCTTTATCGTTTGCCTTCAAGATAGATTCGATCACGGAGGAAGTCGTTCTTCCGTATGGAATTTCACTGATAACCAATGTTTTGTTATCCAGTTTCGTGATTTTAGAACGGACTTTCACCGAACCGCCACGCTCACCGTCATTATATTTGGAGACATCGACATAACCTCCTGTCTGAAAATCAGGATACAAAGCAAAGTCTTCGTCTTTCAGATAAGCGATTGAAGCATCCAGCAATTCATTGAAGTTATGCGGCAATATTTTGGAAGAAAGTCCCACAGCGATCCCTTCCACACCCTGAGCTAGCAGCAAAGGGAATTTCACAGGAAGAGTAACCGGTTCTTTATTACGTCCGTCGTAAGAAAGCTGCCAAAGGGTAGTCTTCGGATTAAAGACTGTTTCAAGAGCAAATTTGGAAAGACGTGCTTCGATATAACGGGGAGCAGCGGCACCGTCACCCGTCAGGATATTACCCCAGTTCCCCTGGCAGTCGATCAGCAAGTCTTTCTGTCCCAGTTGCACCAGGGCATCGCCGATAGATTGATCCCCGTGCGGGTGGAATTGCATGGTATGGCCTACAATATTAGCGACTTTATTATATCGCCCGTCATCCAAACGCCTCATCGAATGAAGAATACGACGCTGCACCGGTTTCAGACCGTCATTGATATGCGGCACTGCACGTTCCAGGATCACGTACGAAGCATAATCCAAAAACCAATCCTGGTACATCCCCGACAGATGATAGGATATACGCCCTTCACCCTTCCCGGGTATTTTATATTCCGAATGTGTAGTAGCGTCAGACTGCTCACCGCTTTCCTGTTGTGAGTTTATATTCGTCTGTTCTATTTCCTCGTTCTCGTTTTCTTCTGTGAAATCTTCAATATCCTCTGGTTTCATATACTTATATGGTGCTCTATCTTCTTTTTTCAGCCTCTGCCAGAAAGTAAATTCCAGCGTGTAAATATACGAAATATTAGCGAGATAATAAAAAAGCATTATTGTTTCGGTGAGATATCTGAATTCTCCCTATATTTGTCTCCTCAAAAATTTAGCGTAATGCTCACACTCGATAAGATTTATCAGGCATCTTTTGCCCTGAAAACGGTTATCCGTCGCACCGACCTGATCAGTGCGCCCAACATCAATCCGGATTCTCATATCTATCTGAAACCGGAGAACTTACAGATCACGGGATCATTCAAAGTCCGCGGTGCCTGCTTCAAAATCGCCCAACTGACAGAAGAAGAGAAGGCCAAAGGCGTCGTAGCCTGTTCTGCCGGTAATCATGCACAGGGCGTCGCCCTGGCTGCCACCACCCATGGCATCAAGTCACTGATCTGCCTGCCGGACAATGCACCGATCTCCAAGATCGAGGCAACCAAATGGTACGGTGCCGATGTCTGCCTGGTCGAAGGCGTGTACGACGACGCTTACCAGAAAGCCCTGAAGCTGAGAGATGAAAAAGGATATACGTTTGTTCATCCTTTTGATGACGAAGACGTTATTGCCGGACAAGGGACTATCGGATTGGAATTGTTGGAACAGTTGCCCGACCTGGATGCCGTAATCGTTCCGATAGGCGGCGGGGGACTTATCTCCGGCGTCGCCTTTGCAATCAAACATCTGAATCCGAATGTAAAAATATACGGCGTACAGGCCAGTGGTGCACCAAGCATGCTGAACTCCATCGAGCACAATAAAATCGAACGGATGGGATTCGTCCGTACCATCGCCGACGGTATAGCCGTAAAAGAACCGGGTGAACATACATTTGAATATTGTAAAAAGTATGTGGATGAAATCGTTACAGTCAACGACGATGAGATTTCAACCGCTATCCTGGCCCTGATCGAACAGCACAAATTAATCGCCGAGGGAGCAGGTGCAGTAGCCGTAGCGGCAGCCATGTTCAATAAAGTTCCCATAAAAGGTAAAAAAGCGATCTGCCTGGTATCGGGAGGAAATATCGACGTAACGATCCTGTCTCGCGTTATCGGACGCGGTTTGCAGAAATCCGGCCGGTCCTACACCATGACAATCGAACTGGTCGACAAGCCCGGACAGTTACAGCACGTTTCTGAAATTATTGCCCGCACCGGAGCCAATGTGGTATCCGTCCATCACGAACGAGTTAGCCATACTGCCGACATCAACGGCTGCTATCTCCGCCTGGAAATGGAAACACGTAACCAGGAACATATCGACCAAATACAATATACGCTGACGGCAGCGGGGTATAAAATTATTCCGGGATAATAATTATCCTCAATCAGTAGCATGCCTGTGGTAAAATAATAGCATAATAGTGTCAGCCATCCTAACACTATTATGCTATTACTTTCAGTACTACTGTATCAATGGTGTGAAACCTTTGCTTCCTTTCCCATCTTTACTACGAGCTTTCCTCCTTTCAAGACATCTTCCTGTGATATTTTAAAACTATTCACCGGCTTTCCGTTCAAAGTCACTGATTGAATGTATTTATTTTCCTTAGATGCACCGGGAGCTTCGACCACAAAAGTTTTTCCCCGGCCATACTTACCGTCCAGGCGAATCGTTATTTTCGGATAACGGGGGGATGCCAGTTCATAGAAAGGCTTTTCCGAACAACCTCCTTCCATCTGGAACAGACCAATGCCACTCATAACGAACCAACTGCTCATCTGCCCCAGGTCCTCATCACCCGGATAAGCGTCATAAGGGGTAGTCCCGTAATACTGTTCCTGTATAGCCCGTATCCATTTCTGTGTCAAATGGGGAGCACCTGCCCAGTTAAAAAGATAGGCCACTTCCATAGAAGTCTCATTTCCATGATTGATTGGAAAAGCAGAGAAATTATCTCCTGCCGCATTAAAGTTGGCATGAGCAGACTGCTCCATGGCTTTATCCAATCGGTCGACAAAACGTTCCTTACCAACCTCACGAATTAACTTCTCCGGGTTATGAGGAACAAACCAGGAATAGTTGAAAGCATTCCCTTCCGTAAATCCGGGAGTATGATACGGATCGAAAGGTTCCACCCATTTTCCATGTTCATCTTTCGGACGGATAAAACCGGACTCGGCATCAAACAGGTTATACCAGCTGTCAGACCGTTTGTCGAAGAAATGAAAATCGTCTTTCTTTCCCAGTATTTTAGCCATTTGCCCCAGACACCAGTCATCGTAAGCATATTCCATCGTATTGGAAACGGTACCTTTTCCTGCCGGAATATATCCGTATTCCATATAGGGAACTAAATTCTCAACACCAACAGTTCCACCGCCTTCGTATTTCTGAGGAGGTGTCGTCATCATCTTTTTCAAACCATCATACGCGATATTCAGGTCAAAGTCACGTATACCACTTTGCCAGGCTCCCAGAATCTGAGAGATCGGATGCATGGCAACCATAACACCGGTATGTTCGATTCCGGCAGGGTCCGTATTGAACCATCCGCTATTCTGATATAACTGAATAGCCGAACGAGCCCATTGGCTGGATATTTCAGGGGTAATCAAGTTAAACAACTGCTGGTTATTCCAAAACGTATTCCAGTATTCACCACTGACAATACAATCATCCGGTTTCTCCAACTGCCTGATCCGCTCGTCTTCATCTACAAAACGACCATCCGCATCGCTCCAGGTTGCTTTAGCTGCCAGGGCACGATAAAGATTCGTATAGAATTTTTTCTTTTGCAGGTAATCATCTGTTTCAATCGCTATCCTGCCCAGATATTCGTCCCAGACAGAACGGGCGTTATCCACGACTTTCTCAAAATCCCAACCAAACGGATCAGCCAGTTCCTGTTTCAGGTTATTCCGTGCCCCAGCCATATCAACCAGAGAAACACCCGAGCGGACAAGAATCTCTTCATTCTCCTTCGTCTTATAATTTAGGAATATACCGACATCACCTTTGCCATCTATCTGCGTGATATTCTGTTTTATTTCAGCAGGAGTCTCAAACTCGTGATTCCTATTCCATCCAGGGATATAACCGGTTACCGGTTTAACACCTTCGTTCACCCATCCCCCCATCGAGTCAAAAGGCTTACTAAATTGAAGGACAAAATATAACGTATAACTCTGCTCCAACGTATAACCGGTAAAAGCATTGTAATAAGTCGCATATCCTTCTATCTCAGTATCATTCACTTTCGTGATATGCGCATTCACCAGATTATGCGGATACTCGTTGGGAGTAAACATATCGATCAGAATCCGGGCATCTTCCCTGGCCGGGAAAATATATCGTTGCAAGGCTGCACGACGCGTTGCTGTAATCTCCGCCTTAATCTTTGTGTCGGTCATATAAACGGAATATCTGCCTATTTCAGCTTTTTCGGAAGCCTTATCGATACGCGAACGATAACCTTCATCGGGAAAATCCTCCCGTCCGGGATTTACTTTCAGTTCCCCACAGGTAGGCTGCATCAGGAATCCGGTCATGGTCCAGTCGCTGAAATGATTGAAGCCCATGATATTTTCAATCGTATATTCATATCCGGCTTTCCATATCTCATCCTGGTTATCAGGGGCGATCTGCACCATACTCAGCGGGAGACTCGGTCCGGGTTTGAACATCCAGCGTGAATTACCGGTACCCATCAGCAGGTCGACATCATCCGAATAAGAATGAAGAGGCTGCCGGCTACGGGTAATTTCTCCTTTATAAACAATCTCCTTGCCATCCTGAATCGTGAACTGCAAAGTTTCCTGTTTGTCATTGGTCTTAGCAGCAGGCATCCATATCTCCTGGATACTCTCCCCCGTTTCAATCATACGCGAAATCGGCTGGCATCCCTCTATCCGGAACGTCAGTTCCCGAGAATGGTCAAACTGGTTCATATCCACCAGGACCGGTTGCATACGTTCCCCGTTTTCTTTCCGGTATTCAAACGGAGCTGCTTTGACAGAACGTATCAGGGAAGAAGAGGCTTTCCCCAGCCGGATGCCGGCCGGTGTTTCCAAACGGATACAATCAAAAATCGCCCAGGTTCCTTTAATTGTTCCCAACTGGATTTTATTCATCCCGGCAGTAAGCCACGCAGCAGGAAACTGTATTTTTATTTCTTTCGCCTTTCCGGTCTCCTTATTCGTAAGTAACTCTCCTGAGTTTTCTCCGTTCAACTCTTCCTCAAACCGGTTACCGTTTATCTCCACCCGTATCTTCACAGGATGGCTGTTATGCACCCCGGTAAAGAAAAAAGTCAGGAAACATTCTCCCTGAGCAGAGACCTTATCCAGATTAAAAAACACAGCAGGGAAATGGCGGGGATGGAACCCGGCCCAATATCCGCCGCCAGCCCAGCTATCCAGTGGTCCCGGCAAAACATAAGGCCAATGCTTACCGGCCGACGAATAACCGACATAAAAAGATTTCTCCCCTCCGAAATTAGCCAAAAAACTATTATAGTTATCAGGATACAAAGCAAACTCGGCAGCTGAATTATCCTGCTTGCCTATTTCAAAAAGGACCTTATTCCCGGCATATAATCCGGAAGACGATAAAAACAAGAATAGAAATAAGAATAAATGTTTCATTTCGATCATTAGAATTACAATCTGAATAACTAAAAAAACTGTTTTGAATTTATCTTTTGTTCTATTCTTTCTATTAAGGAAACCAAACAGTAAATTCAAAACAGTTTCTAAATTACAAAATAAAAGTAACCTTCACTACTGAAAAATAGCAAATAGTTGCCTATTTGATGGATTATTATTGTTTTTTACTTCCAATAAATCAGTATCCCGGATTTTGTTTTATTTTTCCCTGAGATTCATCTATGATATTTTGTGGAATAGGGAATAATTCCATATGTGGTTGTGCTGATGTATAGCCTTCTTCATGAGCCGTAGAAATCAGTTTTCCATGACGTATCAAATCCCTGCGACGATGTCCTTCACAAAATAACTCTCTCCCTCTCTCATCTAAAATGAAATCACGGAATGCATCTTTGCTAGCTGTGGCTACTGCTGGTATTGAATTAGGTAAGCCTACCCGGACACGAACCTGCTCCACATAAGAAATAGCTTCCTGTGTAGGTCCATTTTGTTCATTGATAGCTTCGGCTAATTCCAGTAACACATCCGAATAACGATGAACCACCACATCATTGCCTGAATATTCGGTTGTCTGTTTCGGATCTTCAGGATATTTGAAAGGAAGAGCTCCCTTTTCAAGATATTGATAATTATCACGAGTCGCTAACACTGAATCCGTAGCCCCTTCCGGCAAATATTTAAACTCTCCAACCAAAGAATTCAAGCGATCATCCCCCTTTTCATATTTATCATAAAAACACCAGGGAGTGTTATGAACATACCAACGTTGTATTTTATCGTTTTTCAGGGGATATCCCGGAGGTGCAATGTGCGTCATCCACATATTTCCTTCCCCCCCTTCTGAAAGACAAGGTATAGCCCATATGATTTCATTATTTTTAGCATTTTCAACAGAGAAAACGGAAGAATAACTTGGCTGTAAGCTATATCCCAGCTTCAAAATCTCTCGACAAGTGGCTTCTGCTTCCTGCCAACGTTTTTCTTGCATATACAACTTCACCAATATGGCATAAGCTGCTCCTTTAGTAAAGCGTCCCCAATCGTTTGATGCGTAAGTCGAAGGCAATACTGAAGCCGCACTTTTCAGGTCATTCTCTATCAACCTAACGAATTCTTCTTTGGGAAGGCGTTCCAGGATCACTTCATTCTCCGGATTACGTAATATTTCCGGGTCCATTACAACTCCCGCCGTTCCATAAAAATCATATAACATAAACATATACTGGCCACGAGCACACTGTACTTCCGCTATCAGCTCCTGTTTACGGGTTTCATTCATCGGAGTACGTTGCAGATCATCCATCAAAAGAGTTGCCCTGCTGACATGTTTTATAAAGTTAGTATAATGTTTCGTCACGTTCCCCTCCGTAGAGGACCATAAGAAACGTTCCACCACCTCCAGGTCGTTCCGCTGTAATCCCATTTCGTCTGTAACCAGATTGGATTCCATAAAATAACTGGCGACATGGGCACTGAATATACTACCGCCCCATCCTGCTACAAACGGATTATATATAGCCGTAACAGCGGCCCGTGCATCATCTTCATTCTGAAAATAATTTTCCGGAATAATCTTGTCATTCACTACAGGATCCAAATCCAAACAAGAGGTCAGCCCCAAAGTACAAACAGCCAACAATGATATTGTATTTTTAAAATAAGTCTTCATAATCTATATTTATCAGAAAGTTATATCAACGCCAAATGAAACAGTCAATTGAGTCGGATAAGCTGCCATGCTATCCATTTCAGGGTCTACACCGCTATACTTCGTAATAACGAACGGATTCTGTACATCCCCGTAAACACGAAGATTCTGTATAACCTTATCCAGATTCTTGATTTTAGGCAACGTATATCCCAACGTAATATTCTTACAACGAAGGAAATTCGCATTCTCCAACCAGAAATCAGAACTCCGGTCGTACGGATTCATGATGCTGGAAGGATATTTGCCTGTCGGATTATCATGCGTCCAACGATCTTTTACAGCAACAGCCATGTTCACTCCATTTTTCAAGAACCAAGAACGTTTCAAATACCAGTCATAAGCTGGATTTTCCAATTGTCTGCCGAAATAACCATAGAAGAATATATTCAGGTCAAAACCTTTATATGCAAATGTATTACCAAAACCCAAATAAAATTTAGATGTTTTCGTTCCCAGGTAAATGATATCGGCATCATCCAGTTTACCGTCCGGCCCTTCCTTCAGGTTTCCGTTTTCATCACGTCCATTCAAGTCTTTATATTTAATCATACCCGGTTTAGCATTAGGCATATGGGGTAATTTGCAAGTACCATCCGGATTCATGTCTTCCGGCTGTACCAAACCGTCGGATATATACAGATAATACGGATTCAACATGTCTTTCTCGCTTTCATAGATCGCTTTCTTCCATTGAGGATTTCTTTCCAACCAACGGTCACGATACAAAGAAAAGACAACGTCAGTCGACCAAGTAAACTCACCGATCAAGTTACGGGTATTGATTCCCAATTCGAAACCTTTACTACCTTTCGCTCCGATATTGGCCATCACTTTGCTTATCGGATTATATTGCATCAATACTTTTTCATCCAACAAATCATCCACACGGCGAGTAAAGAACTCCATAGAACCGGTAATCCGATTTTGGAAAAAGCCGAAATCAAGACCGACATTCAATTCCGTAGTTGTTTCCCACTTCAAATTCGGATTTGCCAACTGGCTTTGTGCTACACCTACAGATTGCTGGTCGCCGAAATTATAATTATAACCCGTCGAATACAGAGCCAATGCATTATTTCCGATATTAGAGTTACCAGTCTGTCCTAGACTGACACGCCATTTCAAATCGGAAATAAGATCCTGTTCCTGCATGAATTGTTCATTGACCATACGCCATGCCAAAGCCACAGACGGAAAATAGCCCCACTTATGATTCTCTGCAAACTTTGAAGAAGCGTCACCACGCATAGTGGCAGAGATCAGATAACGATCGGCATAATTATAATTTACACGAGCAAAAACAGACCCTAATACCTCTTCACTACCATACGAGCCGACAGACGGTTTCGTATTTTCACCGGTTGCCAGGTTATTCCATTTAAAAGCATCCGTGATAAAACGGCTATTACCCGCATTAAAACCATTGGAAGAAAAATGTTGATAAGAATAACCGGCCATTGCAGAGAAATTATGTACCTCATTGAATGTCTTCGCATAAGAAGCAGTCAGATCAAACAACTTGCTTGAACGGTTAGAATACGATTTAGATGCTTCACCTCCAGCTTTCTGGCCATATAATGTGGTTTTAGGCACATACGTATTACGTTCGCCTTTTTCTTGTTGGAAACCGGCATTCATTTTTAAATCCAATCCTTCAAACGGTGTAAGAATCAAATAGAAGTTCCCTAATAATTGATTAATCGTACTTTCATCAGTCATATCCAACAGAGATACAGCATTTGCCAAATAAGGCTGGTCCGGATCTAACGTATAATTACCTTCTTCATCATAAATAGGAATAGAGGGATTAGCATTCATAGCAGCCCTGATAACTCCGGCATTTTCATTTCCTCCATCTCCCAACGGTACATTATCGCTCTTTACCTGGCTGGCATTGAAGTTAATGCCTGTTTTAATATATTTCCCTAATTTCTGATCAAAGTTGGCTCGACCTGAATAACGCTGAATGCCATTATTCTTAACTACTCCCTGATGATCATAATAATTTCCGGAAATATAATAAGATGTCTTATCCGTCCCTCCGGTCAAAGACAAATTATGCTGTGTGATGACACCGTTTCTTTCCACTGCTCCCAACCAGTCTGTTGTCTGAGCATTGGCTATCTGATCCGCTGAATATTTCGGACTAAAAGGTGCTACTGTTGACGGATCCGTGCTTCCATAAGGGCCAATCTTATTATCAGACAAATAGTCTTCATAAAGAACCCGGTTTGTTTCTGTCATGAATCCTTGAGCATCAAGCATATCTATCTGTTTGACTCTTTTCTGAAAAGAAACAGAACCGGAATATTCTACTTTTGGTTTTTCACCTTCTTTACCGCGTTTAGTCGTGATCAATACAACGCCATTAGCAGCCCGAGCTCCATAGATAGCTGTCGCAGAAGCATCTTTCAGAATTTCAATAGAAGCGATATCCGCCGGATTGAGATTATTCAAAGGTGACTTATTGCCGGAACTATATCTGTTACCACTTCCAGGTTCCATACTCTCTGTCGAGATAGGAAAACCGTCAATCACATAGAGAGGACCGCTATTTCCTGCACCGCCGGACGCATTGCCACGAATCTGCATCCAAACACCGCCACCGGGCTGTGCGCTTTGTAACGACACTTGCATACCGGCAGCCTTTCCGGTCAACATCTGTCCCAAAGACATATTGCCCGCCTGAGGCAAATCCTCAGCTTTTACCTGCGTGATCGCACCGGTCAAATTACTTTTTTTGACGCTACCATAACCGATTACCACTACTTCTTCGAGGCTTTTTGTATCCTCTTTCATTGTCACATTGATAATTGTTTTATCTTTTACAGGGATCTCCTGTGTCAGGTAGCCTATATAAGAAATTGAGAGTACAGCGTTAGATGGTACATCCAACGTGTAGTTGCCATCCAAATCTGTTGTTGTTCCATTAACCGTTCCTTTAACAAGGATGTTGACCCCAATAATCGGTTCCCCGTTTGAATCGGTTATTACTCCGGATACTTTTTTCATCTGTTGGGGTTCTGACAGAGCCTTTGAATTGCCTACACTTCGTAAAGAAATATAATTATTGGCAAATTCATAGGAAATACCCAAATTCTTCAATGCATTGTCCAAAACCTCAGAAATCGTCTTGTTCTTTGCATTCACTTTTACCATCAGGTTCAAATCAATATCATTCTCGCCATAAATGAAAAGGTAGTTTGTCTGTTTCTCTATTTCTGTGATCAGTTTATCCAAAGAAACTGTCTTTTCGTTGATTGTAACCCGCACATTCTGGGAGTTGGAGGTCGTTGCATGGGAACAGAATACGGCAACGAGAACTAAAAAGATGGATAATCTCATAATACGAATAAAATGCTTTATTTCAATATCTTTGCATACGTTGAATAATAGCAATAAGTTTTTTTTCATAACTTTGCTTCTAATTTAAAGTTTATACTGTTTTTATCAGAGTTCAAAAAAGAAATAGTATTACTTTCAGGGACAGATGTACCACCATCTGTCCCTTTTTACTATTCCTCAGGAATAATTTTTCTTATCTCATAGGCTATATGTGTTTTTAATGGTGAAACATATTAATAAATCTCTATCCGGTTATCATTCTCATGAATTCTGAATTTGAATTTATGTACTCCCTGGAGAGCTTTCAATATATATTCAATTTCATCACTCTGACGAAACTTACCTGAAACTTTACGATCCAGATTCGTAGCCCGGTTTAATTCAAATTTTACATTATACCATAAAGAAAGGTAATTCAATATCTCAGAAAACGGAACACCCGCAAATCTAAATATTCCATTCTTAAGATATTCCTCATTGTCAAAGACGTGAGATATTTTGACAAGGCAATTATTTTCCAAATAAGCTTTTTCATTGGGCTTAAGTATCATACTATCATCCTGATTTTCCCTGTTGTAGACATGTACTGAGCCTTCAACCAAATCCGTTTCAAACCGGGGAGATTCCGAATAGGCAAAAACATTGAATTTTGTACCCAACACTTTAACATCATATTTCTGTGTCTTGACAATAAACGGTCTTTGGGGATCTTTACAGACAGAAAAATACCCCTCCCCATCTAGTTCTATAATACGATTATCCTTATTAAACTCATTGGGTACAATAACTTTTGTCCGTGGACTAAGCCACACCTTTGTTCCATCCGCCAATGTTATGTGAACACGTTGACCGGCCGGAACATCCACCTGTGTATGGAAAGATTGTCCTGACCCTGTTCCATACTTCGTCATCAACCAGGTTCCAGCTACAGCTAAAAGAATCACTGAAGCATATCTCAACATATTAAAAATAAGATTCCGGTATTTCTTCCTGTTTACTTTTTCATACAACTCATGCATCTTTCGAGAACTCCATTCCTCATCTCCTCTCTGAGAGGCCATAGATGACAAGGCAGTCAGTACCTGTAACCGGGCATATTCCTGCCTGCTCTTCTCACTGGCATTGATTTGGTCAAAGAGTTTGTCTTTTTCAGTAACAGTTGTTTCGTCTGTCAGGTATTTATATAGTTGTTCTTCCATAAAAAAGAATGAGTTGTTTTAACTTATAACGAAATAAATAAAAAACACCCCTACATGAAAATTGAAAAAAATGAACTCGGTGAGATAAATACTAGATAATAAATATAAATAAGGGAAGATAATCCTTCAGCTCAACTCTCAGTTTCCGGATCGCGGTCGTCATTTGATTCTCGACTGTTTTTGTAGATATATTCAGCTTTTCAGCAATCTCCCTGTTTTTCAGTCCTTCCATCCGACTGAGGATAAAGATCTCGCGACATTTCTCCGGCAAAGAGTTTATCGCATTATTCAATATAATTTCTATATCTTCATTTGAAAGCGCGTTTTCGTCAAATTGCTGTAAAGCATATATCTTAAGTTGTATCTCCTTATCGAAAACAGTTTTGAATTCTTCTTTCCTGCGCTCAAGAAGTTTTTGCTGCCTTAACTGGTCTATACATTTGTTTTTTACCAACGTAAACAGGAAGGCGTTCAAGTTTGTCAATGTATTCAGTAGCTCCTGGCGTTCCCATAGATAAATAAAAATGTCTTGTATAATATTTTCTGCATCTTCTGTAGACAAAACGAACTCACGGGCAAAACGTACCAACTTTGGAAAGTATATAGAATATACTCTCGAAAAGTCAGACTTCTTATCATTTTGTATATGTAAGTTTACTATATCCATTTGAAGATTTTCCGGTAATACAGGCAAAAATATAGAATTATTCCATTAATAATCTATTTTAACGTATTATTTTAAAAAAGATAGAAATAGATATTGTATTAAAAAAATATTATTCCAAATCAGAAAACTAGCAGAATGAACAAGAATCAGCCTATCTTTGTTTCTTTGGAAAACATATACATTTCAAGACGTGAAAATATTAATAGTATGCACAGGCAATAGTTGCCGCAGCCAGATGGCACAAGGATGGTTACAGTCTTTCGATAAAAATCTGAATGTTTGTTCAGCCGGGACAGAGCCTGCCAGAGAAGTAAATCCGCTGGCAATCAAGACAATGAAGTCCTCAGGGATCGACATCAGTCATCACACGCCCAAATCGATCCATGAATATCTGAACGAACCCTGGGACTATGTTATTACCGTTTGCGGTGAAGCAAACGAAAATTGCCCGGTCTTCAATGGGAAAGTAAGGCAGCGCCTGCATATCGGCTTTTATGATCCTTCAAGAGCCCAGGGAACTCCCGAATTCATTGAAAGCGAATTTCGCCGGATATGTAATCAGATCAAGACCAAGATGTATGATTTCTATACCGACGAAATACTCAATGGTGATGGCGGACCAACCTGTACCTGCGGGGCGAACAGGTTTTGCAGATGTAACTGATACGAACAGGAATAACAGCCGGCAAGCTACCAGACAATCATTTATTTGCCGGCATTCATTATTCCCGAATCATTATCCTGGTTATATATCTTCTTCCCGTCACTCTGGTATTTACGACCGAACCGGAAATTCCAGGCAAAGGTCAGGAAAAAGGCATGAGAGCTTTCATTGATATAATTCTCCTTGTACGAGGAAACATACTTATTCCAGTTTTCATAAATCCGTTTATAGTTATTGGCAAAAGGATTGATCATACCGGCTCCAACTGAGAACTGTTTATAATTATACCGGACCATCAGCATATGAAGATTCTCTCCGCTCGACATTTTCTCTCCCCAGAAACTATTCCGGCGGTTGTAAATACTGAACATAGCCGTCAAATGTTTATACTGCCCCATTATCTCTGCACGATAATACCAGTTCGTATAGGTATGCCGATAATCTTTCCCATCACTCCAGTAACGGTTCACGCCTCCGCTGAGAGAAAATTGCAGGATATTCCATAACATACCGGCCCGCAGGTTCAACTCGCCATTCAAGGACTGAAAACCATCCTGATTTTCATAAGTATGAATAAACATGCCATCCTCAATAAAAGTAGATTCCATTATCGCTTTCGGAGCATTCCGATAACGGGAAGACAAGCCGACAGAGACTTTCCCCTTCCGGTATTCCATATACAAATCAGCCTGGTAACGGTTGTACGGATTCAGATCCGGATTTCCCCGCTGTATCTGCATCGAATCGATCAGCTGCTCGACAGCACTCAACTCCGACAGTGCCGGCGGATTGTTCGCCAGGCTGCCATTCAGGCGCGCATAAAAATTATCAGAGAAAGCATAACGGAAAGAAAAACGAGGCCAGAACGTATAGGTCTGATAACCATCTTCCCCTTCCTGTTTCAGCCATGAACGGGTCACACCCAACGAATAATTGAGCTTTTGCCATTTGCCCTGAAACTCGGTATATAAATAGGTATCCGACTGTTTCATCTCCGTTTTATATGTCACATTTCCATCATAGGTGTTCTCCGAAAAAGCTTGTGAATGTTTCAGTCCTGCACTTAACCGGCCTTTTTCAAAGCCCTTTTCATAAATACCTTCACCAATCACGGAATATTTATTCCCTTTTACACCGGAGTAGATATCGGTCAGCAACAGATCGTTCTGCTTTTCCTGATAAGTACGCTTGGAGTCAGT
>ERZ773134.1765-NODE-1765-length-17358-cov-4.557765_pt1 | contig 17358 bp, 18 predicted proteins | sample MGYA00580856_ERZ773134 | MGnify/ENA primary metagenome ERZ773134 (study PRJEB29015, sample SAMEA2737823) | human gut metagenome | biome: human gut; feature: human-associated habitat; material: faeces | place: China | collected 2012 ... | reverse complement strand
AATGTAGGGAATCATGCTTTTACAGCATGAAACTAGGGACCTACATTTTTCTTCATCTCAACATACGAAACACTCACGTGTTTATTACATCTCAACATTTTCAACATTTATTATATACCGTATTTTGTCTAACACTCATATACTAATTCATTTCATTTTACACCCATTTTTAATGATAGTCTCAATATATTTAATAGGACAGAAATGCGCATCTTACACCTCAGCAGTAAAACAATTTTATAAGCAAAATGATTGATAAATAGCTTCTAATTCTTTAATTCTATTAGTTATCAGAAACTTATTTTCAAAAAGAGCTCGTGAATTTTCTCCGTACCATTCTCTTTTCTGCTTATCCTCTAGCAATTCACATATAGCTTTCAAAAATACTTCTTTCTCAAAAGGAAGTAATCTTCCATTATACCCATCCTCCACACAATCTCTATTCCCAACCACATCAGATGCAACTATTGCTTTCCCTAAAGACATAGCTTCAATTACTGCCAAAGGTAACCCTTCATATCGAGCTACAGTCAAATAAAACATTGAGTTCTTTACGTATTCCAATGTTTCCTTATGGCTAAGCCATGGAAACAATTCTATAACTTTATCCAAACCATATTCAGCAATCTTTGCTTTCATCCTATCAAGATCAGGTGAATAATAACCTACTCCCAATAAACAGAAGCCCACCTCTGGATGTAAGGCATGAACCTCTTTCACTACTTCTACTAAAAAAATAGGATTCTTCTGATACGACGGTCTTCCTATATAACAAATATATTTATCCTGTCTCATTTTTTGTTCAATTCATTTATAGCATCAGGTACAGCATTATTCCATACAAACGCCTTGTCTTTTTTATAATGCACCATATTCACTCCCATTATTTTTTCAGACTCTGAGCAAGCCAAAAGACAAGCATTAAACTTCGTGATACATTCAATAAACAAAAAGAAATTTCTTTTTACCACGGATTGTGCACTTAAAAAAGAAAAAGCATGAGGCGTATAAAAAGTTCTCGTATGAGTCAAGAATCCAGCTGCCCGCCCTACAATTCCTCCTTTAGCACTATGACAATGAATCAAGTCAGGACGTTCTTTCTTTATGATTCTCACAGTCTGCACAATAGCCTTTAAATCATTCCACAAATTTAAATCCCGATAAAGTTTTATTTTATACTCCTTTATTTCTCTTCCATATTTCTCTATCGGTTTGTTATTATCCTTATCTCCATGAACAAGAACATATTCATAACCACTTTCTGCATATACAATAGAGTTTCGGATATAAATATCAAGCCCACCGATCATTTGACCAACATGCAAAATTTTCATAATTCTATTTCGAACTGTTTCTTATTTACAAATCGAGCCAAATATCGAAATGTATTTCTTGTAAATTTCATCATTAGAGAATTTCACTGCAAGCTTTTTGAACCCATTTTTCCCCATAGTTTTTCTTAGCTCATCATTTCCTAAAAGTTTCTCCAAAGCTTGTCGTAAAGCCACAACATCTAAAGCTGGTACAATAATACCATCTACTCCATCTTCTATATATTCAGGGAAACAACCTGTATTTGTTGCTATCACTGGCTTTTCATAATAGAACACACTCTGTACCGTTTGCGTACCTGTGGCATCTCTATAAGGTAATACTATTATTTTACTTCGTTGAATCAATCCTGCCAACTCATTATCAGGCACATATTTATTAACATGTTCAAAATTTGACGGCAGCGAATCTATTCCGAAAATTTGACTTATATCCCCTTTTCCAGCAATCATGAATTTCACATTCTTCATCTGTTTTCCCGCTTCTACTAATATATCAAGACCTTTATAATATTCTATTCTACCGAAAAACAACACATCTATGTCTAAAACCTTATTTTCATTTTTAGGATATACTAAATTCTCAATTAAACCCAAATAATTCACTGCTATTTTTTTTTCATCCTTTATCAGCCCAAGTCGCAGTATATCATTTTTCATAAAATGACATGATACAATTATTTTTGCGCTATATTTAAAATAATCTTTGTATTGAGCCTTCAAAAGATAAGCATCCAATTGTCTAACACCCGAATGAAGAATATGATCATGAACAAAAGAAATAATCTTTTTATGGTCTACTATTCTATAGATGAATCTGTTCACTGGATGCGGACTATGAATGAAACACACATCAAAATCGAGAGAATGAACATACTTATAAATACAATAGTATGACAATGGATTAATGAAATCTAAAGTTTTTTTTCTATCAAAAGGGATGTTGCATATATTCTTCGTTCCTAATAGTTCATACCCAATATTTTTATTAGTCACAACAAATACTTCATGCTCTTTTGAAAAGAATCTTGTTAGCAAGAAGAAATTATCCCCCATTGCACCATTAACAGAAAAAGAAACAACAAGTATTCTCATCACTACTACAAATCTTTTTATTATTTATTCAATCTTGAGTAACAATTTTATCAATCCTTTTGGGATTATGCTCTTTAGCATATTGCTTAACCTAAAGCGTAATACCGCCTTCCAATAATAACAATAAGCCTCCCACCTTCCATATCCATTTGTCTTATGAATCTGCAGTACTTCCTTCTTCGATTCTATAAAATGTGAGAAACTGGCACCTGCATCAATCCTCACTCTCGAAACATAATATTTCAAATAACAAAACTGCTCCCCTGCAAGATAATTTGAAAGTAGGAAATCATAATCAGACGCAAGTTTATATTTAAGAGAATACTTTTTCTCCTTCATCAAATCAGTTCGAATGAACACACTTTGATGTGAAAAAGCCATCATATAACGCATACTTTTCAATCCCAAAGCTCTCATTGGTCTTTCTCCTATACCATAACGGAGAATCGTATCACCATAATAAGCAGCATATTTTTTATGAGTTTTTGCAACAAAAGCGAAACGCTCTACTACCTTATTATCAACAAACTCATCATCTGCATTCATAAAAAGAACCCACTCGCCAGTGGCTTTATCAATAGCTTTATTCATAGCATCATATATGCCATTATCTGGCTCTGATAACCAAAAAGCTATCCTACTTTCATATTTCTTTATAATAGCCAAAGTACCATCTGTACTTTTTCCATCTATAATTATATATTCTATATTTTCATAAGTCTGGCTAAGTACAGACAATATAGTTCTTTGTATGGCAGAAACAGCATTATAGCAAACTGTTATAACTGAGACACGAGGAAGGTTATTGTTCATATCTAAGAATGCGAAATCTTACTTTTTCTTTTTATACATCTTATATGCCTCTTTCAGCATATCCTCATCACTATACTGTGGATGCCAATCTAGATCTTTTTCGGTTTCCTGAATATCCAAAATATACTCTTCATCCGCAATCATGAACTGTTCGGGATACATTAATGTAAAACCATATTTATCCAATAATCCTAATACTAACTTTACGAGTTTGCCAGACGTTGGAATTACTACAGAATGTTTATTCGCCGACGTAATAACCCTCTGTAATAGTGTACGAATATCAGGCGGATTCTTAGAGCCTAAGTTATATTCTTTGTTAGGTAGTCCTTTGTTTATAGCACAAAGAATAGCGCTAACGCAATCAAATACTGAAATCATTTGGTAATGATTCTTGCCATTACCAATTGTAGGTACTGGTAAATTCATATCAATTAGCTTAAATAACTTCACCAAAATACCTAAGCGACCTGGCCCATTAATCATACGAGGACGAAAAATAGTAATATCCATACCTTTTTGTCGATACTCCCGACATATTTCTTCACAGACCTTTTTACTTTGTCCATAAGGGCCAAAAGGATTTTGCGGATGTTTTATATCCACTGGAAGATATTGCGGCTTACCATACGTCATATCAGTAGTAAACATCAAATAGCGCATACAATTCTTTTCTTCCATTACTTCTAAAATATTTTTAGTTCCAACATAATTAGTATTATAAAAATATTCTTCACGATTTTTGGGAACTCTAGTGTGATACTGATTCGCAGCTAAATTAATTACCAAATCATCAGGCATTATATCAATCTTGCTTATAGCAGACTTATTACGAATGTCTACATTTATAAACTCAGCCTTCTTATTAATACATTCATCAAGTGCAGAAAGGATATCACAAACTACCACATTCTCTCCACGCTCAATCAATGCATTACTTAAGTAACGTCCAACGAAACCATTTCCTCCAAAAATATAATACTTCATTACTATTTTAACTTCTTGAAATTAAATACACACCAATACAAATAATTACAATGCCAACAATTCGAATAACAGAAAGTGATTCACCAAAAAAATAATACCCCACCACTGCCGCTACAACATATCCTATGCTTAAGAATGGATAAGCAAAGCTAACTTCTACTTTTGAGAGAACCGCCATCCAAAGAAGAATACTAAGTGCATAACAAATCATAGCTCCCCAAAGCCAAATATTTGTTACCATAACGCCTAAATTTGTAATCATATTACTCATTCCTGTTTCCCCCACAAGCAACATACCTTTACGAATGCATAGTTGCGCAGTACAATTCAGTAAAACACTGACTAAAATCAGTATGATATTCATATTGTTACAATATATAAATTATATAAATTTGTTTTAGTAAATTTCAACAATAGACATTATTAGACATAAACCTCATTAATAAGACAATATTATTATTCATTGTATCATTATACCTCTATCCGCAAACTCCAACATTTCCTTGTCTCCACGACTATCCCCATAGGCATATAAAAAATAATTTTTTCTATCAGGTTCTATTTCCAATAAACGATTTACTTTCTCGGGACCATAACAATTTTTCGTTAAGAAACGCCCAGTCAATTTTCCATCAAGATCAACTTCAACTTTAGTTCCTATAGTAGCAGTTACTCCTAAATGCGAACAACAAAATGGTCGAACCCAATCATCTATGCTAGCACTTATTACATACACTTTATCACCATTTTTCAAATGCTCCTTTAATTTATCAACAGTCGAGTCACACTCTATTTTTTTCACTTCATCAGCAAAAATTTCCCCCAACCGTTGGAATTCTTTATAATTCATACCACCAAAAAAGTATGAGAAAAGAGCTTGCTTGACCTTCCAATTAGGATACAACCTTAACTTAAATGCTATTAATAAAGGGGAATACAACAAGAATCCCATCATAAAAGCCCAATACCCTCTTGTAAAAAGAATGAAATACAGTAAAGTGTCTTTAGTTGTAATTGTACCATCAAAATCAAATACGGCAATAGTTTTTTTTCCTTTTGGCATACTCATCACAAATAGATTAGAACAAAAAAAGTTAAAAGCCAGCCAAGGATAGACAATTGAATAAACCGATCATACATTAGAATTTTGGTAGGACTACCACTTTTCACATCCACAATTGTTAGTTGCATATAACGTAATAATCCAATTAATACAAATATTGATGTTACATACAAATAAGAGGTATGCATTCGTTCCTGTACTTCGGGTGATACCGTATACATAATATAACATACCATTGTAACAGCCGACACTATTGTAATTGCCTGATTCATAAACTGCAAGTTATATCGATTAATATTGCAACGGACCTTTACCCCACTTTCCTCATACATAACAACGTCATCTCTACGTTTAGCAAAAGCAAGAAATAAAGCGAGAAGAAATGTCATCAACACAATCCATTGAGAAATCCAAATGCTAGTAGCAATCCCACCTACCCATATACGCAATACAAAACCTACTGCTATAATGAACACATCTATCAACGCAACTCGTTTCAATTTAATACAATAAGCAATATTCATTATAAAATAAAACATGATAATACTTATCACTTTCCAAGCAATCTCATCATCAGTAAACAAAAGACATATTACTATGGAAAGAGTAAACATCACCACCATTAGTATATATCCAACAAACACTGATACTCTTCCACTTGCTATAGGGCGTAGCCTTTTCTTGGGATGTAAGCGATCTGACTCACGATCATAAATATCATTAAAACAATAAATACTACTAGCTATAAAGCAATAGGCAAAAAAAACTTTTAGAGATGTGAACATATAAGACAAGTCCATAATATGTCCGCCAAAAAATAACGGCAAGAATACAAATAAATTCTTTAGCCATTGCTGTGGTCTAATTAGCCTCAATAAATTCATAAATAGAACATACATATAGTATAAAATTATTTAATCAAAAACTTGGTAACCCATCCCTTCCTTGTTTTATCCAACTCTTCTCTATTAACATATATTGGAATACTTTTTTGAAAAGGAATTTCTTTATAATCTATCGTATCTTCTCCAATTTCCGTTGGATCATACTTTATGATTTCATCTTTAAAAACTTTATAATTGAAACTCCAATTTTTACTTCTAAAGTATTGCGGACTCGTTTGCTGTATAGCTTTTACATAGTATTCTGTCACACATTTATTAATAATTGAATATCCTAGAGAAATCGTCATAGCCATACTTACATTTAGTACAAGTAATATATACACTAATCGTCTCAACCACTTCCCAATATTATATTTAAATCCTGCATATTCAGTATATAATAGAATCACAATAGGGAGGATATAGAAAAAAGGTACATATCTATATGAACTTCCCATTGGAAGTATCAGCAAAGATGATAATAACACACCTATAAAAATACAAGTATTCTTATACATTGAACTCCTTTTAGATATAGCATACAATATAAAAGAAAGTAATAAAATATCTACAAATACAATTCCACCTCCCCCTATTCTAGCACCAGGAGAACCGGCACTCATTATATTATTCTCTGCTACAATATATGGTGGAATGTATTTTCCATCAAGGATATTACTAGGACGAGAAGTATAGCTATATAATATTTGTATAACACGGTTCTTCTTTTGCAAAAATAGCGGTTGAGCACCATCATTAAGATATTCAGTATCCTTATCTCCAATTCCAAGAGGATAAATAGGATTACAATGATCAATGGTATTAGTAATATATGGATTAAAACCTGAAGTTAGAATAGTAAGGACTACCGCCCCAACGGCTACAGCTATAACCCTATTCATTAATCTATATTTTTTTTGTACAAAAAGAAATATCAAAAAAATCAAAGTAAAAAATCCAACCCAAAATAACATATTAAATTTGGTACTTCCAGCTAAAATGATTGCGGCACTCATTAATAAATAATCTAAAATAGCTTTTCTACTGTAAATTCCATATAAAGCGACAATAAGCCAAACAACAGTAAAGTACCCACATAAATCTATATAATATGAAAACACCTGTGTTGCAAAAATGGGAGGTAAAGCTAAACAAAGAGCATAAAATATTTTTTTTCTGAAATTTAATGTCTTCTCCCCCACACTCCTACCAAGAAAATCACAAATAAGAAAAAGAGAAGACAGTCCTAGTAACCAAGAGACAGCCTTTCCTGATTCTAAATTTCCTGTCATAGCCACAATTGTTGCCGAAACAGTCTCCATTCCTTTACAATAATGATCTATCCACATATTCATTTCCCAGTTATCTGATATTATTGTATTGTGACTATCATAAACAGGATTCCATCCATGAGACAAAGCGTAAATCATAGGTTGATGATAAGCTTGTCCGTCATAACTGCCGTCAGGAATGATAGCTGATAGTAAGATTACGAACAACATCAAAAGTAAGCTAATACTCACATCTTTGATTATATTCTTCCTAAAACAATGCAGGATAACAACACTTAATATAAACGCAACAGGAAAATGAATAGCACTGATATGCCAACCTATCAGCCAAGCTATCCCAGACAAAAGCAAAGTATTGAGTATTGTAAAGATTTGAATATATCCAATATTACACACTTTCATTATTTTTTATTTTTGTATCTACATTAATACGTTGATAGTTCAAAAAATTTAAGATAAATAGATAAGTAATAGGTAAATCCACAAAGTTCTCATTGCACTCTATTAAAATAAATATAAATAAAACAAGAATTGTTGGAACGCCTAACTGCATCCGTTTAATACCTCTATAAGCAAAACAAAGAAATATCAGTAACCATAGCAACCCTAATGACGCAGAGTTATTTACTAAGCCAATACATCCTCCTGTATTTCCGTAATTTCGATTCGCAAAGTTTTTTGTAGCAATGCCATACCCCCAAATTGGTTGTTCTAATGTCATTTCACTCTGAGTTATTAAATCACGAGCACGAGTTACTTTAGATATATGTTCTTCTCCCACATCATTTTCTCCTATTTTTTGGGCAATTATTGGCGAATTTATCGCTATAACAAATAATCCCAATAATAACAACACAACAATTGGTCCCAAACTCCTATGTACCCTTACATATTTTGAGAAAAAAATAATCAATGAAATTATGCCTAAAAAAGCAATATAGGCCATTGTAGACAGAGTTGTAAGAAGTGTGATTACAATAACCAACATTTGCCATTTTTCTTTCCTTTTCAATATTCCTTCTTTTATCTCCGGAATGAAAAAAATAAGAGCAAAATTCAAGAAATATTGATATGCACCCGGTTCATGAAATAATCCAGCATTCCGATGAAATAAAAAGTTCCATCCTACACAATGAAAAAAGAATTCCATATATTGCCCTTCAGCCCCAGGTCTATTGACTATTTGAGGAGTAAACAATTCCAATTCAATTCCCCCAAAAACAATCAAACTAATTATGGATAAAACCGTTAAAACATTTAAATATATTTTTTTAAAGACATAAAATGGATAACGACAAATTATAACAAAAGAAAATATCAAATTAAACAGCCAAGACACCCAGCTATGATTCAATACATCTGTATGTATAATAAACCTATTTACAAAAATTATTCCTCCATATATCAAACAATATACGAACCCTAAAGTATGCAGACGATGTTTATTGACAGTATGCTTATCATAATAAAGGTAAAATAGTGAAGTTAACAACATTACAATAAATGCTGGAACATATGATTTATGAGCAAATGAATATGATCCGGACCCTAATATTATGACTAAAACTCCCCAATAATCGACTATTTTTTTACGGTTAATTCGCATCACTCATATAAATATATTACCCCCATTTATCATCCCCAATATTAATAAACACTTTCTAATTAGAATATAATAAACTAATTATTAGTAAACATGAAGAAATCATCTATCAAAAAAAGAAAATACTAGACTTTATTTTTACTAAAAAAATATTGTTGTCTCATTTTTATAAGATCCCTATTATTGCATCTTTTACTCATCCACGGATAATTATGACAATTCTTAATTACTTTTTTTGCGTATTCATCCGTAGTCATTATAAATTTAGCTGGAACTCCTCCCCATACTTCCCCGGCTGGAATATCTCTAGTAACTATACTACCTGCAGCAACTATAGAGTTTGCACCAACAGAGGTATTAGGTAAAAGTATTGAATATGCCCCTACAAAACAGTTCTCAAAAAGTTCAATACTACCGACCTTATCCACTTCAGATAATGAAATCCCCAAATATTGTGCTATATTAAAACAACTTACATCATGAGTTATAAACCTTACATTTGCAGCACAAATTACATTATCATGAATACTAACTAAATATGGTTCTGGTATACTACACGAATATAACTGTACATTTCTACCAAGATAATAAAACTTACTCCTCATAAGTTCAGCAGCCCTATGTGGACCTACTATTTTAAACAAAATCTTAAAATAAAAATTCTGTATTTTTTGCCAAAACATATATTCGTTTATTTATAATAAGTATCTTTTGATCGTTGACTCATAAGACCAAAATCTTATATTGTTAATTATTATATTTCAGGCAGATGTAACTTCTAACCTTTCTATTTCCACAATATCTCCTAGTATTCCCATCTCACATCCTTTTTCAAGACACCGTTATCTTTCACTACTACAAACTCCTTATCTATATTACGGCTGATAACTGAGTTAGCAGCTACAACCACATTATCCGAGATACTTACTCTTTTAAGAATAACACTTCTACACCCTATCCATACGTGGTTTCCTACATTAATTGGTTTGGAAGGATTTAATATTCTGCTATCAGCCGTCGAAATCACTGAATGCCAATCCGTATCCATGATAAGTAAATCCCATGAGAGGAGACATTCATCTCCAAATGTAATGCGATTAGTACAAAGTATAACAGAACGACCTGTAACAATAAAATCTCGTCCAAGAATCATCACAGCCTTTTCCCCTACCTCTAAGCAACACCCCTGACCAATTGAAGCTCTACCATACACATATAATGTACCTAATATATTCCATTTCGTAAGACAGTTCTTTTTATCAAGAAATCCCAAACCAGACCTTCCCTATTTGAAGAGTGCCTGTTTTTAGTGGACAATTAAAAACCATTTTTCCCTTTCGAGCATTCTTTATACTTATCTTTCCAAATATAAGAATAGGAAAACGTACCGCCTTTTTAAATGGAAAAGTGATGAAATTAAGATATATAGTAGAAAATAAATTCAACTCCCTTATTCCTGTTATAATACATTTAATAGATCTCATTATAAATTAGAAATTCATATTTAAACACTAGTAAAACGGTACATATTCCCCAGTCATTTCATATTTCAAATCCTTATTCCGTTCACCTATTTTTTTGACCGGAAAATAGTATAAGAAAAATCTCAATTATCCACCAAATTTTATTAAACATCACATATTGCGTCCTATCTACTTCAGACCTTATAATCCCTCCAATATCCCCCGAAACATACAGAAGTATTAAATGCTTATTTGTATGTATTTACTCCAAAAAGTATCAAATTCCCACTTTTCAAAAGCATGACATCCAAATGGTAATTTTCCATTTAAAGCATATAGATAAGATGGATTCACTTCTAAAGAAAATAAAGAAGCTTCCGTACACGATGGCAAATTTACTTTTACTCCCCACGCATGTAATGCCCATTCACTAAAATAGATATCCTCATTTACTATACCCGATTTAATAAAATGATTCGATGTATTCCTAACTCCTAGCGTCTTTAAAAATATTATATAAGCAACAAAAGGAAACAAATAAAATTTCTTCCAGCCCCCTCTTAACTTTTCTGCTGAATATATTTTCCATAAATAACCTGGAGTTAAATAAGGAAGCCATTTCCATCTCTCAAGCAACTTTATACAATATTGTATTCTACGCAAAGAAAAACCTCCATTACCTACACCTAACATTTCCTTACTATACATAGGAAATTCTCCTTGAAGAGATATATTCTTAAATAAAGGACTACCAATATAATCATATCCTTTCTCGCACCACATTTGCAATTCATCACGGAATACCCACGCGTCTAACTGATATATTAGCATGTAATCATAATTACGAAATGCCGAATAAAAATCAATATTATAGCACAGCTTATTGTAACCTGCTACAGAAGCAAAAAAGTGGCGTTCAAAACACTTAACCTTAATTTCTTTAGAATATTCTTTTGCTATTCCCTTATAGACAGTTAAGTCCAATTCCTCATAAGTTACTAGACATAAATCAAACCTCTTAAGAACTTTAATACATTGTCTAAAAGAAGCCAATTCTGTTAGTTTAGGAACAGCTTTATATACTGGGATAACAACAATACAACTATTCACTTCTTTATCAAATCTTTAATAAACTTGATCCCCTTTTCACCAACTGTATTCTTTATCCCCTCTTTAATTTGATGCTTCATAGAAGCTACATTCGCCATTATCTTCAAGGCTGCATTTTCATCAATATCCCGGGTAAAAACCTCAAAAACACAAGATTTATTAATAACCGGATTGACAAAAGCTTCCATATTTGCTAAAAAAGTCTCCTTAGTGTTTGCTGTAAGATAATCTATTCCTAAATTACGCGCATAATCACGAACCAGTGTTGGTGACTGATTCCCATAATGTCCAGCTGCTGCAATATATTGATTTACATCCTCTTCAAATATATGACCAGGATTCAGATGATGAGTAAACTCACATCCCTTACCGTTATTCACTAAAAGAATACGTAAATTATTACCCAAATGTCTATTTCCCAACGCATTCATATCATAGAAGAAGGCTAAATCACCTATAACACAAAAATGAAGCTTGTTCGGATTAACCAGCGATGCTCCTAACAAAGAAGATAATATACCATCAGTACCAAATCCACCAACATTACTTGCCGACTGGATTGAATTTGATACCTCAAAGAAATTCCATGAACGAAGCGAAGTCAGAATGCCAAAATGAATAATTGAAGATTCCGGTATTTCAGGTGCCAAAGCTTTTGCCATCCACACATTGGAAAAAGGAAGTTCAGGTAATTCATCATATATTTTGTTATAATCCGCCTGGCATTCTTGTATAAAAGAAATACCCGGGCAACAATCTTTGTTTCCGTAGGATTCAAAAAAATGCTTATCACTCATTTCAAAAAGATAAGTAAGCTTACCATAACGGTCACGCAATTGTCCATCCTCATTTACACGCCAGACTTCTTTAGCACAAGCCCCCATGTTGAAATGATCGCCTGAAATTTCACCTAAATGGATCAGTAAACGAATATTATCCAAACATTTAGCTCCTTTCAAGGAAAGCAGTGCATCCAACTGTCGAAAACGCCCTTTGTAACCACTTGTATGATCACAAAAAACGACAGCATTGTGATTTTCGCAGAAACGATCAATACTCATTGTTACATCTTCAGTAAACGCTCGATGAGAACCTATAAATATAGCTATCCGCCCCTGCGGTAATGTAGGTAATTCATCATCATATGAAATACGTTTTACCACCTTAACAGGAGGTAAACAAGTCACTGAAAGATCACAACTATACACCGTTTCCAAATTTATATGCGCAGGCCCTCCACCGTGAAGTGTCAAAGCCGAAATTGCTTGATTGATTTTCAGAGCAGCACTATCAGCATCTTTATCATCACGAACTGTAGGTATATAAGTACTAAACGTTAAAATATCATTCGGATGTACACTACGATCGGTTACTTGATCATATAGATTGCCCAAACGACGTAAATCCTGAGTTCCTGTTACTACCAGAATAGGCAATTTACGATAGTATGCTTCTGTTAATCCTGGCATATAATTACGAGCTGCTGTTGCTCCCGTACAAGTAATCATAACGGGTTCACCTGATTCTTCTGCCATACCGCAAGCCATATAGGCCGCAGAACGTTCATCTACCGATGAATACATTTCAAAACTTCCATCATACATTAATGAAGCATTCAACATCATATTTGTACCACCTGGCGAAGTAATAACCCGCTTTATATAATGTTCTTTAAGTAGCTTAACAAGAATCTGTATCCCTTTTTCACTTGAATAATGAGTATTCATCTTTATATTTTATGTTATTTATAAAACTTTCAAAAATATCATTCGAATGGAGAGTTAACTCTTCTTACTTTCTTCAATTTTCCTATCTTTTCTACAAATAGTGATTTAAAATTTTCTACAAACAAAGCTATAAAAGAACCTATAACAAATATCAATAATGCTACAACCAACAAAGCAACATAGCCATGCTCTTCATATAAAGTCCTAATATAAGTAACCCTATAATAGATAAAAATAGATGTCGTATGCAAAAGAAATACACCAAATACCCCTTTAGCCAATTTATTAATCAATAAATTATGCACCTGCATAACAGAAAAAGAAAGAAATAATCCAACAGCAGATAAGAGTACAAATGGATTATTATAACCAAAATACTTTTGAGACAAACTTTCTCGCCAAGGAACAAAATGAGTCAATAATAAAAAGCCTATAACTAAAGGAATCACACACAACAGCCACAGTATATAGCCATGTGATGCCCATTTTTTGTAAAAAGGATACAAACTGCAATATCTCAAATAACGTCCTATTACATATAAATAAACAAAATTTATAGCATTATATCCATTAGTATTCAATACCCCCACACAATATCCGAACAAAACATTAAAAACAGTCAATAAAATAATGAATTTGCCCAATGTCTTTATATCTATATTTTCAAGTGCCCGTTCTACTAATGGAATCATAAGCAAAAACATAATAAAAGCCGTGACAAACCAATTATTAAGAAAATTGCAGCTAAAAAATAATTCATACCAACTGAACGGATATCCAAACACAAAAATGCACAACAAATTTGCTATCAAACAATATATCACACAATCAACAATAAGTCGAACTATTTGTGACCATATTCTTTTTACACCAAACCAACCACTGATCAACAAAAACAGATTCACACCACAAATTGATAAACTATTTATTATCAAGCCAATGCCTCCTAAAACATCTTCGTTTATATTAAAAGGATGAGTATAGCCACAAGTTTGTGCACTTCTAATAACTAAATGGTGGCAGATAATCAAAAACATAGCTACCAGCCTCAATAATTCAAAATTCGATTTTCTTAAATTATTGTGTTTAAGTGTTTCTCCTTATTATTCATAAAAAAGCATTGGTTAATTATTCTTCAATAGCATTTCTTAGATAATCAATACATTCTTCTCGGTCATGAATCACTTTTAAGTTTATCAACTCATAAGAAATAGGTTGATAAAGTTTCAAATCTTTATTCTCATATATGCGATGATCCAATCCATAATACTCAAGAATATCATAAATACGCGAATTTTGAGATTTCTCGTCTGTATCTTGAAAACGTTTCAAAGCGATAAAATCTTTCTGCAAATTGATAGAAAGTGCTATCGCATGAAAAGAATCAGTACAAATAAAAGAAGCACAAGACAACAAACGAACAAATTCCTTAGGTCCGGCAGCTTTGTATATTTGTGCATAAGGTAATTGCATATATTTATTTTCCAAAGACGGAATAAGAATCACTTTTTCTATACCTAAGTGCTGTTTTATATCCTCCACTTGCTGCTGATACGAAGGATTATTCCCCACCAAATAACACAGAATAAAACGAGACGGTATTTCAATCTCAATATCAGCCGTCATTGCAAAATCCAACCATTGAGTAGATGAAAGCAAAAAAGTCGGGTCAGACACTTGAACAATATCAGTTCTTTCCAGCAATTCACTAATAATGGGAACAGCAGTCTTTTCACGCACACCAATATGGCTGAATTTTGCAAGCAATTCCTTTACAACTGACTTATACGCCAGAGGGAAATCACTCGTACCCATACTTGAAGCATAAGCAATCCTTTTGACATCTCCCGCAAAATCTAAAAAATAGAAAGGAGCAAAACCATTGTAACAATTCCAAATCTGATCACTGCCAGTAATAAATATCTGCGTTTCTTGAAGCAAACATTTGTACTGTCCATTAGTCTTAATTATCTGATGACAATAATTCTGTTTATTAAACTTGCGTATTTTTTTCTGTTTTTTTGAGAAATACTCCCCTTTGAGCATCTGTGATAATAAAGTCCGACCCAACATCAACCATTTATAGATCCTCCCTCGAAAAGTAAAATCATCAGGGGTAAAATAGTGGAGAATAGATACACTATATCCCATTTCTTGTAGCTTCTTATGTAATGCATAAGACTGCAAACTGGTACCAAAATTACCTGTTCCAAGCCAAGTAACGATACGAACTTTCATCTATTATTCCTTGCTATAAATATGATATAACTTATTCCTTATAAAGCCTATCACCTCTACACGTTCAGACTTCTGCATACCTATATAAAACATAGATACTACTAGTGATAAAGTACTCACAAATCCCACTGATATCAAACGTAAAAATCCTTCATCCATAATATTAATTAGTATTATCGGCAATATAAACGACAATACTGTAACGAAAACGATGCGCCCTATCACCTGCTTCAAGAAAATATTAATAGGAAAACCGATTTGTTTATTCATAAGAATAAGACGTACATAAACAAGACAAGTGTAAATTACAATATATGTTACATAAGCCGAATATGCAGGCCATCCCAAATAAAATAAAAAGTATGAAATTGGAAATACAAGTGCTCCTATTAAACTCATATATATATAGTATCTCCGAATATGACCTATGGCTTGGGCAAGAATTGTTAAAGGAGCCCCCGGAAGATCTACTAATATTCCCAACATCGTTAGCTGCCAAAACACAACTGTTTGATCCGGAAATTCTTTCAACCACAAATGAAGTATATAATTTGCCTCTAATACAAATGGTATGAAAAAAAAAAGCATTAAACAATATGAGTACTTAGCTCCTTGACGTACTGTAGAAAAACAAATATCAAGATTATTATCTGCATAAGTTTTAATAATCTGAGGATTAAGTGCAGTAGTAAAATTATTAACAAATTGCCGAACTGCATTTCCTGCCTGACTAGCGATTCCACGACTAGCATTTACCATAATACCAAAAAACATATTAGACAATATATCCACTCCATTCGTACCTATTAAATAAGCAGTAGTCCCTAAGAAATTCCACCCTGCAAAACCTAACATATTCTTCAATAATGATTTTTTCAACACAAATACATATCTACACTCTGTGAATTTATGTGTGCAATAGCAACCATAGATCAGACGTATCAATAATGAAACCAAGGCAAGAAGAAATGCATAAAAAATCAATTTATCAATAGGTGATATAAACAATAAATAAACAACACCTAATTTCAATGACGCTTCTAATAAAGATATATATGCAAACACATCCATCTTTTCATAGGCTACAATTAAAGCATTATATGGTAAACTAATTAGATTGACAACAAATGTAAATAACGAAAACTGCATAACCCAATTTGCAGCATACAGTCTATCCGATGGAATATTCAATCGATAATTTAGAAACCATACACCTACTAATTCTACCAACAGAACTATTATAAGAGAAATTATTATTTGTATATTAAGGCTCATAGAAAAGACTGTACGTAACCTTTCCATATTATGGCATCCTAATTCAAATGTGATATAACGTGTAATGGAATTTGATAATGATGCGGAAAAAATAGAGAACATCACAACAAATCCTCCAACTACATTATAAATACCATAATCTTCTATTCCCAATACATCTAAAATTACTCTTGATGTATATAAACCGACACACATGACTATAATTGTGCGCACATATAATAATAGCGTATTTTTAACTAATCGTTTACTGTTATGATTTTCCATCTTAATACGCATTCTTCTCCCCCACAATCACATTCGCCACCGTCTTATAAATGATATATATATCAAGCAGCATTGTCCAATGCTCCATATACCAAATATCAGCCTTCACACGTTCCTCCATCTGTGATAATTCCCTCGTTTCACCACGAAAGCCATGCGTTTGAGCCCAACCGGTTACTCCAGGTTTTATAAAGTGCCGCACCATATACTTAT
>ERZ773134.1759-NODE-1759-length-17397-cov-7.093530_pt1 | contig 17397 bp, 17 predicted proteins | sample MGYA00580856_ERZ773134 | MGnify/ENA primary metagenome ERZ773134 (study PRJEB29015, sample SAMEA2737823) | human gut metagenome | biome: human gut; feature: human-associated habitat; material: faeces | place: China | collected 2012 ... | reverse complement strand
CGATGAGGGCTATCTGCTGGGCGTGGTGCGGGAAGCCGACCTCACCAGCTGCAAGATCATGACCATCCTGCACCCCAGCTTCAATGCGGCGGGCGTCGTGTCCCGCACCCGGGATAACGGCATCATCACCGGCAGCGCCGACTATGCCGCCGACGGTCAGTGCGTGCTGACCAATCTGGACCGCGCCACCGAGGCCCGCAAGGGCGATCAGGTGATCACCACCGGTCTGGGCGGGGTGTTCCCCCCGGATCTTCTGGTGGGTACGGTGCAGGACGTGGTGCCGGAGACCAGCGGCAAATCCTCCATTGCGGTGGTGCGCCCCGGTGCCGACCCCCGCACCGCCAAGCACGTTTTTATCGTTACTGCGTACTAAGGAGGACACACTGCTATGGAATCTCGCCGCAGGCGCAGCCGCAGCCAGCTGCTGAAGTGGGGCTGTTATGTGCTGGCGCTGTTTGTGTGCGCCGCTTTGCAGACCACGCCCGGGCTGTTCCAGTTCGGGGCGGCAAAGCCGCTCTGGCTGCTGCCGCTGGCGCTGGCGGTCGCCGTGTTTGAGGGCGAGTTCGCCGGGGCTGTCTTTGGGGCGGTCTGCGGCCTGATGTGGGACTGGCTGGCCGGGCGCACCGTGGGCATGCTGGCGCTGGAGCTGTTGCTGCTCTGCTTTGCCGTTTCGGCGGTGATGCAGCTCTACTTCAAGAATTCGGCCGCAAACTTTGTGCTCATTGCGTCTGCTGCCGCCCTGCTGGTGCTCACGCTGGACTGGCTGTTTTTCTACTACATGCCCGGTTACAGCGGCGCGGCCAGCCGCTGGCTGTGGTTCGTGCTGCCCACGGCGGCGCTCTCGGTGCCCGTCTGCTTCCCTCTGTTCGGGGTCGTGCGCCGCATCCACGAAGAATTTAAGATCGACAACGGCGTGGTGTAACGCACCCCGCGCCGGAAGGAGAATCCATGAACCAAGAAGAACGGAAAACCGCCATCCGGCGGATGCGTGTTCTCGTTGCCGCCGCCTGCATCCTGATGCTGCTGTACGGGCTGCGGCTCATCTTTTTGCAGCTGGTCAACGGGGAGGATTTCAAATCCCAGGCCACCAACACCACCGACTACAAGTTTACGGTCACGGCGGCACGCGGTGACATTGTGGACAGCCGGGGGGAGCGCATTGCCACCAGCGTCACGGGCTACAACGTGGTGCTCAACAAGCTGCTGATGGGAGACGAAGATCTGGACGGGATGCTCCAGAAGATCGTCGAGCTGCTGCGTGCCAACGGTGAGAGCTGGAACGATACTCTGCTCATCAGCCAGCCGGATACAGCGGGCAATTATACCTTTACCGCCGAAGAGGGCAGCACCAGGGATCAGAAAGCCCTTGCCGCCATGAAGGACAATCTTGGTTTACAGCAGTATGCAACGGCCAATGATGTGATGGAGAAGCTGGTGGAGGACTACGACCTTGCCAGCTTTCCGCTGAGCTGGCAGCGCACGCTGGGCGGCATCCATTACGAGATGCAGCTGCAGGCTTTCTCCAATGTGAACAACTTTATCATGGCGGAAAACGTCAGCGAGGCCACCGTGGCGACCATCAAGGAGCACAGCCTCTCGCTGCCGGGTGTGGAGATCGTGGAAACGAGTACCCGCAGCTATGAGCAATCCACGGTGCTGCCCCATGTGCTGGGCCGGGTGGGCAAGATCACCGCTGAAAAGTGGAAGGTGACCGACGAAAACGGCCAGACCACCTACCCCCTGCGCGAAAAAGGCTACAACATGAATGACATCATCGGCATCTCGGGCCTGGAATCGGCCTATGAGGACGAACTGCGGGGCAAGGATGGCGTGGAGACCATCACCCGCAACTCCGATGGGGTCATTGTGGATACGGCCCTGACCACTGTGCCCGAGCCGGGCCACACCGTCCAGCTGACCATCGATAGCCGGTTCCAGAAGGCGGTAGACAAGGCACTGGCCGAGAACATCGACATGATCAACCGGGTCTACAACACTGGCAGCATGAAGGCTGCCGCCGGTGCCGCCGTGGTGCTGGATGTGAAGGACGGCAGTGTGCTGGCTGCATCCAATTACCCCAGCTTTGACCAGAACCTGTATGCCACACAGTACAGCGAGTACAGTGCCGACGAGAGCCTGCCACTGTTCAACCGGGCCTTACAGGGCCTGTATACTCCGGGTTCCACCTTCAAACCCGCTGTGGCGATCGCCGCGCTGGATACCGGGCTCATTAACCGCTATTCCACGGTCAACTGTACCAGGGTCTATACCTACTATAAGGATTACCGCCCCAAATGTACACAGCACGGCCATGGCAACGGCCCCATTGATGTGGTCACGGCCATCAAGTGGAGCTGCAACGTCTTTTTCTACGATGTGGGCCGCCGCCTGACCAGTGATGTTTATGATGCTTACGCCTATAAGCTGGGCCTGGGCCAGCGCACCGGCGTGGAGGTCAGCGAGGCCACAGGCCACCTGACCACCAAGAACGACTCCAACTATATGGAATCCCTGGATATCCAGGCGGCCATTGGCCAGGGCAACACGGTGGTCACGCCAGTGCAGCTGGCGACCTATGCCGCCACCATTGCCAACCGGGGAACCCGTTATCGTACCCACTTTGTCAAGGCGATTTTGGATTCCAACACTGGTGAAGTGCTGCAGGAGACCCAGCCCGAGGTCATGGATGTGATTGAGGACAAGGGGGAGACCTTTGATCTGATACAGCAGGGAATGATCGGCGTGTCTCAGACGATCTCCGCATTGGCGAACTACCCGTATACCATCGCCTGCAAGACCGGTACCCCCCAGCGCAGTGAGGGTTACTATTCCGGCAGCAGCTATAGGCATTACACCAATACCATGATGATCGCGTACGGCCCGACAGAGGATGCCCAGATCGCAATTGGCATTGTTGTGGAATACGGCGGCGGCGGTGCCCGTGCTGGTAACCTGATGGCGGATATCTTCAACGCCTACTTCGCCATGCAGGACGGCACCCTGAATGAGGATGGCACCATCGGCAAGCAGGAGACCGCCGCAGACAGCACTCCCGCTGACCAGACTGCCCCCGCCCAGACCGAAACCGGCACGGATACAGCCACAGATCCCGCCGCAGGCACTGCGGATGCTGCTCAGGAGACCGCACCTGCCGGGCAGGATGTTTTAGACAATTGAAGAAGGATAAAACGCTGAAACACTGCTTTTGGTGAATTCTGGCGCTTTTTTCCGAAAAAAGTATGAAGTTTGTCTAAAAAACGGTTGTAAAAGAACGGAAACTGTGATACTATGATATATGCAAGAAAACGCCCACTGGCAAAACAAAGGAGAGGTTGACCGATGACGATTGCACTGATTGCGCATGACTCCAAAAAAGAGCTGATGGTTCAGTTCTGTACGGCGTATTGCCGGATTTTGAGCCAGCATAAATTGGTGGCTACGGGTACCACCGGCAAGCTGATCTCCGAGGCAACGGGTCTGCAGATCCAGCGCTTTCTGGCAGGTGTTCAGGGCGGTGATCAGCAGATCGCGTCCCGCATTGCCTGCAATGAGGTGGACCTGCTGCTGTTCTTCCGCGACCCCATCAACGCAAAGCCCAGCGAGCCCAACGAGATGACCCTGCTGCGCCTGTGTGATGTGCATAACATCCCGCTGGCCACCAACATCGCCACTGCGGAGGTGCTCATCCACGGTCTGGAACGTGGAGATCTGGATTGGCGGGATATCGTCCACCCGCAGAACTGAAAATAAAACGCAAGCCCCCGCATGTTGGCCGAAAAGACCAGCGTGCAGGGGCTTTTTTGCATCCCTGTGATGGTTACAGGAACGTGACGGTTTCAGACAGAGGCTTGCGGGAGCTGTGGTTGGGCAGGGGACCTGCACCCTCGGCAGCGTGGCCCAGATCAAGGAGCATCACGATCTCCTCGTTTTCGGGCAGACCCAGCGCTTTTGCCAGCTTGTCCGGGTCAAAAAAGTTGACCCAGCAGCTGTCTACGCCGGCATTGGCAGCGCCCAGCAGCAGGTGGGTGGCCACGATAGTGGCATCCTCCATGCCGGAGTTCATCCGTTCGCCGGGGTAAGTAAAGGTGTGGTTCTTGTCATAGGCGACCACCAGACAGATGGGGGCACCGTAGCGGCAGGGAGTGGCAGCATCGATCTTTGCCAGCCCTTCTTCGGACTGAACGACGTAGATGCGCTGTTCCTGAGTGTTCTTGGCGGTGGGTGCCAGCCGACCGGCTTCCAGAATGGTGTGGAGTGCTGCAGCGTCTACCTTGCCTGTACCAAAATTTTTGCAGGAATACCGCTGTGCAATAAGCTGAGTGAATTCCATAACGATCTCCTCCTGACTTGGATTGGACGGAACAGAGCGCCGCTTGCAAGTGCTCTGTTATGCTGATTATACCACACTGCGCCGGTGGTGCAACCCTTAAAAGAGGTCCAGCATGTTGTCCAGATAGATCGCCTCCCGGACGTGGATCTGATACTCCGGCCGGGTCAGATAATAGAGCAGAAACTCCAGCACCAGCGCGCTGCCCAGCCCGCGCCCTTCCAGCTTGAAATTGGAAAAGCCCAACGGCAGATAGCGCTCCCGGATGTCCGCAGTGCCGATGAACCCGGGGTTTTCCATCGCCTTGGAAAAGCGGTAGCCCTCCTGCGCGCCGGGGGCGGTGCACCGATGTTCGCAGACCTCCCCCAGATTTTTGCGGCTGACGGCTTCGTAGCAGCGCCTGCGCTCGGTGCAGCCGAACCAGCAGCACTCATTGCAGAGAAATTCTACCTTGTCTTTTTCGGGCTGGGAGAGCGTATCCAGGGCATCGAAGGACTTGTTCAGCCGGAAGTCCGGCACGACATACCGGAACTCCGGCCGCCGGACCTCTGCCTGAAACGCCTGAAAATCCGTCAGGACCTTGGTGGTGGAGGATACGAGATAAAGCTCCGGGTAATGCTGCTGCAGGTAGTTCAAAAGCAGCTCGGAGTGGACGATGACCCCATTCTGCACAGTGCCCCGCTGGGCAAACTGCTGACACACTGCGTTGCATTTCCGGTCTGAGAGGTGCTCCGGGCGGAGCAGGGAATTGCTGAATGTGAGCCGGGCAGAGATGCCGTATTCCTGGGTCAGAGCCAGAACTTCGGCGGGGGAGTGCTCCCCGGCCTCCACGCGGCCCCCGCCCCAGATGCAGTCCGGCGGCGCGCCGTAGATGGAGCTGATCTCGCACCAGTCATAAAAATATTTCCGGTGCTCCCGGAACAGGGGCAGGAACAGGCGGTAGAGCTCGTAGAACTCGAACAGTCCGGGCAGGTGATAGCAGGCGGTGTGTTTCATTCTCAGATTTCCTCGGTGTCAGAAGGTGCGGCGGTGATATCCCGGTAAAAGATCGCCCAGGCCGCTTCCTCGTAGGGGTGCAGAAAGAAAAAGCCGGCGCTCAGCGGAATGGACAGCAGGATCGGCAGAACAAGGACCGTATCCGCCGAGTGGGTGAAGGCAAAGACGAGAGAGAAACCAATCAGCATGGGCAGGGTGCAGAGCAGCTCCCAGCCCAGAAAGCTGAGATCGAGGCAGAACAGCCGCCACTTGTTGCCGTCCATGATGCGCCGGGATTCAGTGATGGCTTCGTTGGCCGTCAGGCCGGGGTGCTCGGCCATGATATAGGGGGTCATGGCATAGCTGTAGGCTTTTACCACGCCGGGGATGAACAGCAGCAGCGACCAGAGCGCCACATAAAGCCCCTGCAGGAAATTCATGCAGAAGCCGTCCCACAGGCGGTGCTTCTGGGAAGCGAGGTCGGAGAGGGCAGCGTCCCTGCCGTCTGCAAGGTTCAGGTTGAACCGGGCGTAGCCCAGCCGCGCCGCACCGCTCACGATGACGGTGAACACTGCCCAGGCAAGGATGCAGATCACGAGAACCGCCAGCACGCCGCCGCTGCCGGTAGAAAGCAGCCCGGCAAACCCCGGGGTGTCGCCGTTGGCGTTCTGGCTCATGTTGGAGATGACCCTGTCTGAGCTGCTCACAATGTTGGCTCCCAGCAAACTGGCAACCAGTCCGGCCAGAACAGCTGTCTTCCATCTGCCACGCAGGGCATCCAGCGCAAGGGCACGATAATCAGCAGAAAATTTCATAGAGCTTTCCTCCTGTCTGTAATGGAGATCGTTCGTTGAAAAACGGCAGCTGCCGTTTTATACAGGATACGTTTCAGCCTGCACAAAAATTGCAGCCGGGACTTCTTTTGCAAAGGCTCATCCCCGGGCATCCTGCCGGGTGGTGCTGAAATATTCCTTGGGGGTCATGCCGTACTCCTTTTTAAAGGCGCGGAAAAAGTGGTTGTAACCGCCAAAGCCGCTGGTCTTGTACACCTCGGTGATGGGCAGCCCCTGCTCGATGAGGGTGCAGCAGCGGTCTAACCGCGCCTTTACGATATAGCGGTGCACCGTCTGCCCGGTCTGGCGTTTGAATTCCCGGGCAATATGTTCCCGGGAGACGAAAAACTCCTTTTCCAGCCGCTCCAGCGTCAGTTCCTCGGTAAGGTGCGCCTGAATAAACAAAAACACCTCGTCCAGCATCAGGTGGTAGCGGCTGATCGATGCGGTGTGGAACTCCGCATGGATGCAGGCACGCAGCGCCAGCACCACAAACATTTGCAAAATACCGTGCTCGAACACCGCTGCACCGAACTGGGTGCGCTCCTGCGGGAGCATCAGCAGCTTCCGGGCAAGGTTTTTCAGCAGCATATAGATCTGGCTGTCCGGGCGCACAGCCACCTGCCGGGAGGGCACCACGTTGAAGCTTTTTTCAAGGTCGGTATCTGCGTCCGAAAGCTGCGCCAGCGTCTGGGGGGACAGCTGCACCCGAATAAGTTCCAGCGGGCCGTAAGCACCGGCGTATTCCAGTCTGCCGCCCTGACCGGGCTTGAAGATGATGAGATTCTGCTGCTGTGCGGGCAGCACCACCTCGCTGCACCGGAACACACCGCTGCCCCGCATGACCAGAAACAAATCATAATACGCGCCGGAATAAAATTCCCGGACGGCGCTCTGCTCAAAAAGATAACTCTTGGCTGTATAATTCACCAAAAAGTCCTCCATGAAACTGTCATATATAACAAATTGTTGTACACAACAGAAAAGTACAACTGTTATAATTGCATAATACATCAATTTGCGATAGTTTTCAATCATTTTTGGGATATGTATTGATGAAAAATTAACGTATAATGTGAACGTAGAAAAGAGACTTGTGCGAAAAGTCTCGTGGTTTCACTGTTTTTAAGGAGGATAAAATACAATGGACCAGAAAAAGACCATCCGACCCTTCTCCATGAAGGACAAGATCGGCTATACGCTGGGCGATCTGGGCTGCTGCTTCACCGAGCAGTACCGCGCCATGTATCTGTCGATCTTCTACACCCTGATCCTGCAGGTCAACCCCTTCCACGTGGGTATCCTGCTGCTGATCACCAAGATCTGGGACGCCGTGAATGACCCCATCATCGGTGCCATCGTGGACTCCCGCAAGGCCACCAAGGGCGGCAAGTTCATCCCGTGGATCCGCGCCTTCTCCTTCCCCATGGCAGTGCTGTGCATACTTGGCTTTGTCAATGTAGGCAATATCAACTACGGCCTGCGTCTGGCCTACATGTTCGTCACCTACGTTCTGTACGAGGCGCTGTACACCTGCGTCAACGTGCCCTTCGGTACTCTGTCCAGCGTGATGACCGATGATGTCAGCCAGCGCACCGCACTGTCCCGCTACCGCAGCCTTGGCGGCACCATCTTCATGACCGTTATGGTCATGGTCGGCCCCCTGTTCCTGTATGTGGACAACCAGCCCGTGGCTGGCCGCTTCCTGATGCTGGCCTGCATCTGCGCTATGCTGGGTCTGCTGTGCCTGCAGATCACCTGCGTATGGTGCAAGGAGCGCGTGGAAGTGCCCGAGCGTCCGCAGGGCGAAAAGCTGAACTACCTGCATGTGCTCAAGGAGATCTCTCACAATAAGGCTCTGCTGGGCGTTATGTTCTTCAGCCTGACCGGCATGATCGGTGCTTCCGTGGTCAACGGTCTGAACACCTACCTGTATAAGGACTTCTTCGGCAACGTTAAAATTCAGGCTGTCTCCGGTATGCTGAGCGTGCTGTACGCTGTGCTGTCCTTTGCCATCACCCAGCCTCTGGCCAACAAGCTCGGCAAGAAGGAGTGGTGCTGCATGGGCGCTGGCTTTGCCGCCATCGTGTTCGGCATCCTGTTCTTCTTCCCCGTCCACAACCCTGTGGCTTTCATCGTCATCAACGGTATCTGCTATCTGGGCGCTTCCGGCATGCAGGTGCTGATCTGGGCTATGGTCAACGACGCCATCGACTACCACGAGCTGCAGACCGGCGAGCGCAACGAGGGCATCGTTTACTCCACCTACTCCTTCTTCCGCAAGCTTGCAAGCGCCATTTCCGGCAGCCTGTCCAGCTTTGTGCTGGGTGCCATCGGCTACAACGTTACCGCAGGCGCTGTGCAGACCGCAGGCGTTGTGAACGCCATCTGGAAGAGCTACACCGGCATCTACTTCCTGGGCTACGGCATTGCAGTTGCCATCCTGTTCTTCGTCTATCCCCTGACCAAGCAGAAGACTGCTGAGATGCTGACCGAGCTGAAGGCTCGCCGCGCCGCAAAGGAGAGCAAGTAAACCATGAAGATCTTACAGGTTCAGTTTAAAAACCGCAATGGCCACACCCTGCGCGGCATCGTGACCCTGCCCGACACCGAGGGCAAGGTGCCCTTTGTGGTGCATCTGCACGGCTTTGCCGGCAGCTGCAGCGGCTACAAGTCCATGTACACCCATCTGTCCCGCGCTCTGGCAGCGCAGGGCATCGGCAGCGCCCGGTTCGATTTCTACGGCAATGGCGAGAGCGACGGCGAGTTCGAGGATATGAGCTTTGACGGCTTGCACACCGATGCACAGGATATCTTTGCATGGGCCGCTGAACAGCCCTATGTGGACAGCGAAAAGCTGTTCCTCTCCGGCCAGAGCATGGGCGGCTACATTGCCGCCTCCTGCGCACCGGTCATCCAGCCCCACGGCCTGATTTTGCTGTGCCCGGGCGCCGGGATGTGGTTCGGCTGCGCCCAGCGCGCCGACGGCATTATGCAGACCGGCAAGGACTACGCCGACATGGAGGGTCTGTGCTACAAGATGGCCTTTAACTACGAGATGGCAAAGCACCCCGACCCCTTTACCGAGGCCAAGGGCTACAACGGCCCGGTGCTGCTGCTGCGCGCCGACGATGACCGTCTGGTGGACGAGGGCACCTGCAACCGTTACGCACAGGTGTACACCGCACCCGATGTGGATACCATTGCAGGCGGCGGCCACAACTTTGCCACGCTGGCAGCCCGTGCCGCCGTGGAGGAAAAGACCGCAGCATTCATCAAAGCAAATCTGTAAAGCAAAGCGTATCTGCAAGGAGGCTTTCGTATGCAAAACGTGATTCTGCAGCCCATCGAGGTGGGCGGACAGACCTTTAAAAACCGCATCATGTTCCCCCCGCTGACCACCGGCTACGAGAAAAACGGCATGATCAGCGAGCAGGACATGGGCTTCTACACCCGTCTGGCAAAGGGCGGTGTGGGTTACATCGTTCTGGGCGATGTGGCACCCATCAACAGCTTTTCTCCCACCCCCAAGCTGTTTGACGACAGCCAGATCCCTGCCTTCAAGGCACTGGCCGACAGCGTACACGCCTACGGCACCAAGCTGGGCGTCCAGCTCTTCCACCCGGAGTACGACGTAGACGCCATCAACAGTCTGTTTATGCAGAAAAAGTTTGATGAGATGCGTCAGCGCCTGCATCACGACATGATGTTCTTCACCGATGAGGTCAGCGAGGAGATGCTGATGGCCATCATCGATAAGATGTGCGCCTGCGCAGTGCGTGCACAGAAAGCCGGTGTGGACGTCATCCAGATCCACGGCGACCGCCTGAACGGCTGCCTGTGCTCCACCCGCATGAACCACCGCACCGATAAGTTCGGCGGCAGTCTGGAGAACCGCGTCCGCTTTGCCCGCATGCTGACCCGCGCCATCCGCAAGGCTGTGCCGGATATGGTCATCGACTACAAGCTGTCCATCGTCACCCCGCAGCGCGGCAAGGGCGGCATTGACGAAGCCGACGCCGTGCAGTTTGCCCAGTGGCTGGTAGAGGACGGCGTGGATATGTTCCACGTTGCGCAGGCCAACCACACCGGCAACATGGCCGACACCATTCCTCCCATGGGCGTACAGCCCTACGGCTTCTTCGTCAAAATCGCCGGGGACATCAAAAAGGCCGTCAATGTGCCGGTCAGCGCCGTGGGTCGTATCGTGGATGCCGAAATGGCTGCGCGTGTCATCGAGAGCGGCATGGCCGACATGGTTGCCATGGGTCGCCCGCTGCTGGCAGACCCCGACTGGGGCACCAAGATCGCTGCCGGGAAGGCCTGCGATATCCGCCGCTGCATCAGCTGCAACAAGGGCTGCACCGATGCCATCCAGAACCGTCAGTTCCTCTCCTGCGTGCTGAACGCGGAGAACGGCTACGAGAACACCCGCAGCATTCAGCCCGCAGCGCAGAAAAAGAAGATCGCCGTCCTCGGCGGCGGCCCTGCCGGTCTGGAAGCCGCCCGTGTGGCAGCGCTGCGCGGCCATGACGTGACCCTGTTTGAAAAGACCACCACTCTGGGCGGCCAGCTGAATATTGCCTGCGTACCTCCCCGCAAGGAGGAGATGCGCCGCGCCGCACAGGACCTGATCCACGCGGTCTGCAACGCCGGTGTGCACCTGTGCATGGGTCAGACCCGCACCGCAGAGCAGCTGAAGGATGCCGGTTTCGAGGCCGTCATCAACGCTGTGGGCGCACACAGCGCCGCACCCCGCATCCCCGGCATCGACAGCGTGAACGTGGCCGATGCATGGAAGGTTCTGGCCGGTGAGCAGCAGGTGTACGGCACGGTTGCCGTCATCGGCGGCGGCATGGTGGGCTGCGAGACCGCAGAGTATCTGGCTGCCCGCGGCTGCAAGGTGTCCGTTATCGAGATGATGGACAAGATCGCCGCAGGCGAGAGCACCACCATTCTGCCCACCCTGCTGGAAAACTATAAGACCTACGGCGTGGAGCAGTACCCCAGCCACAAGGTCAAGGAGTTCCGCATGGACGCCGTCGTCTGCGAGAACAAGGACGGCGCAGAGGTGACCATCCCCTGCGATTACATCGTGCTGGCTATGGGCGCACGCTCCAACGAATTTGACGCTGCTGCGCTGGAAGCTGCCAGCATCCCGGTGTATTCCATTGGCGATGCCGCCGGCAAGGCTGCGGATATCTCCAACGCCATCCGCACCGGCTACGATACCGCCTGCCAGCTGTAAAGTAGTCTGAGATGCGCACAGCGCATCGCCAAAAGTGCAAGCCCGGAAGGTCTGTGTGCCTTCCGGGCTTGCTTTTTTCGGGAAAAGACGTGATCATTGACCGTCCTCTGCGATATTTTTCCGCCGGTTAAGCCTGGACATAGAAATCCGACAAGAGTTGTGTTAGAATAAGGCATCCGGGAGCGCCATACGGCGGGTGCTCCGCTTCAACATGAAAAATGGAGGCTTTTTATGAAAAAGACCTATCGCTCGTTCTTTTGTCTGCTTGCAGTGCTGCTGCTCAGTGTCAGTGCACTGCCCGCTGCCTCGGCACTGTTTTCGGAGCGGCTCTACTACTATGGTACGGTGGAAGAGATCAGCCGCAATGAGGACGGCACGGTGGAGTCCGTACTGGTGACCGCAGAGGGGCAGGAGACCTATGAAATGGTGATCACTGAGCGCACCCAGTGGCAGGACCATGACGAAAAGACCACCTCCGATCCCGCTACCCTTGCAGTGGGGGAGCAGATCTGTGTGGTGCACGACCCTGCCGTGATGATGTCGCTGCCGCCGCAGTCGGTGGCTTATACCGTCATCCGCAATTTCCCCGAAGGTACGGATCTGGAGCAGGAAGCCCGCGACGCTGCCTGCCCGGTGAAGCAGTTCTTCGCCCGGACCCGCAAGGCCATTGAGGACTGGTTCTACCAGACCATGCCCATTGCAGAGTGAATCTGACTGCATCGTAGAAAAGGAAAAACATCTGCTGTCCCACGCCGGAGGCTGTCACGTCCGGCAAAGGGGCAGCAGATGTTTTTTTTTTGCAGGATGCTGAACAACAGATCAAATCCAGCGAAAAACATCTTACTCCTCCAAAATTTCTTCCAGCAGTCCCTTTACGTCCTCCAAAAAGGATTCCTCTCCAAGGGTGTTCACTTTGAAGAACACCGCCTGACTGCCGCCTGCGGTGATGGCGGATAACCGAATCGGGCTGTCCCCGTTCTGAAACATGGTCAGCGTCAGACTCAGACGATTACCGCCCATCACGCTGTACCGTTCAAAGACGCGGACGCTGCACCGGGCATCGCCCTCTTTGAAATCACTTCCGGCTTCCAGCTCTGCCGACCAGCTGCTGGCCGGAATTTCGTTTTCCAACTTCCAGAGCAGCTGATCAAATTTCTTGTTCTGAATGGTCTTTTCAAAGATCGCCATAATGGTCCCTCCGTTTTACCAACAAAATTCGGTCCCTTATCCTTAATACGAACGAACCCGCAGGAAAATTGCAGAATGCCATCCCTGCGCTCCGGATTCGGAGGAATACTTTGTGATCTTCCAACAGCATACAGTAGCACCAGGGGGTGCTGTGTATGCTATTAACGCTGCTGCAATTTTTCGCTACAAAATTTCTGGTGCTGGCGCTGCATCTGGAAGCGGGAAGTTTCCCAAAGCCGCTCAGCGCGCGGGAGGAGATCGAAACCTTTGCGGCTCTGCGGGCGGGGGACAGGAGTGCGCGGGAGAAGATTATCCGGCACAACCTGCGGCTGGTGGCCCATGTGGCAAAGAAATACTACGCCCAGCCCGGCGACCAGGAGGACCTGATCTCAATTGGAACCATTGGGCTGATGAAGGCCGTGGATACCTTTGACACCACCCGCAAGGCGCGATTTGCGACCTATGCCAGCAGATGCATTGAGAATGCTATCCTCACCCGAGCGAACGCCGGATTGAGAATCGGAACCATCTCCACCGCCCTCGGGGTCGTTGACGTCCTCTTCCGGGTCTACCGGGAAGGTGGTCCAGTCGATCTCATCCTCCGGTGAACCAAAGAGCACCACATGAGCCACCTTGCCGTCCCACACCACCTTGCGCACCACCGTGCGGATGGCAGCGCGCTTCTGCGTCACGGTCATGTCGTCGATGTTGTCGTGGAACACGGTCAGCAGTTGACGCACCAGGTCAAATTCCATCCCTGCCAGAACGCCTTCGTCCGTAAGGCTTTCCAGTTCCCGGATGCGGGAGCTCAGGGCGGCATCCTGACCGTTCAGCTCCTCGATGCGCTTTTTCAGGTGGACAGCAGCGGTGCTGTCGCCGAAGTCAGCCAGCGAATCGATCAGTGCATTGATTTTCCGCTGCGTCTCGGCCTGCTCTTTGCGCAGGGAGGAAAGCTTGGTCTCAAACTCGGAGCGGTTGCCTGCGTGGGCGGACTTTGCCTTTTCCAGCTGCTTCATAAAGTCGCTGGAATGGTCGGCAAGGTGTTTGACCTGTTCGCAGATGGCAGCATCCAGCAAATTGCCGTTGGCATTCCGGACATTACATAACTCTCTCCGGCTGCGCTCCTTCAGTTTGCACATATAGGGAAAGACCACCTGCCCGTCGGCAGTTTTGCGCCCGGTGACCTTCGGGTACATCCGGCTGCCGCAGGAGCACCACAGCAGACCGGTCAGCAGCGCCTCGTTGCCCCGGGATGCGTGGTAGGACTTGGATCTGTTCCGCTCCAACGATTCCTGCACCCGGATCCACCGGTTGGAGGAAATGATGCCGGGGTGTTCGCCCACCGAAACGATCCACTCGTTGATGGAATTGTAGACGGTGGCACGCCCCTTTTCCTGATCGCTGCGGTTGTAGGCAAGCACGCCCCGCACACCGTCGAAATCGGACTCCGGGGAGAACAGTTCTGCCTCGTTGTCCACAAAATACTGATAGGCGTCCTTGTCTGCAATCAGGTAGACAGGATTCTGCAAAATCGACTTGATGGAAAACCGGGTGAAAGAACGCCCGGTTTTTGTTTTGACGCCATGCCGCAGCAGCTCGGTCTCGGTCGTGGTCAGGGAATCGTACTGCTCATAGAGGTCGAAGATTTTGTAGATGATCTCTGCCTCATCCGGCAGCAGCTTGAGCTTGCAGGCCTTTTTGGTCTTGCCGTCCACCGTGATGCTCTTGACGCTCTCGGAAGCATAGCCCGTGGGGGTCGTGCCGCCCAGCCAGCGCCCGGTCTTTGCCAGCTCGTGCATGTTGTCCCGGATGCGCTCCGCGATGGTCTCACGTTCCAGCTGACTGAACACGGATGCGATGTACATCATCGCGCGGCCCATGGGGCTGGACGTGTCAAAACTTTCACGGATGGACACAAAGCCGATGCCCAGCCGTCCCAGTTCTTCAATCAGGCTGGAAAAGTCGCTGATGTTGCGGCTGATGCGGTCCAGACGATAGACCACGATGGTACGGATCTTTCGTTCCTTGGCAGCGGTCATCATCTTTTTGAAGTCCGGGCGGTTCAGGTTGCCGCCGGAAAAGCCCTCGTCCTCAAAGACAACGGCATGTTCCGCAGCGGCATCGCCGTAGTGAGTGCGGATATATTCGCGGCAGAGGTCGATCTGATTTCCGATGCTCTCGCCCTTGCCGGTGTAGCGGGACTTGCGGGAATAAATTGCAATGGTGTCGGCAGTTTTGGCCATGAGATACTCCTTTCCTGTTGTCAGGTGGCCGTAGATGCGGCTATTGTAGCATGGCAGGCCATCTTTGTAAAGAAAAATAACGATAGTCATACATATTTCATCATACTACGAACGGAGGTGTCAAGGATGTGACAAGGCAGAACAAGCGAGGAAGTCAGGATGTTTGACTATTTCTATGGGCAGTCGGGCGAGATGTTCTCGTATTTCCAAAATTTTATTCCGGGACATAAAATTCAAGGACCTGTCCACTGATGCCAAAACGCTGTACGGCATCCTGCTGGACCGCATGGGGCTGTCGGTGAAAAACGGATGGCTGGATGAGCAGGGAAGGGTGTATATCATTTTTCCTGTGCAGGAAGTGATGGATGCACTGGGCTGCGCAGACAACAAGGCAACCAAACTGTTCCGGGAATTGGAAAAGTTTGGACTGATTGAGCGCAAACGGCGTAGGCTGGGAAAACCCAATCTGATTTACGTCAAAAACTTTGCAGACCCGCGTTTCCGGAATCGTGAAAAGAACGGTTCCGGTGCCGCGGATTCAGCGCAGCAGGAAACGGCAAAATCACGAGGAAATAAGACTGAGTGGAATAAAACCGAAGGGAGTGAACCTGATCCTTTCTCTTCCGACGCGGAGAGCGAACCGGATGAGCGCACACGGCTGGAAGCGTATTTTATGCAATCGTTGGAGGTGGACTTGCTGCTCCGGGTCTGCCCGGATGAGGAGGACACCATCCATCAAATCATGAATCTTCTGGTGGATTTTCAAGCTGAAAACAGGCCGGGACTCGGAAAAGGAGTCTCGGCCTGTTTGTGTTTTCGGCGCAAAGGAAAGGATTGAACAATGCGATTTGATGCAAAAGAATTCGGCGGACGTATCCGCGATTTGCGGAAAAAGAAGGGGATTACACAGGAACAGTTGAGTATAATGCTGAACGTTAGTGCGAACCATCTTGCAAAAGTTGAAACGGGAAGCCGCTGCTGCTCGATTGAGTTGCTGCAGGATCTTTCGTCCTGCCTGAATGTCAGAACGGACTATCTGCTGAACGGAGATGCACCGCATAACAACCATCTGAGGGAAAGACTGACGTTTCTTGCACAGGAATTAGAAAAGATTACGGCGGACCTCCCGGTATGGGGATAGGAAAAAGCAGAATCCTCTTTTTCAATGCCCAAAAGCGTGGTAGAATAGGTAAAAGATTCGGTATCTGAAAAACGGAGCGCGCAACAATGAAGATTCTGGTCAGCGCCTGCCTGCTGGGCGAAAACTGCAAATACAGCGGCGGAAACAATTACAATCAGGCGGTTTGCGATTTTGCGCGGGGGCATCAGGTGGTTCCGGTCTGCCCGGAGGTTTTGGGCGGCCTGCCCACACCGCGGTGCCCGGCGGAAATCGTGCAGGGCGTTGTCACGAACAAAGAGGGCATCAATGTGGACCGGGAGTTCCGAGCGGGCGCAGCCAAGGCCCTTGCCATCGCAAAAGAAAATGGGGTGGAGCTTGCCATCCTGCAATCCCGCAGTCCCAGCTGCGGCGTGAAGGAAATCTACGACGGAACGTTTTCCGGGACAAAGATTCCCGGACAGGGTGTTTTTGCCAAGATGCTGATGGATGAAGGCATCCGTGTTCTGGATGCCGGGGAATTGCCTAAAATTATCTTGAAAAATGAGGACGGAAAATGTCAATCAGACTGATTTGCAGCGATATTGACGGTACGCTGCTGCAATACGGAAAAAAGGAACTGGAAAGCGAGATTTTTGAACAGATACGGGAGCTGCACCGGCGTGACATTCTGTTTTGCCCGGCATCCGGTCGGCAGTATACCAGCCTGCGCAAGCTCTTTGCACCGGCGGCGGACTGCTGTGTGTTTCTCTGCGAAAACGGCGGCGTGATTTATAAGGACGAGCAGTGCATTGCCAAGAATCCGATGCCGCGTGCATTGGCCGAAGAAATCGCCAACGACCTGTGGACCCACAGCGACGGGCAGGGCGAAGTGATGCTTTCCGGCCAGAATACTGCATACCTGATGGAGCGGGGTCTGGGAATGCTCAAGCGTATTCAGTTCATCGGGAACAATTATCAAATCATCCATGACCCTTCCGAGGTGCCGGAGGAGATCACAAAAGTATCGGTGTATCTGCACGAAGGCGTAGAATCTTACACGGAACGGTTTGTCCCACGATGGAAAGAGGCGAACTGCGCTGTGGCAGGGCCGTACTGGATCGACACCACCTTTGCCAACAAGGGCATCGGTGTGCGCAGCATCTGCAAGACTCTGGACATCGCCCTTGCCGATGTGATGGCTTTTGGCGACAATTATAACGATGTGTCGATGCTGGACATTGTGGGTGTGCCCTACATTATGGATGGTGCCGCCGCACCGCTGCGGGAAAAGTACCCGAACCATACACCCCGCCCAGAGGATGTGCTGCGGGAGTTCTTGAAGCAGAACTGAATTTTGCACGCATGTGTGCAAAATTCAAAATAATACGATATAAGGAAATATTTTGACATGACGAAAGTGCTTTTCATCTGCCACGGCAACATTTGCCGCAGCCCAATGGCCGAATTTGTAATGAAAGACTTGG
>ERZ773134.1758-NODE-1758-length-17404-cov-11.258862_pt1 | contig 17404 bp, 19 predicted proteins | sample MGYA00580856_ERZ773134 | MGnify/ENA primary metagenome ERZ773134 (study PRJEB29015, sample SAMEA2737823) | human gut metagenome | biome: human gut; feature: human-associated habitat; material: faeces | place: China | collected 2012 ... | reverse complement strand
ATAGAAGTGCGCCCTTTAGTTCCTAAAGGGATTTTATCAGTTCGCCAAACTGAAATTTTACCTAAATGTAACTTCCTCTTTTTTGGCAGGTCTGATTGTATATTCTTTTAATCCAACAATATATCCGCTTGCTTCCATATCATTAAATTTTTCGTCAAATCCTTCTGCACATTCTGCTTCAACAAGTTCACCATTAACAGGAACCAATAGACGAGGATTATTTGCTGTTGGTCTATACTGCTGATATAAAATTTTAATTGTCTCAACTTTTCCCTCTAAAACAAATAAATTTTGCCAATCAGAGCTATGTGCTTCATAACAATAATTTATTTTTCCAACCTCAACAGGGGTGTTTATTTGTTCTGTTTTATAAACAAGCCATTTCACTGTATCATCTATGGCAAATTCTATGCCGCAGCATTCCATTTGCCAGCTTTCGTAAAACACAATACATTTCACAACTTCACCTCATTAACTTACGATTTATAATGTTTCTCCTGCCCATCTTCTTGCCCTTCGGACAAGAAGCATCCCTCGCTTTCAGCTCGGTCAACTTGAATTTAAATTATAACGGTCTTTGCAAATACACCATATCTACCAACTGTATTCCACTCTCATAGATTGGGTGGTCATAATTATCTATAAAGAAATTTGATATGATATGCGAACGGACAAAACCACACTTTTCATAAAATGGTATTGTCAGTGGGCTATCGCCTGTTCCCACTTGCAGAATGGCATATTGCTCTCTGTAATTATTAACAATAAACTCAATTAAGGCTCTTGCATAACCTTTCCCTTGATATTCTGGAACCGTCGCAATGTTCTTGATTTCAAGTATGTCATTTTCTTTATCGGTTATGACACACTCACACTTGACCCCATTATCATCAAGTACATACATCTTGCCGTTATCAAGATAACGGTCAACCATATCTTCCTGCTCATCTGCTAATAGGAGCAAATCAAGATATTGTTTTTTATTTTCTTTAACTTCAATAATTTTCATCAATCGCACCTACAAATTCTGATTTATCAATCTTTAATATCACATATTATACATCATGAATATGAAAATTTCTACCCACCATCTGTTGACCTCAAATTTAAAACAGGCGGCTTTTTTTATTTTCAAAAAAAGTTGAAAAATTTTTGCTCAGAGGGGGCGTAAAATGCCTCTCCCAGTTCAAACAAGTGAGTGGGAGTGATTCCAAGCTGATTCGTTACTGAACGCAAAATCGCAATCAATATGATGAAGCCCCCGAAAGTGCGAAACTTCCGGGGCTTCATCATGCTTTCCGCCTTCTAGGCTCGAGCCAGATAACACCTCTCAAGGTGTCGGACGCCTCGTCGCTGCTTACCTCTTTACGTACGGTGTCAGGTTTCCATTGGTTCCGTGTTTTTCGTAGGCATTATGACGTTTGCGAGCGCCACTACCTTTGCCATGTTGGGGCCGGACAAGGCCAAGCCGTGTCAGGAAAGCTAAGAACCATCGTGGCTTGACATAGCGGCATCCGCAGAATGATTACGATCCTGTGCAAACGTAGAATGTCCTTCCTCCGTTTTTGCGGAGGAAGGACATTTTCATACCGTTTTCAATATTATTTGCGGATTATCCTGGACAATCATTGCTAGGCCAGCATGCTGGTCCACATGTTTGCGAAATCAGGAAGCGTTTTCGCAGTGGTGGCGATGTTCTTGATTAGAATGCCGTTGATTTTCAGCCCCAGCATCGCAGCGAACGTCGCCATGCGATGGTCCGCATAGGTTTCCATTTCAGCCGGCCTGAGATTCATTGCCGGCACCGGCGCGATCTCCAGCCCGTCGGGAAGCTCACGGGCATCACCCCCGACTCTGGTGATCTCGTTGACCAATGCTTCCAAACGGTTCGTCTCATGGCCACGCAGATGACCGATGCCCAGCATGCGCGTAGGAGCATCGGCGAAGACCAGGATTGCGGCCAATGATGGCGCGATCTCACCTGCCGCCGTCAGGTCGAAATCACCTAGGCCGCTGACACGACCGTCGCCGGTCACTTCGCAGTGCCGGACGCCGTCAATCACCGGGAAGTTGATTTCGGCTCCCATACGTTCCAAATAGCCCGGAAGCAGGCCTCCGGGTTGCGTGGTGGATTCCGGCCAATGAGGCACGCGCACGGTTCCTCCGGCGATGAGCGCTGCGCCAAGAAACGGGGCGGCATTCGACAGGTCAGGCTCGACCGTCACAGTTTCGGGCAACTGCACGGCTCCCGGCTGCACGGTCCACACGCGGGCGTGTTCGTCGGCGTTGGCACGCACACCGGAACCATGCAGGTCGGCCACAGTCATGCGAATATGAGGCAAACTCGGCGTCTTCTCCCCCGTGTGATGCAGTTCCAAACCGCCTGGCACTCGAGAGCCGATGAGCAATAGTCCTGAAATGAACTGCGAGGATCCCGAAGAATCAATGCTGACTACGCTCGGCTCGACGCACTGGCTCACCGTTTGTGGTGGAGTGATTGTAAATGGCAGGCGACCTTCCTTACCGTGGTATTCGATACATGCCCCCAACTGTTCAAGACCGTCCAACACGGGCTTCATCGGACGCGCATACGCCTGCTCGTCACCGTCGAAATCCACAGGACCGTCCGCGAACATGGCAAGACCGGGCACAAAGCGCATCACCGTTCCCGCAAGACCGCAGAACACCTTCGTACCACCGTGGAACCGGCCGTCGGACGGCGGCACCACCGTAACCGTGGTGTCAACCTGCTCATCGATTTCGCAGCGCACTCCCAACGAACGCAGTGCGTCCATCATCAGCTCGGTATCACGCGAGCGCAACAGACCGACCAATCGCACAGGACGATGCCCGAGAGCCGCAAGAATGAGATAGCGGTTCGACAGGGATTTGCTGCCCGGCACCACAACGGTGGCGTCGAGCGTCTTGCCGGCAAACGGCGCCGGCCAAAGATTCTCTTGAGATGCGTTCATAGGGTTTATCGTAGCCAAAACCCGTGGAAAACAACGCTTCAATCTCGCCATACAGCACCCGTATCTTGCTCGAACTCGACAATCAAATGCCGTCCATACCATTTCCGTTTGAAAACCCAGACGGACGAAACCATGTGAACATCGCAAAAGGTCACGAGGTTTTTCTGCGTTGCCATGTTTATACCGTTTTGTACCGAAACCGGAAACAAGATTTTTCAAACCGACTGAAACGCCTTTATTTCTAACGGTTTTCGTCGAGCTGACAGGATTTGAACCTGCGACATCCTGTTTTTGCGGGGTGTTTCTTGTTGGGTTGAATGTCTTTTGCTGGGGCCGGTATCGTTGGAAAATGGCGGTTTCTGGTTTTTGGTTGTCTTTGTTGAGGCGACTGGGATTGGCTCACCGTGACGGTCATTGTTAACGGATTGTATTCAAGTCAGGCTCCGGCACCGGTTGAGTCCATCGGCGTATTGAAACGCCGATTTTAAAATTCTAAAAAGCTCTCAAATGAGATAGTGCCATCCCAGCATAACCGGGATTAGAGCTCTCCCAAAGTGCCTTCCAAATCATGTCCATCATCAGGCTTCAACCCAAGTCGGTTTATCTTCTCACGCAGCTTGTCGAAGTAGTACGGATCTTCCAGATCCTCCACAGTCGGATAGTCGTCAGCTAGCTCGATCAGCTTGTTCGCGTCTTCCGGCCAGAGTACGCGGGCATCCATAACGCCCTCGAAACAGTGCGCTTTGTTCGGATCCAAGTTCGGATCGTCAGGGTCACAGTAGTTAGGAATCGTCGAATCGCACATCTTGTCCCTTTGATACGAGCTGTTTTCCTCGGTAGAGATTCAGATTGTCGCTGTGCCTTTCCGAGGTTACAGATTCTTCCCACGTATGATTATGACTGTCCCGCGTCAATGACGAGAATGAGGTTCCTATGCTTAGCATGTCTGATACTCCAATTGAAAGATTTGCGCCAGTATTCGCCAGACTCAACACTCCTGTTGCGTTTCTGGTTCCTACGCCCACTGGATACAAAAAATCAATCATGGACGCCATTGCGCCGGTTCGGGATCTTCTGTACGATTCCCATGTTCACGACTTTCAGATGCAGCCTCAGGGCCCCGATAACAAACACGTCGTTCCAGCGTTCTTCGTCCAATCAAATGGACTGGTTGAGACACAGGCTTCCCTGTATCGGCCCATCACCAAGAAAGGCGATCCTCGCATTTGGTTTTACGACCTCAAGAAGCATTGCCATCCTTGCAATTTACTTGCGCTGACGGTCATCGATGAAGCTATTTATATATTCAATCTTTCAGACCCCGCTGTTGCCGACTCGCTTTTGCATCAGGACTATGCATATAGCATTCTGCAATCTGGAGATAAGAGCAGCGTTATCGAGCAACATTTGCTTGAATTGATTCGTGAAATCAACGCGGCTGGTCCGCAGCGTTCCATCACTCCTGGCGATCCCGGTGTGGGAGATACTTTGGAGCATGCTTTGGGCATTCAGCGTAACAACTCCAAGAATCCTGACTATATGGGCATCGAGCTCAAAGCCACTCGCTTGAGTCGGAACGGCAAGCTGCGTACGCCAACCCGTTCAACATTGTTCTCGCAAGTACCAGACATTGGTATGCCGTACCGAGAAATCGTTGAAAGATATGGCAAGATGCAAGTTCCTCGCGGTGCCTCTGAGGCAAGACTTCAGCTTTATGAGACTTTCCGGGTCTCCCGCCCGAATGCGTATGGTTTGGTACTTGAAGTTAATGAAAATGCTGACCGGCTTGACATGAAATATCAGGACGGCGATAAGCGCAGCTACGTCGCGTCTTGGACCATGAAACTATTGAGGGATCGGTTGCGAACCAAGCACCCTGAGACTTTTTGGGTTGGCGCAACATCGGAAATAATCGACGGTATTGAATATTTCCGGTACGTGCGCGTAATGCACACGAAGGACCCCAACGTGTCGCTGCTGGCTCCGCTAATCGAAGCAGATAAAGTGACGCTGGATCTCGCCGCTCATTTCGACGCAGACGGCAAGTGGCGAGATCACGGCATCCTATTCAAGATGGACAAGAAGAACTTCCCGCTTCTTTTCTCCGATCCTGAGGAATTCGTCTTCTAAAGCAAAGCCAGTATAGAAGACACAACCTTCCCCAATGCACGCCCAAGCAGCGGTGGTACCGCGTTGCCGATCTGCGTGTATTGGGGAACCTGATAACGTCTGCGATCACCGCCCGTAGTGGCTATACCTCGAAACTCGAAAGAGTCCGGGAACGATTGAATGCGCGCCATCTCCCTTACGGAAAGAGTACGCGGCTCGCAATAATGCGCCACATCATCGGGAATAGACAAAGCTGCAGGTGCCGGAAGGGTGCTGATTAGAGCCCTTTGGGAGAACTTGCGAGTTGCCATGCCCTCCAAATAGTGAACCATCTGTTCCGCAGTCTCAGGGATGCCATTTCCATATCCAAGAAGGTCTGAACGTGACAGAGTCTCATAAGTCTCTTCAGAAATATCAGTTTTCTGCTTGCGCATAATCCTCTTGATTTCATCCCCAACCGATTTGGGCGAGTTGGCGATGACCTGATAAATACGAAAACGAGCTTGAACTTTCGGAGTGCTGTTCGGATGCTTAAGGTTCTGCATCTTTTTGCTTCCGCCATCCAGATGGGTGCCAAGCGTAGAGTTGATTTCCTTAACGTACTTGCTGCGAGTAGGTGGGTTCTCATCTTGAAGATCCCGAATGGCATCGTAAACAGTGCGCTGTTTTTCAGGATCACGGAACGCGACCAAAGGATCAAAAACTGTGCCCTCTGCTTTGTCTGCATCGGAATCGGCTAGGTTCCAATAGTGCCACTTTGCTTTATCAAAAACAGGATTGCCGGCCTTACTTGCATCTATCAAACGGCGACCTTGTACGAACCATGCTGCTACAGAGTCGGGAAGGTTATCCGTCAAATCTTCGCGTATTGCCAACATGATGAACCGCGGGCGATTCTGGGCAACGCCAGCCAGACGGGCATTCACAAGCATCGGGCATGTCGCATAGCCTATATTCGCAAACGCCTTACATACCTCAAACCAGGCGTAATAAGTTTCGCCATCCTGCTTAAACGGACGCAGGATACCTTCAACGTTCTCCAGAAGCACCATACGAGGACGCTGTGAATCGACGAACTTGGCAAATTCCCAGGGCAGCTGGTTGCGCTGATTGCCCAATTCACGTCGACCAGCCAAAGAAAAACTCTGACACGGTGGACCACCAGAAACCAAATCCACCTCGCCATGTATCAAAGCGCTTCCACGTTTCTCGATGAAAGCATTTAGCCTACGGATGTCTCCTACGACAAGCTTCCCCCCGAAATCGTCAATGTCGGACAATTCAGGCATGTCGGTTTCTGGGCGCTCGAACGGGTTGTCCACCAGACGCTCTGATACATCATCGGAAGATGGATCAATCCACAGGACCCTGCGGTTTGCGGGTTCGGCTGCCTGAAACTCGCGAGAACGCATGTCAACATTCATTAGGTTCAGAGCAAAGGTCTCCGCGGGCATGGAGGAAAGCTCATTTGCCATAAGCTCGCGGAAGCCGGCTGAGCGAAGGCCCAGACTGAGTCCTCCGCAGCCTGCGAACAATTCAATAAAGGTCGGGGAGTTGCCGTGCGCCACCTTAATCTCTCCTTTACTTTAAATATGCACGACATGCCATCTTACTGCCTCTCGCGGCCATCTCCACGCTTCTCTGCAAGAAGACGCCGAAGTGCCTTCTCCAGAACGCTCTGCATAGTTTCACCTTGCTCGGCAGCATAAATTTTCACAGCCCGCTTGGTGCTGCGCTTTAATCTGAGAGAGGTGACTTCCCATGGGTCGTCTTTCTCGCCGCCTTTCGTGTTGCCGTTAACCTCACTCATAACGCTCCTTGCGGCTTCATGTGGACAATACTATACTACAATACTACAATAGTCAGATGAACACGCCGAGACAACAATAAACAAGTGAATATGAAAATGGTGTCGTTTAACCTTAAGAAGGACGGATATGAGCTTGATTCATCAAATTGCCGGAACAACTATTCACGGCCTCAATGACATCGGCATTACCTGCATAACAAATGCAGAATATGGCTGCATTGACCGGATTGAAACGATAAAGAATGTCGTTGATAAATATGTCAGTAATGGCAAGATTGTTTTTTTCGGCGATCTTTCTGAGGCTTTATATGATGTTGCTGGCATTCAATCGCCAGTAAATGAGCGTGGCGTTAATGTGCCGATAGCTCGAACCATCTGCAATAACTCCGCGCATCCTATGTTGTTCCTGCCAATAGACTGGATACTCCTTCCAGATCGGTATGCACCCTCTTCGCTTTCTGAAAAAATTTTGATACATGAGTGTGCGCATGCCAAATTCCATCAGCTGGGTGTTGGTTTTTCAGAAGTGATGTCCGGGATAGATAACAGGTACTACTTTATTGCAGCTAACATGGTGGATGAATTTATTGCTGAAAAGTTTGCCTTTTCACAGAGTTCCTATGGTCATACAGACCAAGATATGCAAGCAGTTATTGATAATATCAATAACTATATTGGTTATTGTCAAGATTTTAATGTAATCGATACGCTGGCCGAACTTCAATACTTTGAGACATATAAAGCCATATTCACTTCTTTTGCCTTTTTCTATGCATATGCTCAAAAATATGAGCAAACACAGGCATATAAGCTGATGGATATCCTAAAAAGAGATAGTGATATTTGGGTTTCACTTTTGAGAGAGTGCGAATCAGTTTTACGCAAGTATTCGTTGGCTACATTGAACAAGCAGGAAATTATTAAAGACATTTCCACACTTGCACCTTCTATAAAGTGTACATCAAAAATTTTTTGCCCGTACTTGTAAGAATGGTTTAGAAGGTGCATCTCATATGAGATGCACCTTCTACAAGAAATTACCTCAAAGCGTCTTTGGACAGCTTCCCGTCGAAGGCTTGGTTGACGAGTGTGTACACGGTCTGCGAGACGCCCACGACTCCCGCAAGGACGACTCCCACGTGCAGGTGCCATCGAATCCCCCGGTAGCGGCGATGGCAATGGTACCGAACAGGATGGATGCTGCGAGGGAGACGAATCCGACGTATCCGCTGGGAATGTACTTTTTGAACGCCTGCACGAATGCAGGCACGATCAGACCTACGAGTCCGGATGCGAACGTGGTTGCGGTGGAAATATCCATATGGTTCTCCTTACATGATGAAAATGGCCTACGGCATGGTGCCGAAGGCCACGGTGGTGTGGTCAGTAGCGGAGCCGCTGGCCGGGGTAAACAAGGTTGGGGCTGGCGAGGTTGTTCAATTGGGAGACGCGCTACCAGCCGTCGGCTCCGAAGATGCCGCTGAGCGTTTCGCCACGTTTGACGATATGCACGCGGCCACCCGTGGCTGCGGATCCGCTGACAGCGGTTGGTGTGCCCCGGTAGGTGACGATGCTGCCCGGATAGATCAGGTTGATATTGCCGGATGGCGCGCTCCATACGGACACGGTTCGCTTGGTGATGCCGGACATGGTGTCGCCGTTGCGCACGGTCACGCTCACGCTTCGGCCGGAAGCAACAGGCGCGTATGCCGCGGATTCGTTGAACCGCTGGGTGACGATGCGCATGACCAATTCGTAGTTCGTTCCCAATCGCCCCTTGCGAGTTTCTCCGTCGCCGTAGTCGCCGCGGATCATCGCGGTGGCCAATGCCTCCAAGTTGGATTGGCAACAGCGTGTTGGGAAAGAACACGTTGAACGCGGTGATACGGCCCTTGCTGGTCACGTCGTTGATGGTCAATACGGCGGCGAGCCGGTTGTGCCGGCCGACCAGATGGCGGCACTGAATTCCGCTCGGCGTGACGATGACGTCTTCCGCGTCCTTTGTGATAGTCAGGAATGCACATCCGTGCATGTACGCGGAAACGATGGTCTGCGGTATAGCCAATTCCAATGAGGTTTCGTCAGCCAGCCCGCGGACGCCATATGGATCGACGCCGCCGAGATCCCATCCGTCGAACACACCCAGGTCGGCGAGCGCCCTGATCGCCTTGGCTGGCCAGCCGACGCACGCGCTCACGTTCGCGCGGATCCGGTCGGGGATGCTGATGCCGAAGTCCTTGAACCGGTAGCGGGCGAAGTAGTAGCTGCTGCGGATCAGATTGTAGGGGTAGCGGTCCCGCCATACCTTGCACAATGCGCAGATCGTCGGCATATCCTCGTCGTCCACGCCGTCGATGCCGGCCACGTCCAAGCTGTTCACATCTAACGGACGTCTGACCGCCGCACTCCAGATGCCTTCGTCTGTCATGAGTTTTTCCTTTTCTAGTGCATGACATGCTGCCGTCTGTTCGGATTGCGTCGTGTGGTCCACGCTCCCTGCAATGCCATCGTGTATGAGGACAATGGCGAGATGTCGATGTCGGATCCAGCCTTGTTCCAGCCGAAAGCGCCGCTTTTGCCGATCGGCCTCGTAGTCGTGTTCGCCACCGCCACCGCCGCAGCCAGTTGGGGGTTGGGCCTCGTCGGGCAGGTGCTTCAACGCGGCGACGTATCCTCGTCAAACACCGCAACCTCAAGCTGATGCAATGTTCTTTTTAGGAGCCGAAGATATGAATTCATTCCAGCGAGTCCATCCTTTACGGTGAGCAACTGCCCATATAATTGGGGACGGTGACTCGTTGCTTTTGAAGGAGAAAGTCATGGCGAAGATCGATACCGATGCAATGGCTCAGAAAACGCTTGAAACCATAGCCGTGCTGGCAAAGCTTCCAGTTGTGCGGGTTGAACGTGAAGAATTCCTCAAGAAGCAGTTCAAGGATTCCGAATATCTGGATCAGATCCTGGAGAATGGCCCGCAAAGCGTGTACACGCCCGAGTCGTTGAGGAAAAAAGCCGATAAGATCATTACATCCAGCGCAATCTCAACCTCGCTGACTTCATTTGCCGCCGGACTTCCCAGTAATCCGGCCGTTATGGTTGCCGCTGGTGGTGCGGACGTTGTGCAGTACTTTGGCTTCGCTTTGAACATGGCCCAGCAGCTTGCCTACCTGTTCGGAGACGACAATCTATTCTCCGATGATATGGATCAGCTCTCGGAAAAGACGCAGATCAGAATCATCGCTTACCTTTCCGCGATGCTTGGCGTAAGTGGATCCGCAACGCTCGTATCGTCTGTGTCGAAAATGTCCAGCGCCACAATTGGCAAGAGGGTCGCGGCAAAGGCCTTGACGAAAACCGCTTGGTATCCGTTGCTGAAAAAGTCGTTGGCTGCGATCGGGGTGAAAATCACCAAGCAGACTGTGGAACGAGTGGTCACCAAGGCTGTTCCGGTCATTGGTGGTGCCGTCTCCGGCGGTATCACCTATGTGACTTTCAGACCTATGGGCAAACGTTTCGCGGACATGCTGGTCAAACGCGCCAAGGGAGAGTTGACCGATGAAGACGGATTGGAACTGAATCCGGAGTTCAAGGAAAAGCTCAAGAACGAGCAATCCGAAAGCGAAACCATTGACGATGAAGGTGTCATCGTAGAAATTCAGGAAGAGGATTTCTCCGGTTCGGCTACTCAGACCGACGAATCCTGATTTGGAAAAACGACGGGGAGAGATTTGGCCAATACTCCGGGGTAGCCGAACGCCGGGCCAGGAGGATACCGTCCCCAGACCTGTTACCAGTCCGAAGTGCTGAACGGTATGGCGGTGGGTTTGACGGTCGGAGCGCCTTTGGCCTTTCGTCTTGCCCACGCAAGGCTTTTGTCGCTTTTGAGTTGGTTGCAACAGCAATGCACCTTCTCAAGGTTGCGCAGGTCAGTCGCGCTTCCGCCGCGACTCACTGGAATGATTTCGTCTACCTCGGCGCTCATTGGATCAGGCCATCTAATCGCGTCGTCTATCGGTCTGTCGCAGATGGCGCAGGGCACTTGCTGTGCGAGCACTCGCTGTCTGGCGAGGTTGCGGGCCAGGCGGTTGATGCGCCGTGGATCCCTGTAGTTTCTGCCGTGGGGCATACTGGTTTGCCTATGTGTGTGGCGAGTGCCGTAATGCCTGTTTCGCCAGCGGAATCTTTAATTATGTCTGAGGCTTGATGGGCTTCACGGCACCCGTGGGTATGAATATGCCCCGCCTGAGAAAGGAGTAAAGCCGGCGAGGGCGGAGGAAAGTCTTGGAAGGTTGCCTTAGTATTCCTTGCATTGAACCGGCAACACTATCATTTTCGCCGCGTTGCACTTCCCCTGCAAGCTCCACAGGGCCTTGCGTCTACTAGATATTCGATATGGCAGGATCTGTTACTAGAGGTAACGGCATTCTCGATCTGCCTGTTACAACCGGAAATCAATGTGGGTGTCGGCTTCCTCGTCTCTTATGTATCTCTCTGTAACAGGTGTAACGGGTGTAGCAGGTGAAGTATGGAAGTCATGCGGTGAATGAGGGTGGATGGGGTGGGTTGCATCGGTTACATGTGTTACAGCCTTCATCAATCGGCGGTATTCCAATGGTTCTGTTGTAACGGTCAACAGTTACGCGCGGTGCTGCCTGATGCGACTGTGACATGCGCGTTCAAGGTCTGTAAAGTATTGGTTAGCTCCGAGATGGAGTCAGCGCAGCTGCCTTGACACCTCATTTATCTGCTAACGGTTCAGGTGACATTGCAGGACTGCGCGTAGGTTGCGATTGAGACTAGGGCAGTCAGGCCACCGTGGTTGAGCCGGCGGTATGGCGGACGGCCCTCAAAGCGAAGCGCCCTCAGGTTCATTCTTGAGGGCGCTTACTATATGCGGTTCCGGCCGGCCTACGCCACAGTGGCGAATTCGGTCGGCTTGTCTGTGTCGATGGTTTTGAGCCGCATCTGGTCCACGGCGTCGGCGACCTCGTTGAGTCGTTCGGTGTTGTGCTTCAATTTTTCTTAAGCGATTGGGGCTGGTGACGTTTTGTTGGACTCGTCATTGATTCCATCACCACCGATCATGCCGCAAGACCGAGCGCGCCTCGACGAGCCATGATGCTCATGCCGAACTCCGTCTTGATCCTCCTGTCCCGCTACTCCTTGCTGTACTCCGCCATAAGAGAGTTCTCCTCCCGGTCGGGAAGTCCAAGAAAACATCACCACCTCGAAAAGCAGATGGATGGCATGGACGATAACGACTGGCTGTTTCGCACCGAGAGGGGCGGGAACCTGTGTACGAACACGTGGCGGACGCGATCGGAGAGCTGCGCGCCGAGCGGCTGAAGGGCGTCTAGGCGGGGAGGTACCGCGGCGTTTGTACGCATTTGTATGCGGATTGTTTTCGACGGTAAAAATAAACCCTTGAAAACCTAATGTTTCCAAGGGCTCCGGTCGGGCTGACAGGATTTGAACCTGCGACATTCTGCTCCCAAAGCAGACGCGCTACCAAACTGCGCTACAGCCCGTTCACGTTCACACCCCGCGAATCCGCCTCACGGAATCGCATCAAGTGAACACGAGTTTCTATTATAGCGTATGGTTGGACAACGACAGGCTTACAATAGCATTTCGGAAAGGAGAACGGCATGGGACGTCACCAGCAGGCCGAATCGTCAGGCATCATCTCCTTTGTGACATGCGCCGTTATCGCCTGGTTCGCCATGAACGCATACATGCAGTTCGCCCCGGCCATCTGGCGTGTCACGCAGCGTCTGTTCACCGTCTGCGCGGGAATCGTGGCAGGATGCGGAGTCGTTTCATTCAGTTTGGGTTACGCACGAAAATCACGTTCGCTGACACTCAAACATGGTTGGGCTATTCCGGTCCGTCGTATTTTCGAGATCCTCGCGCTTTCCGTGGTGTATGCTTCGACCATTTTCGTCACATCGTTCATGATGTTGTCCATCGTCAACAACATGATGGGCATCCGCACGCTGAAAGGCTATCTGCCGATCCTATGCGCGGCCATCGCAGGCGTTGTAGGCTATATCACTTTCGTGCAGGCGGAACTTATGAATGCCAAAACGATCGCTTCCCTACTGCCGTTTTTCGTGGTGTCTGGCGTGAGTATCGCAGGATTGACGTCCGACGATCCGTACTGGTACAACAATAATTTCTCTCAATTGGGCGACCGTACGACGTTCGCCGCGCGTATGTTCAATTCGACGCTGACGCTCGCGGGCATCTGCATTGTGATCATCAGCTATTTCGCCGTTTCCGAGCTCATCACCACGTATCGTCTGCAATTGCAGTATCTGGATTCCAATGCCATCAATGAGACGCCGAAGCATTTTCGTACGAGGATTCTGCTGCTGTCAATCATGTTGACGTTGGCCGGCATCGCTTTCGTAGGTATCGGCATGTTCCGTTACACACCGCATCCGATTTTGCACAACGTGTTCGCCCGCGGCCTACCATGTTTGATGAGCGTACTGATGATTGCCCTGCCTTGGCTTGCCCCGCAACTCTCAAAGGTCGTATACGTGGTTTCCGATCTTGCGATTGCGATTGGGGCTTATGCCGGATTCCAATGGCTGAGCGGGCATAACACGCTGACGAATGTGGAGGCGTTGGCCGGCATGATGTTCCTTGGCTGGTTCATCATTTTCTCGCGTCAAATCGCCGCCATCGAAGCGGATCGCGTGCAGACGCAGCTGATACTGGCGCAATCTGAGAGACCACGCTCCGTCGAGGATCTTGCGGAAGTCAGCGAAACTGTTCCCGACACAGTTTCGAGGCTCGCCGCACAAGTCTGATGCAAGGCTGACCGGCAACCGCCGGATTTCAACATATACATACCAGTGGGGTGGAGCCATCGCATTGGCGACGACTCCACCCCACTAGATTCTGACGGCATAACGCGAGTGCGCCGTCAGAAGTTGTAGTGCTTGTTGGACGGCTTCTTGTCGCTCATCAACAGCAGGAAGCTTCTTGATTGCGCAGTAATCGCAAAACCGGCCTCATAATTGAGTTCTGGCCCCTTTGGATTATGCGTGTCGACAATTAAGCGCCATTTCTTGCCATATTGCTCATCGGGCAGGGTGAACATGATCGGCTCGTAATGCGCGTTGAAAATCAGAATGAAATCATTGTCGACCATCTGATTGCCGTACCAGTCGGTTTCCGGAATATCGGAACCGTTCAGATAGATCATCACAGTGAAGGCGTGTGTGTTTGACCAGTCGTCCATATCCATAATGGAGCCGGTATGATCCATCCATTCGACCTGCGGAATCGCAGTGCTGTCGTCTCCCTGCTCGCGACCGGAGAAGAAGCGGCGGCGATGCAGCACAGGATGCTCAAGCCTCAAATGGATCAGCTTCGATACGAATTCGAGCAGGTCCTTTTGATCCTCGTCCAGATCCCAGTTCGTCCAGGAGATCGCATTGTCCTGGCAGTAGGCGTTGTTGTTGCCCTGCTGGGTGCGCGCCACTTCGTCGCCGCCGCAGATCATCGGAATGCCTTGGCTGAGCAGCAACGTGGCGAACATGTTGCGCATCTGCTGTTGACGAAGCTCGTTAACATCCTTGATGGTCGTAGGACCTTCGACACCGCAGTTCCAAGAACGGTTGTTGCTTTCGCCGTCGCGATTGCCTTCGCCGTTGGCCTCATTATGCTTCTCGTTGTAGCTCACCAGATCGTTCATGGTGAAGCCGTCGTGCGCGGTGATGAAGTTCACGGATGCGACCGGTCGGCGGCCATTGACCTGATACAGGTCGGAACTGCCCATGAATCGGCTGGCGAATTCCGGCAACGTGGACGGCTGCGAGCGCCAGAAGTCGCGCACGCAATCGCGGTAGCGGCCGTTCCATTCGGACCAGCTGGACGGGAAGCCGCCCACCTGATAGCCGCCAGAGCCGAGATCCCACGGTTCCGCGATCAGCTTGACGCGGGAGATCACCGGATCCTGTTCGACGATGTCGAAGAAGGCCGACAGTTTGTCGACTTCCTGGAACTGACGGGCCAATGTGGCGGCAAGATCGAATCGGAATCCGTCGACGTGCATTTCGGTGACCCAGTAGCGCAGGCTGTCGGTGATGAGCTGCAGGGCGTGCGGCGAGCGCATCAGCAGCGAGTTGCCGGTGCCTGTGGTGTCGAAGTAGTGTCTGCGGTCGTTGTCGACCAGACGGTAGTAGGCGCCGTTGTCGATGCCCTTGAAGCTGAGGGTCGGTCCACGGTTGTTGCCTTCGGCGGTGTGGTTGTACACCACGTCGAGGATGACTTCCATGCCGGCATGATGGTATGCCTTGACCATGGATTTGAATTCGTTGACCTGTTCGCCGCGCTGTCCGGAGCTGGAATACGCGTTGTGCGGGGCGAAGAAGCCGATGGTGTTGTATCCCCAGTAGTTGCTCAGGCCTTTTTCCTGAAGGAAGCTGTCGTTGACGAACTGGTGGATGGGCATGAGCTCGATGGCCGTGACGCCCAGCTTCTTCAGATATTCGATTACCGAGGGGTACGCCAGACCCGCATAGGTTCCGCGAATGTCCGGTGGCACGTCCATGTTGAGGTTGGTCATGCCGCGTACGTGGGCTTCGTAAATCACGGAATCGTGATATGAGATGTTCGGATGCTGGTCGTTGCCCCAGTCGAAATAGGGGTTCACCACGGCCGCTTTCATGGTATGGGCGGCCGAGTCGAGCGTGTTCATGCTGGTAACGTCGTCAGGGCTCTTGAACCAGTACGAGTAGAGGCTCTCATCGCCGTCGATGTTGCCTTCGATGGCTTTCGCGTAGGGGTCAAGCAGCAGTTTGTTCGGGTTGCAGCGCAGGCCTTGCGTCGGGTCGTATGGACCGTACACGCGATAGCCGTAACGCTGCCCCGGTTGGATTCCGGGCAGATAGTTGTGCCAGACGTACGAGTTCTGCTCGGTCATTTCGATTCGAGTTTCGTTGTCTTCCTCATCGAAAAGACAAAGCTCGACCTTTTGTGCCACTTGGGAAAAGAGGGCAAAATTCACGCCGGCGCCGTCATAGCTTGCGCCGAGCGGATACATCGATCCGGGTCTGATTTGCATGATTCAAGTATCTCACGTTTTAGCCCCCAAATCGTAATTTCGTGTTGTTCGGCGATTATTTTTACGATTCGAAAGAACTTTTGGCTGTATTTTGCCGGTTTCTCCGAATTTGCTCGTGAAGAATGGCGATCATGGAATTGGATGCGGTGATGCGAGTGTCGCGTAGCCGCTGCCAGGAAATCCACGCCGATTCGACGTGCTCATCGCCGTCGAAGTGACGTTCGACGGGATGCCACGCGCGCAGGTGAAGCACCATGATGTTGGCGAGCTCGTCGGTCATGCCTTCGGACGAGTAGAACTGCCCCACATGGTCGAATTCAATGCCGTCATGCCCGGTGGGTTCCACACCGGTCTCCTCGCGAAGTTCGCGCAGCGCGGCCTCTTCAACGTCCTCTCCCCCGTCGATGAGTCCGGCCGGCAGACCGTAGGCGAAAGCATCGCAACCGATACGATATTCACGTTCGATCAGGTACCGGTCGTTCGCGCAATCATGCACCAGCATGACCACGCAAGGCGCGTGGCGCATCACCTGCCGACGAATCACCGTTCGCCCGCCACCACGCATCGGCAATGCAATCCGCATGTCGTCGACGCCGAAAATAGCGCCTTGGTACACGTGCTTGCTGTCAAGCACCGTTACCGTGCCGGACATGTCCACTCCGTCACTGGACTCGTCCAGCAATGCATCAACTTGGGTTTCGTCTGCCGCTTCGTTATTCATGACGTGTCATCGTTCCTGTCCGCTTGAGGGGATCACCATGTTCCATGGATCGGTGTTCATGGAAATCCAACGCACGGCAGGAATGTCGCCGGTCGCTTCCGCAACCGCATGGGGAACGTCTTCCATCGCATACTGGAACCACATGGATTCGATAGCGCTGTGCGGAGTGTTGACGAACGCCGGACGCACACGCCCGTCACCATGGCCCATGGCAACGCCGGAAGCACGCATGGAAGCCTCATAGCGGGCCTGCTCTATGGCGTCCGTCACCGGATGATGCCGCAGATCACTGGTCACATACACGTCGGCACCGGCCGCACGCACCTCATCGAACAAGGAATCACCGGAACCCGGAAGCACCGCCACCGTGCTGACCGGAACGTCCAGATCGCCGCAAACCTGCACGCCAAGCTCGGTGTACGGCAGCGCGCCAGCTACTCGACTGGCGAAATCACGCAACGCCACAGGTTCGGCAAGACGCCCCACACGCCCCAAACCGACCGGATGCTCGGCATCCGGATCATCGATGGGCACCAGCGGACGCTGATCCACCAAACCGAACATGTCAGCCGCAGCCATGCCGACGCCACGATACGCCGCATCGGCATTCGTATGCCCCACCCACAACGCACATCCGGCAAGATTGAGCTTACGCACAATCTCACCGCGGAAACCCAATCCCGACACCGCATGAACGGAACGGAAGAACAACG
>ERZ773134.1754-NODE-1754-length-17431-cov-3.337132_pt1 | contig 17431 bp, 15 predicted proteins | sample MGYA00580856_ERZ773134 | MGnify/ENA primary metagenome ERZ773134 (study PRJEB29015, sample SAMEA2737823) | human gut metagenome | biome: human gut; feature: human-associated habitat; material: faeces | place: China | collected 2012 ... | reverse complement strand
GCAGCATCTTTACGAGTGTGGCTTGAGGCCAAATACGATTTCTACGTATATGCGTATGCTGCGTAGTGTCTACAACCGTGGGGTAGAGGCGGGGAGTGCGCCTTATGTCCCGTATCTGTTTCGCGATGTTTATACGGGAGTGGACGTACGGCAGAAAAGGGCTTTACCTATGTCGGAGTTGCATAAGCTTCTGTATGACGATCCTCAATCGGAGCGTTTACGTCGTACGCAGTCTATTGCTGCCCTGATGTTCCAGTTTTGTGGGATGTCTTTCGCTGATCTGGCACATCTGGAAAAATCAGCTTTGGACAGCGATGTGTTGCGCTATAATCGTATCAAAACGAAGACTCCTATCAGTGTTGGAGTATTGGATAGTGCTAAGGAGTTGTTGAACCAACTTCGGAACAGGCAGGAGTCTCGTCCGAATTGTCCGGATTATCTGTTCGGGATTCTCCGTGGTGATAAAAAACGGAAAGATGAGTGTGCTTATCGCGAATATCAGTCTGCCCTCCGGAAGTTCAATTATTGTCTGAAGGGGTTAGCGAAAGCTCTGCACTTGAAATCTCCCGTCACGTCTTATACGCTTCGTCATTCATGGGCCACTACCGCCAAGTATCGCGGGGTTCCTATCGAGATGATCAGTGAGTCGCTGGGGCATAAATCGATCAAGACGACGCAAATTTACTTGAAAGGGTTTGAATTGAAAGATCGAACGGAAGTAAATCGAAGAATTAATCTTACGCTAAAAAATGTTGTTTAGATAGGATGAAATGATTTATATAGCTGATATACAGTGCTTATAAGTGTGCGTTACTTCTTAGGTAACGGAATGATTTATGGCGCAAAGATGGACATATTTATGAAAATACGCAAACAAAAATGAAATTATTTTCGGAAAATGAATCAAATGCAGGCATAACTGATGAATATTACAATATTCGTGTTATGTCTTTTTTTATTCTAATTTTTGAAAAACACCTTCACATCTGCTCTATTTCCAAGTTTATAGTCATCTTTTCATCGTTTCGTTGAAAAAAGTTCCCTGTTTAGCTTTCTCTATGTTTGTGAGTTACCTAAGAAGTAACGGATAAACATGGGGTAAAAAAACATGATTTTAAGAAAAGAGAAACCACTAAATGCTGGGCCTATTTATGGGACAGGGGAAGGCGTAGCACACTCAAAACGCTGGTATGTAGCTTTGGTTCGGATGCACCATGAAAAGAAGGTTTCCGAACGTTTGGACAAAATGGGAATCGAGAATTTCATTCCCGTTCAACAAGAACTCCACCAATGGAGCGACCGTCGTAAGATGATCACCTCCGTTTTACTTCCGATGATGGTCTTTGTACATGTAGACCCAAAGGAACGCATGGAAGTTCTGAGTTTTTCTACTGTCAGCCGTTACATGGTGATGCGCGGTGAGAGTAGTCCTGCTGTAATTCCTGACGAGCAGATGGCTCGTTTCCGTTTCATGCTTGATTATTCCGCGGAATCAGTTAGCATGAACAGTTCCCCTTTGGCTCGTGGCGAACAGGTCCGTGTGATCAAAGGTCCTCTGACCGGATTAGTTGGTGAACTGGTTAATGTGGATGGTAAAAGTAAGATTGCCGTTCGTTTGAATATGCTGGGGTGTGCATGTGTAGATATGCCTATCGGGTATGTTGAACCTGTAAAAACCGTAGTCTGACGAGTCTGGATCATATTTCTATAATGGAATTACAGGATAAAATAATTCATCTTCATAATTTGGCTCATCGTTTACTTCACATCGAATGTTCCGGCAGTTATTTGTATGCCGATGACTTATCCCAATTAAATAAAGATATCCACGATGAAATGAATGAATTATATCCTCTGCGTGGCAACACATTGGAGCAAGATGCTTCTTTATGTCTTGCCCTGCTGTTGGGATATAGTGTAAGTATGTATGCCGGTTGGGAAGATGATTTGAAAAGGGACAATATTCTTGCCCGTTCTTTGGAGCTTCTGACAAATCTTCCTCCTTCACCTTTGAAAGATGATTTGCTTACAGTTTGCAAAGAATACGTAAATGTATAAAGTCAGTGGTAAGCACTCATTGGTAAGCGTCCAAAAACGACGTATTGCCCATGATGTTTAACTTCTCTACCTTTGCTCTGTCCCCAAAGTAATAATTATGTGCAGTACTACCGATGTCGAGAAGTTATGATTTCTCTACACTATCGAGGGACAATTTAAGGGAATTTCGATAAGTTCCTATTGTGATCAGCATGGCATTCCCTATAAGTCATTTTATGGCTGGTTACGCAAACGTCAGACGAAGGTCGTACAGGCCGGAAGGGGCGATTATGAGAATCTACTTCCGCAGACTATAAGTTTCAAATCAAATAATAAATATTAAAAATCGTGTTTCAAGATTTTGGCAGATACCCTCAGACATCTGTCCTAAGTGGTGTATACTAGGTTTTGGACGCTTACATTATTAATCAAAAACATAACTCAAAGTGGGCTACCATACCGTTAAGGTATTATAGTATATAATGAGTTCTTAAAAAAACGGCATGCTAGTGACTGATAATAAACGTATTGCAAAGAATACTCTCTATCTCTATTTCCGTATGTTTCTCATTATGGCAGTGACTTTATATACTTCACGAATTTATCTTCAAGTGCTAGGAGAAACAGATTTTGGTATTTATAATATTGTAGGAGGCGTTATTGTTTTATTATCATTTGTTAGTAATAGTATGTCTACTTCTACTCAGCGTTTTCTTAATTATGAAATGGGTAAAGGTAATCGGGCGAGGTTAGAGAAGATATTTTCTTCAAGTATGATTGTTTATATCATTTTCTCTTTGGTTTTTCTTGTGATTGGTGAAACTTTGGGATTGTGGTTTCTGAATACACAAATGAATATCCCTCCGGAAAGGATGTCTGCGGCAAATGTGGTTTATCAGTTCACCTTGATAGGTTTTATAACTAATTTGCTTCGTGTCCCCTATAACGCAACTATTATAGCAAATGAAAAAATGAATTTTTATGCTTATTTTAGTATTATAGAAGTCGGGCTGAAACTGGGAATCGCTTTTGTATTGTTAATGTGGGTGGATGTAGATAAGCTAATCATACTTTCCCTATTGAGCTGCATTATTTTTATTATAATTACTTTGATCTATAAAATATATTGTAATCGTCATTTTGTGTCTTCACGTTTTCATTATGTTTGGGATAAAGTAATTTTAAAACAATTATTGAGTTTTTCTGGGTGGAGTCTTCTAGGCAGTGCATCTAATATGGGGGCTAGTCAGGGTGTGAATATTATTTTGAATATATTCTGTGGGGTGAGTGTCAATGCGGCTGTGGGAATGGCTACCCAGTTGATAAATGGGCTAAATCAGTTATGTGGGAATTTTCAACTAGCTTTTACTCCTCAATTGGTTAAATTACATGCTCTGGGACGAAAAGATGAATTTATGAATTTAGTTTTTCGTTCATCCCGTTTTTCTTATTATCTGTTGTTGTTATTGGCAATACCAGCTATGTTCTGCATGGATTTCATTTTATCAGTATGGTTAGATATAGTCCCTCAATATACTGCTGATTTTTGTCGGCTGATTCTGCTATTTTCTTTGATTGATGCTATATCGGCTCCCTTATGGCTGTCCGTACAAGCTGTAGGTAATATTCGCAATTATCAAATCATAATGTCTTTGCTTATTGTATTGAATTTACCATTGGCTTATTGGGCATTGAAGGAAGGCCTGTCACCTTTATCTGTCTGGGGGATAAGAGTAATGATCAATGGAATAATTTACATTGTTCGTATATTCTACCTGAAAGGTTTGCTTCAACTACCTGTATTACGATACTTGAAGGAGGTGGTATTAAGTTCATTAGTCGTTACTTTGCTGACTATCCCAATTCCTTTTTTACTGAACGGAATGTATAGCGGATGGCTAAATTTAGGGATAATAACATTTACTTCTGCGGCAATTATGTTAATAATGGTCTATGTATTTGGTCTAAATAAAGGAGAGAGGTTGTTTATACAAAATAGTATCAAAAAAAAATGTGTTAATGAATAACATATCTTCATTAAAAGATTGCTATGGTTGTGGCGTTTGTGCTGTTGCTTGTCCTAGAAAGGTCATTTCGATATCGCTGAATGCTAATGGATTTTATGTTCCTTTGGTCGTTCATGCGGGGTGTACAGAATGTGGTTTGTGTCTTTCTGTCTGTGCTTATAATGATGATTCTGTTCTGAAGGTAGATCAAAAACAGCCAAAAGCGTATGCTGCGTGGAGTGAAGATTCACAAGTGCGTAGGAAGTGTTCCTCTGGAGGGATTAGCTTTGAAATAGGACGGCATTTGCTTGAGAAAGGTTATAAAGTGTGTGGAGTCAGATATAATGTTAAGAAGAATAGGGCGGAACATTATATTGCTACAAATTTGAAGGAACTGATACCTTCTATCGGAAGCAAATATATACAGAGCTATACAGTGGACGGTTTTGCTGCAGTTAACAAGAAAGAAAAATACTTGATAACAGGAACTCCCTGTCAAATTGATTCTTTTCGTCGCTATATTCGAAAGTTTAAAGCAGAAGATAATTTTGTGCTGATGGATTTTTTCTGTCATAGCGTACCTTCCATGTGGGCATGGCAGAAATATATTCAAATGGTGGAACGTAAGATTGGTAAAATAACCAATGTCTCATGGCGTAATAAACAGACTGGTTGGCATGACAGTTGGTCTATTAGCATGGACGGTGAACATTGTGGTGAAAAGATGGATAGGTACGATAGTTATGATATACTAATAAAGGAAGATAAATATTGTTATAATTCTCGTTTGTCGCAGGGTGATCTTTTCTATCATTTATTTCTTGGAGATTATTGCTGTAATCCAGCTTGTCAGATACAGTGTAAGTACAAATACAATCGTTCAGCTGCTGATATTCGTGTTGGAGACCTTTGGGGGCAAACTTATAGAACCAATGAAGAAGGTGTAAGCGCATTGGTTGCATTTACTGACAAAGGTAAAATGCTGATCAGTCAATTGAAGGGATGTGAGTTAGTAGAGTACCGATTTGAAACAGTTGCGGAGGGACAGATGAAAAAGAATGCAGGAAAGGCATGTACAGCCTCTCTTATGACTGGTCTGTTAAAGAAGTCGTCATATAATATTTCTAATATAAAGAGGGTAATATTTATTGAACGATGTCTGAAATTGGTTAAAATGGTTTTAGGTAAAATAATGATACGATAATGAAAGTAGGAATATTGTCAATGCAGAGAGTTCCCAATTATGGTTCCTTTTTACAGGCTTATGCTTTAAAACAGATGCTTTTGGACTGTGGTGCGGACGAGATAGAGTTTATAGATATTGAACAGGGAGAAATCGTTTTTAAAAATACAATATTTTTACGGGCATGGCATCTCGTTCAACATTTGTATAAAGGAACTTTAGCTCAACGCTATGAATTGAAGGCTTGGGATAAAAGGAATGCAGAACAATTTGCTTCATATAACTCTCTTTTAGGTATTAGTAATAATAGAAATAGCAAGGGGGAATGGGACTTAGTAGTTATAGGTAGCGATGAAGTCTTTAATTGCTGTCAAATGTGTTCATGGGGGTTTTCCTTACAGCTGTTTGGGCAAATAGAAGGAGCAAAGAAAGTTGTATCTTATGCTGCTTCATTTGGATATACTACATTACCTATGCTTCAAAAGCATAATATGGCAGATAAAATCTCGCATGCGATGCAAACAATGTCATCTATTTCTGTACGGGATGATAATTCATCACAAATAGTAGAGCAGCTAATAGGAAAAAAGCCTATGATGCATTTAGATCCTGTATTGGCTTTTGGATATCAGAAAGAGATAGCGGGGTTGTCTCTTCCTGAGTTTTCTGATTACGTGCTTATCTATTCTTATAATGGACGAATTAAAACAGAGGAAGAGATACAGGCAATTGTCGCATTTGCGAGCAACCATAATAAACGCTTATTTTCTCTTTATTGTCATTATGATTGGTGCGATAATGAACTGATACCAAATTCTCCTATTGAGATCTTATCTTTCTTCAAAGGAGCGGATTATGTGATAGCGGATACTTTTCATGGTACTATCTTTTCTATTATTACTCATAAGCGCTTTTGCACATTGGTACGTTCGAATAATCGGCAAAAGTTAAACTCATTGCTCGTATTCCTCCATTTACAGGAACAATTGGTGGAATCGCCTGAAGCTATTGATAATGCATTGTCGCATGATATAAATTACGCAGTAGTATCTTCTGTTTTGCAGGAAGAACATGATAGGACTATTGAGTATTTAACGCAGTGTATTTTAAAATATAACTAGCATTAAATATTAGAGATAAAATAATTTGTAATGAAGCGAAAGAAGAGTATCCTATTTATTATGGGAAAACTGGATAGCGGAGGGGTGTCGAAAAGTATGCTTAACTTGCTCAATGTAATTGATAAAGAGGGGTATAATATCTCTCTGTTGCTGATAAATACAACTGGTGTTTTTACGAATAATGTGCCTAAAGGAGTTGAAGTGTTGATGGATAAGCGACTCACGGCACTAACAAATGGAGTACGTGGAGTGGCGGAATTGATGAGATGGGGATATTGGGGGCTTGCGTTGGCTTCTTTATTCAAATTGTTTCTGGCTTCCATTAGTAAGGTATATGCTGGCTTGTGGTTGGCAAAGATAATGCCTTGTATTGTAGAGCGACCATTTGATCTTATTATAGACTATGGAGGTCAGCATCAATTGTATTATATGGTAAATAAGCTAAATGGAAAGAAAAAAATAACATTTTTTCATAGCGATTATCATAAGTGGAATTACTATGAAAGGGCTGATCGGCAGTATTTGGCTCATGTTGATAGGATATATACAATTTCAGAAACTTGTGTAAATGCGCTACGAGAGGTCTTTCCGGAATATGCAGACAAAGTGCGATTGATGGAGAATATATTGTCGCCTACACTAATTGTAGGTCTTGCTGATGAACCTTGTGCATTGAAAAATCATCAATACTTATTTGTTTCATTGGGGCATGTGTGTCGAAGTAAAGGTAGCGATTTGGCTTTACGCGTAGCCGGACAACTGCAGCGTAACAAGGTCGACTTTGAATGGTGGTTCATAGGCAATATGAGTAAAGATTGCGACTACTTCCAGTTAGCAAAAGAAGAGGATGTGACCGACCGTGTGAAATTCTTAGGTATACAGAACAATCCTTATCCTTATTTGAAAAAAGCAGACATTGTGGTGCATTTGTCGCAGTATGAAGGGAAATCTATTGCTTTAGATGAAGCTAAATTATTATGTAAGCCTATAGTTGTAGCAAACTATTCAACTGTGATAGATCAATTCACTGATCATCTAAATGGGTCTATTTGTGAAAGAAATGTTGAAAGTGCTACGAAAGCAATAATAGAGCTTCTTGAAAATGAAATTTTGAGACAAAATTATATTGAATATTTGAAGTCTCATATTAAAGATAATAGTGAGGAAATAACTAAAATATATAATTTGATTTGTGATAATTAGAAATGGAATTATACCTCATTTATATATTTAAGATCATACTTTATTACTTTTTGATATATGCTGCGTATAGAGTAGCTTTATCAAAGTATAAGGTTGGTGCAAGGTTTTCTTGGCCTAGTATTATATTGTTTAGTTTAGCTTTTGGATATTATGCCATATTGGTGGGGAATCCAGAATTGAGTGCTGACCGTAGAAATTACGCTATACGCTATGTCGATCCATCTTGGAATGTTAGTCAAACAGAGTCATATGGCTTAAATTGGACGTATGAGGTATTAAGACCTATATCTTTAAATCCCGATTTCTTGTTTTTTTCTTTTGAAGGTTGCTATATTTTTTTGACACTAGTAGTATATCGCTATTATAGAAATATGCATCCAAAATCTCTTTTGATTCTATTATGTTCTTTATATCCAATATTTGGCTTTTACGGATTGAAACAGGCAATTTCTCAAGCCTTGGTTGCTATCGCTTTTATGATACAATTTAATAATTCTGATATCAAAAGTGATATACCTATAAAACCTAGAAGGAAGTATTTGTGTCTTGGGTTGTTGTCCATAACTTTTTATGTAGGTGCTATGTTATTTCATGAAGCAGCTTATTTGCCTTTTGTGATATTTGTTGCTTTCTTCTTTTGGGAAATTAGACTTGTGAGGGTATTAACTTTGGGAGGTGTATTTGTCGGACTAATTTGGGGAATTGTAGCTTTGAATTTTTTTTTAAACAGTGTCGGACAATTTTCGGAAGTTTTGAGTAGGCAAACTGAACATTATATAGAAGGCGTTGATGGATTTAACGCTGGTATTTTGACTATTTTTAAAGGATTCCCTTTTTATATCATAAGTTACATTGGCATTAAATATCGCAAGTATTATTCTAATGTAATGAGAGATTATGATAAGTATTTGTTGTGCACAATATTCGTTTCTGCGATGGTTTTGTTATCAGCGGTTAATTATTGGTTCTTTCGTTTTTCTCTTTATTTCTATTTTCCAACATTTATTTTTGCTTATAACCTTCGTCAAGAAATGCTTATGCGTGGGTATGGTGTGAGATGGTATGGGTGGGTGTTTGCTATTACATTACTATTGTCTATTAAGGAAATGATTCAATTTTATTTTTTATATAATGGCGTATGATTACAGTATTTACTCCAACCTATAATAGGGCATATTCTTTGCCTAACTTGTATGATAGTTTGTGCAAGCAAAGTTTTGTAGATTTTGAATGGTTATTGATTGATGATGGTAGTACGGATAATACTCGAGAACTTATCAAACAGTGGGAACTCGAACGAAAAATCAAGATTCGTTATTTGTTTCAGCCGAATAGTGGAAAGCATGTTGCTATTAATAAGGGGGTTAAAGAAGCTGAAGGTGAAATCTTTTTTATTGTTGATAGTGATGACTATATAATTTCCGATGGGTTGAAAAAGATTAATGCCATATTCAGAGATATATCTGATGATGACGATTTTGCAGGAATATCTGGAATAAGAGTTCAAGTTAATGGAGATTCTGTATCAACAGGTTGGAAAGAAACGATAATAGACACTAATGCATTAGATATAAGATACAAATATGGAATAACGGGGGATTTGGCTGAAGTTTTTAAGACCAAAATTCTTGAAAAATATCCATTTCCAGTTGTAGTCGGAGAACGATTTTGCACGGAAGCATTAGTCTGGAATCGCATCGCTTTGAAATATAAATTGCGTTATACACAAGAACCTTTATATGTTTGTGAATACCGTGCAGATGGCTTAACTGCAAACTCTATAAGAATTCGTCGAAAATCGCCCCAGTGTACAGCACTCTTTTATTCGGAACTTTCTCATATGCCAATTCCTTTGTTACAAAAGTTGAAGGCTCAAATAAATTATTGGAGATTTGTCCATGATATTTCTTTTACTAGAATCAAGGAGTTGAAAATGAATGTGTTTTTATCATTGTTGATGAGTCCATTGGGCTTGATACTTCGTTTGAAAGATCAAAACAACTTATGAGAATATTGCATGTTATTACCAGCCTGCAAACAGGGGGAGCAGAAAAACTGATGGTAGATCTTCTACCTCGTCTTCGAGATTTTAATAATGATGTTGAATTATTGTTGTTTGATGGGAGTTATACACCTTTTTATTATTGGCTGGAAAAAGAGGGAATAAAGATTCATTCTCTCGGAGTGATAAAAAATGTATATCATCCAATATATCTCTTTCGTCTTTATTTCTTTTTGAAAAAACATAAATTTGATATTGTGCATACGCATAACACGGCTCCGCAATTATATAGTGCTGTTGTTAGCTGCTTTTATCACATTACACTTTGTACAACAGAACATAGTACCTATAATCGTCGGCGTGCTTGGAAATATTATACACCCATTGACCGATGGATGTATTCACGTTACAAAGAGATCATTTGTATTTCGGATGCAGCGGAAGCAAATATAAGAGAGCACTTGAAGAAAAAAGTTCAAAATATCTACACGATATATAATGGGGTAGATATTAATAAGGTAACTTCAGCATCTACAAATACAGATTTAAGGGAGCACAATAAACGGTATGTTTTGATAATGGTTGCTCGTTACACATATCAGAAAGATCAGGATACATTGATACGGGCAATGGCTTTACTTCCTAAAGAGGATTATGAATTATGGCTAGTGGGTGATGGAGAAAGGAGGTCAATACTGGAAAATCTCTGTAAGGAACTAAATGTAGATGACCGTGTACGTTTTTTGGGGATTAGGATGGACGTTCCGAGTTTGCTGAAAGCTGCTGATATTGTAATTATGTCATCGCATTTAGAGGGTTTATCGCTTTCTAATATCGAAGGAATGTCTGTTGGTAAACCGTTTATAGCGAGTGATGTAGATGGACTGAGGGAAGTGACAAAGAATTATGGTATTCTATTTCCACATCAAGATGCAGAGGCTTTGGCTAAGGCTATTACTGAATTAATGAGAAATTCTGAACTCTATGATTCTACTGCGGCTCGTTGTAAAGAACGTGCCTTACAGTTTGATATTAGTGTAATGGCTAAAAAATATAACGATAGGTATTGCCGTCTTTTAAAATTGAAATAATGAATCTTGTGTAAGCGCTTTATTATAGCCACACAGTGAGCACTTACCTTATAATTAGTCAAACGATGAAACTTCTTTTCTGTGATAATACAATATGGGGACTGATTAACTTTCGTGAAGCAGTCTTTCGGCATTTTCATGAACAAGGATATGAGATTGTGCTTGTGGCACCATCGGATGAAAAAACACAGATGAAAACTGTTGTGCCTGATTATGTGCGTTTTGTGCCTGTCTACTTAGAACGTGCGGGACGAAACCCTCTTACTGATGTGAGCTATTTATTGTGCCTCTTGCGAATTTATCAAAGAGAACGACCGGATTGGATATTTCATTATACCATCAAACCAAATATTTATGGTACACTGGCTGCTCGGCTTTTAGGTATCCGTAGTGTAGCTATGGTGGCAGGGTTGGGGTATACTTTCGCTAAGCAGGGGGTAACTGGTAGTATAGCTCGTGCGCTCTATCGTTTTGCTTTGCGTTATGCCTGTCGGGTGTTCGTTCTGAATGAAGAAAATCTTAACACACTAATAACTCATCATATAGCTTCTGCTGCGAAATTAGTATTACTTAAAAGTGGTGAAGGGGTGGATACAGAATTGCTACAAGAAGGTAAAATAGAGAAATATGACAGGCGCACCACATTTCTTATGGTGGCACGTGTGCTTTATGATAAGGGATATACTGAATTTGTAGAAGCGGCCCAGTTATTGAAAACAAAAGGTGTAAATGCTGATTTCTGCTTATTGGGACCTATAGATGAGTGCTATCCTAATGCTGTAGGTCAAGAGATAATCGATGCGGATGTGATTGCGGGACGTATTCGTTATCTAGGTTTTTCCACTCAACCGCTCAATATTATGAGACAGCCTGGGACTGTAATAGTACTGCCATCGTATCATGAGGGTATGAATCGTTCGCTGATGGAAGCATGCGCTTTGGGTAAACCCATAATAACGACTGATATTCCCGGTTGTCGCGAAATAGTAGAAGAAGGAAAAAATGGTTTTGTGATTCCTACAAAGAATAGCGAAGCTTTGGCGGCTGCTATGATGAAGTATCTTGAACTTGATGGTACGCAAAAAATACAAATGGGACATGAGAGTCGCCGTGTTGCTATAGAACGTTATGATATACGTTATGTGATAATGGAATATGAGAAAATAATTGGAATGAGTGAATTATTACAGTGAATTATTACAGTGAATTATTATTAGGAGGTATGGAACTACTAGGTTAGCATCCGAATAACAAATTTATATACATATTAAATAAAGGTTATGAGAAAAGTCAACAAATGGATGAGCTTATTGCTGTTTCTTTTTGTGTTTGCAGTATGTCAGTCTTATAAAAAAGTATCTTATTTGCAATATGCTGAAGTAGTATTGGATAGAGTGCAAAATGAACAACAGTATGTTTTGTGAATCGTGTAATTACAGATACGATGAAGATGTTATAGAGAAAAAGTGATTACTTGTAAATATAGTTTTTATATAACAATGGGTATGAATGTTATTTTTATAATGATAGCTTTTGGTATTTCCACTTATATTGCCTGGCTTATCATTCCGCGTATATTATTGATATCATTTCGTAAAAAACTGTTTGATATTCCTGATGAACGTAAGGTTCACAAACATGCAATTCCTCGATTAGGCGGAGTCTCTTTCTTTCCTACGATATTATTTTCCTGTTGCTCTGTGCTGGTTATCCGGACATTAATGGGATATGGTATATCGACTTTGTCTGCGTCTTATATTTTACCAGAGTTTTTGGTATTGATCTGTGGGATGGTTCTTTTATATCTGACAGGTATTGCAGATGATCTTGTCGGGGTGCGTTATCGTCAGAAGTTTGTAATCCAGATTATTTGTGCCTGTTTATTCCCGGCTGTAGGTCTTTGGATCAATGATTTTTATGGGTTGTTCGGCATTGACTTACTTCCTGCTTGGTTTGGTATTCCTTTCACAATATTGACAATTGTTTTTATAACGAATGCAATAAACCTGATTGACGGAATTGACGGTCTTGCTTCCGGGCTTAGTAGCGTAGCTCTTTTAATCTTTGGTTTTCTGTATATCGAGAAAGGATTATGGATTTACAGCATGTTTGCTTTTAGCACTTTCGGGGTTTTGGTTCCTTTTTTTTATTATAATGTTTTTGGTAGTGCTGAGCATGCCCGTAAGATATTTATGGGAGATACCGGTAGCCTGACATTAGGTTACATACTGGCTTTCTTGGCCATTGCCTATGCCAATAATAATCCCGAAAGAGCACCATACTCAGAAGGTGCTATAGTTGTTGCTTTCTCTACATTGATCGTACCGATGTTTGATGTAATCCGGGTCATATTGGTACGTGCCCGGAATCATAAAAGCTTATTTAACGCAGATAGAAACCATATACATCATAAATTTTTGGATATGGGTTTCAGTTCTCGTAAGGCAATGATTTACATTTTAGCTATAGCACTGTTTTTTAGCAGTCTTAATATCATACTGATATATGTTATGGATAACAATATTTTACTCTTGTCTGATATAGTTGCCTGGATAAGCCTAAATATCTGGTTTGATAGAATTAGAGACAAACAGTAAAGGAAAACCATATCATGATCAAACAACGCTTAGAAAAAGCACCGTTATATGTATTGGCCGTTTATGCCAGCGTCTTCATTTTTCTGACTTACACTTGTGCATATGCTTTTCGGAAACCTTTTACGGCAGCTATATATGAAGGAGAGACCTTTGGTGGTTTTGATGTAAAAATATTGTATGTTTTATCGGAAGTTATAGGATATGCCCTGTCTAAATTTATTGGAATCAGGCTATTATCCTCAATGAAGCCAAATCAGCGTAGCTACTACATAATAGGTTTGATGAGCATTTCTGAACTCGCATTGCTAGGGTTCGCCTCATTTCCTGTTCCCTTGAAAATTGTTGCTATTTTTCTATCCGGCTTACCTTTAGGAATGATATGGGGAATATTGATTAGCTATATAGAGGGAAGGCGGGTTAGCGAGGTTCTGAATGTAGGACTAAGTGTTGCTCTTATTATATCCTCTGGCCTGGTTAAAACATTAGGATGCTTCATCATGGAAACATTCCATGTCTCGGAATATAGGATGCCTGTCATTACAGGAGCAGTGTGTTTCCCTCTCATGCTCATATGTACCTATATGCTAAATCAGGTACCGGCACCAAATAGACAGGATATAGTAGCCCGGACGAAACGTTCTCCAATGAATAAAGCAGAACGAAAGAAGTTTCTACATCAATTCTTCTTGGGCATTTGCATGTTGATATTATTTTACGGCTCCCTTACGGTTTTCCGTGAATTACGAGATTCTTTTGCCGCAGATATTTGGAAAGAATTGAACATCAGCGGCGTATTTGTGTTTACACAGACGGAAATACCAATCGCCTTTTTTGTCCTTATATTGATGTTTTTAATTGTTTTCATCCGAAACAATCGGTTGGCCTTAAACATCATCTATATTATAGCTATCATCGGCAGTACATTGATGATAATTTCAACCCTGTTGTACATTAATGGCAACATCTCTGCCATCTGGTGGATGGTCTCTTCCGGTCTTGGCATGTATATGGGATATATCCCTTTCACTTATCTGATAGAACGACTGATAGCCTCTTTGAAAGTTGTCAGCACTGCTGTATTTATACTTTATCTGGCAGATTCTTTCGGATATCTCGGAACGACAGTCGTATTCCTTATAAAGAATTTCACATCAATCGAAGCATCATGGACCACAATGCTGATATATACAGCTTTCGGTTCTGGATTGATCTCGATTGTAACAGTCATATTGATTTATTCCTATTTCAGGAAGCAATTAAATACATTAACAATCGTACAAAACTTTACCTCCAATGATTAAAACAGCAATGATAATGGCTGCCGGTATGGGAACCCGCTTTGGTCATTATACAGAATTAGTACCTAAAGGCTTTGTTGAAGTACAAGGTTGCCCCATGATAATCCGTTCAATAGAGACCTTGGTTTCTTGCGGTATAAAACGTATTGTAATCGGGACCGGATATAAAAAAGAAGTGTATGAAGCATTAAAAGCTAAATACCCTCAGATAGAATGCTGCTATAGTCCCCGCTATGCGGAAACAAACAGCATGTATACGCTCTACAATAGCCGTCAGGCTATTGGTCAGGATGATTTTCTTCTGTTGGAATCAGACCTGATTTTTGAAAAGAAGGCTATCCTTTCTCTTTTAGCATGTAAACAGCCGGATGTAATGCTGATTTCCTCACTGACGAAATTTCAGGATCAATATTTCGTAGAATATGATACGAACCATGTATTGACAAATTGCTCCGTGAAAAAAGAAGAACTGGATATCAAAGGAGAACTGGTTGGTATACACAAAATATCAAATTCCTTCTATCAGCAAATGTGCATAGACTATCAGCAAATTGTTGAAGAGAAACCCAAGTTAGGATATGAATACGAACTACTACATATGTCCCAATCAGTACTTCCGGTTCACGTATTAAAAGTAGAAAACCTGAAATGGTACGAGATTGACGACGAACAGGATCTGGACTACGCAGAAAAACATATGGCTCAATATTGTATATAAATATAAACAACGAATTATGGACAAAACTGTTTACATAGGAATGACCGCTGATATCATGCATCCCGGTCTTATCCACATCATCCACGAAGCAACTAAGTATGGAAATGTGATGATTGGTTTACTGACGGATAAAGCTATCGCATATCATAAACGCCTACCTTATCTGACTTACGAACAACGGAAAGAGATTGTCGAAAATATAAAAGGAGTATCCATCGTTGTTCCGCAAGAAGAATGGAGTTATGTGGATAATCTGAAAAAATATAAACCGGATTTTATTATTCACGGAGATGACTGGCAAGATGGGCCATTAAAGGAAATCAGGGAGCAAGTATACGAAATAATGAATGAACAAGGGGGTAAAGTAATAGAGATTCCTTATACAAAAGGGATCAATTCATCCTCTCTGGATAAAGAAATCAAATCCATAGGAACAACTCCTGACATACGTTTAAAATCACTGCGCCGCTTGATAGACGCAAAACCTATCGTTCGTATTCTGGAAGCCCATGACGGTCTTTGTGGCCTGATAATCGAAAATATCGAAGTCCAGAAAGGGGACAAACGCGAAGTATTCGACGGGATGTGGTCCAGTAGCCTTACCGACTCTACCAGCAAAGGTAAACCGGATATCGAAGCCGTAGATTTAACGACCCGTCTTCAGGATTTGAATAATATCCTGGAGTGTACAACCAAACCGATCATCTTTGACGGAGATACAGGTGGTAAAATAGAACATTTCGTATTTACGGTAAGGACATTGGAACGCCATGGCATATCGGCTGTAATAATAGAGGATAAAGTCGGTCTGAAGAAAAATTCTCTTTTCGGAACGGATGCCATCCAAACGCAGGATACAATAGAAAACTTCTGTAACAAAATCAAAGCCGGCAAAGAAGCTCGGGTAACGGATGATTTTATGATAATAGCCCGTATAGAAAGCCTGATTGCCGGAAAACCGGTCGGTGATGCGCTGGAAAGGGCTTATGCCTATGTACAGGCCGGTGCTGACGGCATTATGATCCATAGTAAAGACAAATCCGGAGAAGATATCAAAGAATTTTGCCGGATATTCCGTAAGACATACACCCATACTCCGATAGTTGTTGTCCCAACAACCTATGATCACGTATATGAATCGGAACTCCAATCCTGGGGTGCCAATATCATAATCTATGCGAATCATTTACTGCGTGCCGCTTATCCGGCGATGATGAATGTGGCAAAAACAATCCTGGAAAATGAGCGTGCCGAAGAAGTCCGCACCTATTGCATGCCAATCAAAGAAATATTGGAATTAATACCCGGTACAAAATAAAACAAAACATGGTCAGTGTCGATAAAATCTATTCAACATTCCTGTCAAACGGAGTTGATTTCTTTACGGGAGTCCCGGATTCTTTATTAAAAAATATCTGTGCCTATATCACAGACAATACTCCCGTGGAAAAGAACATTATTGCAGCAAACGAAGGAGCTGCTTTAGGGATTGCAGCCGGTTACCATATGGCATCGGGAAAACTTCCCCTTGTCTATATGCAAAACTCCGGATTGGGCAATACCGTAAACCCATTGCTATCCCTTGCAGATGAGAAGGTTTACAGTCTTCCCATTCTCTTAATGATCGGCTGGCGTGGTGAACCCGGTGTAAAAGATGAACCGCAGCACGTCAAACAGGGGGAAGTGACGTTAGCCTTACTGGATGCGATGCAGGTACCGTATATCATACTCGATGCGGATGAAGACAAAGCTCTCGTTCAAATCAATGATATCATAAAGTCTGCCCGCTCCCGGAATATCCCTCACGCCATAGTTATACGAAAGGATACTTTTGGAAAATATAAACTAAAAACCGTACCCTCCAATAACTTTACAGTTTCACGGGAAGAGGCTCTGAAATTGGTGGTAGACAGTTTACAGGATAACGATATCGTAGTGTCGACTACCGGAAAATTATCCCGTGAACTGTTTGAATATCGCGAAAGCAAATCACAAGGTCATGAGAAAGATTTTCTGACTGTAGGCTCGATGGGCCACAGTTCTTCTATAGCTTTAGGAATAGCTATAGAAAACAGAGACAGGAACGTTTTCTGCCTAGACGGGGACGGTGCATTCATCATGCATATGGGCGCTATCAGCAATATCGGAAATCTGTCCTTGAAAAACTACAAACAC
>ERZ773134.1729-NODE-1729-length-17606-cov-2.716711_pt1 | contig 17606 bp, 10 predicted proteins | sample MGYA00580856_ERZ773134 | MGnify/ENA primary metagenome ERZ773134 (study PRJEB29015, sample SAMEA2737823) | human gut metagenome | biome: human gut; feature: human-associated habitat; material: faeces | place: China | collected 2012 ... | reverse complement strand
GGATAGCCGCTAAGGTCTCTTCCATCGGATTCTCGTTGATTCCGATATAGGTGATGTCCAACCAGCTTTTAGCCTCCAGATGGAACTTGAAATCCGTGAGGAAGATATTCCACATCTTCTTGAATTCCTCCGAGCTTGGCGCCCAGTTGATATAAGAATAATCGCCTGTAGCCTCGTCCTTATAGCGGTGACGGAATCCCCAAGGAATCGGGGTGTAGAGGGTGATTGCCTCGTCGATGCCACATTCCATCGCTAATTCTACGTACTCGTCGAAGATCTTGTAGTCGAAGGCCCATGTGCCGTCTGCTTTCTTGATCCACTCGATCATACCCCCCTCGATCATATAGGAGTTATCGGACCAAGGAGAATGTACTCCATAAGTCGTGATGTAGGTACCACCTGCGTCGGCATAATGCTTCAAATGCTGCTTGAGAAGCATCTTATGTTCTGGTGACCAAGGTTCCACGTGATTGTACCATGCCACGGCCCATGGGTTCTGCCATAGGTCCAGACGGTATTTCCAGTCTTTCGGATAGGGGAGCAACTGGTTTTGCACCACGATCTCCAGATTCAATAGTTGAGGAGCCTTGCCTTTCGCCCGTACCTCCACTTTGCCTTTATACGTACCGGGAGCGGTTCCTCTCGGCACATCCACCATCATCCATACCGGACGGGTGGTTTGGGAAGGGAGATCGAAGCGGTCCAGCGTCTCGAAACGGTCTGGCATCAAGAAGCCGGATTTGTAGGGAGATTCCCCGCAGATGGCTTTTTTCTCGGCATACGGATAATTGGACAATACGTAACGCACCAACTCGAAGGTAATCCGGTCTTTCGGGATGATGTTTCCCTCGGCGCTCCTCAAGTCTTGCGTAGAGACACGTACTTGTTCCAACGCTTCTGACGACCATACCAATATCTGGGCATTCGCTCTTTCCCCCCTCCAAACGGTCGTAGAGTAGGAAGATGATAAATCGTTGTCATGGTTTACGGGTACTTCTTTCCGGAAATAAAGCCGGTCGGTCGATCCGAAGGCGGAATGGATACCCGCCTGATTGCTCCAAGCGGGTTCATTCACGCAAAAATCAAATGTTAACTCCGGGTCATAGTGGTGACTCCGTACAGGGACAAACGTGGAATCCATCTGCCCCGGATACACTTGGCCTAGACTGATATGAGAATAAATAAAAAAACTAGCTACCGCTAAAAAGTATTTCTTCATGCTATAAAAATTTAAGATAATTCATATTTAAATGGGATTCCCCTCCCAGATAGGTAGGCCCTCCCTTCTCGTATAGGTTGGGCCTACCCTCATATATATAGTCGCTTATTCTTGGAAAAACCCTTACCAACCCGGGTTCTGTTCCAAGGTTCCTTTCGACAATTGTACCTGTTGCAAAGGGATCGGGGATAGCCAATGCTTCGGTGTCTGGAACTTGCGGGCGGACGCAGGTTGGGCGATGATAAAGCCTTCGCTATCCACCTGTATATCCTGTCCGATCACCAACTCCGGGAATTTCTGTTGATACTCCGTACCCACGAATTTCACGCCACGGATCGCAAGGGGAAGAACTGTTTCTGCCGTGCCCCAACGACGTAGGTCGTCCCGACGGTATCCTTCGAATGCCAGTTCCACGGTTCTCTCACGCCGGATCTCTTCCTGCATATTCAGTCCGTTCGTCGCTACAAACGCATTGGTCAAGCGAGGCATATTCGCCCGGTTTCGCAGGTCATTAATGGTCAGGTCTAATTGCTCGTCCGTGATCTGTCCGTTCTTCTCGTATAAAGCCTCGGCCAAGATTAATAGGACCTCTCCGTAACGGAATTCCTTGAAATCGTATTCCCCAATGAATTGTACGGCATCCAGCGTTTCATCCATAAACTTGCGGATCATGTATCCGGTCCGGGTGGAATTGTTACCGATGAATCCCGGCTCTACGGTTGCCCATCCGCCCCCTTCCGAGAATATCTCGCTACCGGGTACGACAAACGTTTGCGCCATCCGGGAATCCCGGTTCTCAAATTCGCTTGTCTGGGTTTGGAATCCTTTGAACAACTTGGATTTATCGATAGGTAAACCATCGGTACAAAGGTATACGTCCGCAAGGTTCTTTGTCGGTACCATGGCACCTAATAATAGTTCCCGGGTCCAGTTATGAGTCGCTCTCAATTTGTAATACCGTCTTGCCAACAAGACTTCCTTGCTGTCGTCGCCTTCTAGGATATGAAGATATTTGTAACTGAGTTCTCCTTTCTCGCGATATAGTTCATACTCCTTGGAATCGACAATGGCTTGGGCCGCTTGGATAGCTAGGTCGAGGTATTTGCCTGCGTCCGCCATCCCGTGGTATTTTTGCCAAGTTCCTTCGAACAAGGCCGCACGGGCCTTGAGAGCTAATGCCGCCCCTTGCGTGGTACGTCCTAATTCCTCAGCGGTCAGTCCGCTTTGCTTCGGAAGGAGAGGAATGGCCTTATCCAAGTCCTCGATAATAAAATCGATGATCTCCTGTTGGCTGGAACGAGGTGTGTAAAGTTCCTCCGAGGAGGTATTTAACGGGATGTCTATCTTAGGCACTCCTCCATAAGTTTTCACCAATTTCCAATAGTTGTAGGCACGGAAGAAATGCGCTTCTGCTTTCCAACGTCCGATCTCTTCGTCCGACAAACCGGATTCCTCCGCTTTCTTAAGCAAATAAGAGGTAGATTGGACAAATTTCCATGGGTTGTCCCAATCATCCGAGTTGACCGGGGCCAGATAGGAACCGTCGCTGACATCGTTCGTGCCGGAACCAAAGGCGATATCCGAGTTCATGTCTATATATTGGGAGACCTCTTGGAGCCCAAAATAGAAATCGTTGGCGGCCAATTCAAAGTCGGCCGGCTTTTGCCAGAATACAGCGTCCGACACTTGATCCATTGGCATTTTATCCAGCTCACAACTGAATAGTCCTAAGGTGGCGGATAACGTGATAATTATATTGAATCGTTTCATAATATTCGTTTTATTAAATAGAAAACCTTAGAAAGTCAAGTCGATACCAAATGAGTAGTAACGTTGGAACGGATAGTTGAAACCTCCAGTGTCAGACTCTGGGTCCCAACCGCCTTTTACCCCGTGTATCTCGAATAAGTCTTGTCCGCTTACATAAAAACGGGTCCGCTCGATACCGATCTTCTGCAATAAGCTTTTCGGCAGGGTATATCCGATCTGGATGTTCTTTAGGCGTACGTAAGCGGCGTTGATCTTTTGCATCGTAGACGCTTGGTAGTTCCAATGCCTGATATCGCCGTGGGTCAGACGAGGATAATATGCGTCTTGACGATCCTCATTCCAGGTTTGCCCGTAATAGAACTGAGGCGGATATCTCCACCAGTCGCTCCAAGGCATGGAGAACTCACCTTCACGGAACAAGGTGCGTTTAGCGACTCCTTGGAAGAATACGCTGATATCAAAGTTGTTCCACTTGGCACCCAAGTTTAATCCGAATGTATATCGGGGAGTGGTTGAGCCGACATACTTAGCGTCGCCGTCGTCCCCTTCCTTATCACCGTAAGTGGAGATTTTCCCATCGCCGTTCAGATCCTTGAATTTGGCATCGCCGATACCGATATTAGAGGGTACGCCTTCCAGCTTCTTGTAAGCGTCCAGATCCGCTTGGTCCTTGACTACGCCATCATATACATAGGCGAAATAGGAGTTGATGGGATATCCTTCTCTCGTCTTGTTCAAGCCTAGCTCATAAGTGTCCGAGCCTCCGTATTCCACGAGCTTGTTCTTAGCGTCGCTCAATTGGAATTGTGCGGAATATTCGACATTACCGATTTTGTCCGTCCAGTTTAAGGTAAGCTCGAAGCCATTCGTACGCAATTTGCCCGAGTTCGTATCCGGGGGAGTTGCCCCTAGCATACTGGGATAAGTTACGGGGATCAACATATTATTGTTCATCTTCACGAAGTAGTCGAAAGAGAATCCTAAGCGGGAGTCTAAGAAAGCGGCATCAATACCTGCGTTGATATTCTCCAAGATCTCCCATGTGCGATTTACGCCGGCTAAGACATCCAGCCCCATCGCTTGTGTTTGTGAACCGCTGCCGAAAGGATAGGTCAATTTAGTTCCCCAACCGTCGTCCCTGAATTTTAGCAACTGGATATAATCGTATAGACGAATACCTTCTTGATTACCTGTTTGTCCGTAAGAAGCTCTTAGTTTCAATTCGTTGAATACCTTAGAGCTCTTTAGGAATTCCTCTTGAGAGATACGCCAGCTAGCGGATACGCCGGGGAACATTCTCCAACGGTTACCCGGGGCGAAGCGGGAGGAACCATCGTAGCGGAAGTTTGTCTCCAAGATATACTTATTCTTGAAGCTGTATCCGATACGGGCGAAAGCCGAGCTTGTCGCCCAATGTTCAGCTTTGGCGTCGTTCTTCATATTTCCGGTGCCACCAAGGTTGAGTTCCCATAATTCGTCTGTGATGAAATTATCTCGGCGTGCCATGAACATACGGACCTCTTCTGCCTCATAAGCCATACCTAACATGGCATCTAAATGATGATCCAGTCCGAAGTTCTTATTATAATTCAAGTAAGCCGTATAATTTTGATAGATGGTTTCCTCGGTCGTACGATCTACAGCGGATTGTTCGGGACTACCTGCTCCCGTATAATAATTGATGTCACCGTCCCATGTATAGAGCGGGATGGCTTTCGCTATATCCTCGTTATTCTTGTTTTTGTAGTTTAAGCCCACTTGAGCGTTAAACACGAGTCCGTCCGTGATATCGGCGATCAATCTAAAGTTACCGTTCATCTCCCGGGTATTGAACGTGGCGGTCTCGCTTTCCTTGGCCAGCGCTATCGCATTGCTCCAGCCTCCTTGCGTGAAGAACTCTCCGTTGGCGTTATAGATCGGGAAGTTCGGCATATCAAACATCGCCTCGCCGATCACCCAAGCGCCATTACTTCCTATGTCCGTACGTTTCTGGTTATCCAAAGATACCTTTGTCTCTAATTTTAGCCACTTTGCCAATCGATAATCATAATTCATACGCAGATTGTATTTGGTATTATTATCGTCTGCATATTTTACCACGCCAAATTGTTTGCTGTAGCCGGCGGATAGGTAATAGTTAGACTTCTCGCCTCCACCGGAGATTGTTAGGTTATGGCGATGTTGTACGCCATTGGTCAGCAACTCGTCCATCCAGTCCGTGTTCGTGAAAAAGAGCTTCCAGCCGGGTTGGGTGGGATGGTCGATAGGGTTCGGATCGTTCGCTAAGATGCGATCCAGAAGCTCTTGGGTATAGAGTGGGGCGGCACCGTTGTGTATGTTCGCCTCGTTATCCATAATCGCCATCTCATAATTTGTCGGGGCTTTCATGATTCCGGTCATTTTCGTGATCGCCAAGTTCCCGTTGTAAGTAAGTTTCGGTGCTCCGCTCTTTCCTTTCTTAGTCGTGATTAATACAACACCTCCGGCGGCACGGGAACCATATATGGAGGCTGAGGCATCTTTCAATACCGATATAGCCTCGATATCCTGCGGGTTGATCATATTCATATCCCCGGGGATTCCGTCGACCAAGACTAGCGGGGTATTCCCTCCGTTCGTGGAGGAGGCGCCACGCACGTTCAAGTCGAATTCCTCGTTACCCGGTTGTCCGGATGTTCGCTGAACGACCATACCGGGAATTTCTCCTTGCAAGGCGGACAGGACATTTGTAACCGGCTTAGAGTCGATTACCTCGGAGGATATTTTCGAGATCGCTCCGGAAAGATTGCTTCGTTTCTGTGTTCCGTAACCGATCACGACTACCTCATCAAGCTTCTGGGTGTCTTCCTTTAGCTGGATATTGAGGGTTTTGTTGTTGCCTACGGCCACTTCTTCCGATAAATAGCCGATGTAGGATATGAGTAGGATCGATTTACCGTTCGCCTCGATGCTGTACTGACCGTTCAGGTCGGTAACTGTACCATTTGACGTACCTTTTACCACGACATTCGCTCCGATGATCGGTTCGCCCCGTTCATCTGTAATGATACCGGTCACTTTTCGGTCTTGCGTCACCGGAACGGAGGCGTTGCCCGCGTTTCCGAGACTGACGGCTATCGTGTTATTCTCCCGCTTAAAATAAAGATTGGCTTGCCGGGTGATCTCGTTCAATACGCTGTTGACGGGAGCGTTTTTGAACTTTAGGTTAACCTGTACGTTCCGGTTCGCGATGGCTTCTCCATAGAAAAATTTTAATCCTGTCTGCTTCGACAAATCATCAAAGACTTTCTGTATGGGTTGGTTTTTGACTTGAATTGTTATTCTTTCTTTCTGATTTTCTTGCGCTTGCAGAGGTTCAGGGGAGCCTAACGCTAAAAAAACTAAAATAATAGAACAACACATCCAATTATTCCTAGTAATAGTTGGAAAGTTCATAATTTTGTATGTTTAAAGGTTGTTTTTATACACTTTTAAAAACAGTCCGATTTATGTAATCTCCAAGGGGGTCCAATCCAAGGGTGTACATATCGGGAAAGATAAAGGGAGATCGAAGGTCAGAGGTCGGTTTCCCTTTTTTATGTGGCTAAGCTTATGTCGTATCTTTCATGGGCAAATCGATTTTAAGGTTAATGACTCGTTTTATATAACACGATCCGACTTTCTTCTTTCCGGTATCGGATGCCGGTTGAATATTGAATTGCGTTCAGTACGGCTTCCAGACTTTTATTGTCGTGCTCGCCATAGATGTAATCGTCGAATACGACATTCGGATCGAGTACGATCTCTTGATTATACATCCGCTCCAAATCGTGTATAACGCTACTGATAGGTGTCCGGTTGAAATAAAGGCCGCCTTGCAGCCAAGCCGTTACTTTTTGGGCGTCCTCGTTCTTTTTAAGAATCTCTCCATTTGTGTTATTCACGATTATCTGCTCGTTCGGTAATAGGCGCATTACGCTTTCGGGCATATCCACCTCAACTTTTCCGGTCCGAACGCTGACGGCCATCAACTCATCCTCTTGATAGGCTTTTACGTTGAAAGAGGTTCCGAGTACTTTTACGTCGGCTTGCCGGGTACGGACGATGAAGGGCTTGCCCTCGTCTCTCATGACATTGAAAAAAGCTTCTCCTTCCATTTCTACCAAACGGATGTCAGAGGTAAATTCCGTTGGGTATCGCATGACGGTACCGGCGTTTAGATGAACGACCGTGCCATCGGGAAGGGTGACTTGCTTATGTTCGCCATGATTGACGCTTATTTCCGTTAGGAGATGGTCGCTGGCAGATGTATGCTGCTTCGCTGAATGATTTAGGTATAGTTTCGCTCCGAATCCGATGGAAACGATAATCGCTATGCTCGCCGCATACTTGATGAAAGTGGATAGGGAGATTCTTCTTTCTCTTTTACGTGTCTTATCCAACAGGTCTTGCGCCTCCTTCTTATAAAGCAGATGATTATGGGAATCGGATTGAGGTAAGTCTTGCGCCTCGTTCCAGACCCGGTCCATTTCGCTTTCTAATTCTGCTCGCTCGGTTATGGATGAGGCTAACTTCCGCAAGGTCTCTATATCGTTCCGTGTATAGAGTCCATTTACATATCGGATTAATAAATCGCTTATATATTTGTTTTGTTCTTCCATTATTTCTCGTGCTATATTAATAGTACAAAGAAGTCCGGGAGAACTGGGATATCATTAACTTTTATTAGTATATGATTTTATTATCTTCGCGAAACGATATGTGATGCTAAATGGAAGAGAGACAAATTATAAAGTCGTTGAAAGAAGGAGATAGGGAGGCTTTTTCGATGTTGTATAAACAATATTGGGAAAAGGTTTATCATTTCTGTGGGCTTTATTTGAATAATCGGGATGTAGCCGAGGATGTGGTACAAGAGGTGTTTATCAAGGTCTGGGAGTCGAGGGAATTCATCCGGGAGGATGATAACTTCAAGGGGCTTCTGTTTATCATCACCCGCAACTTGATCTTTAATCATCACCGGAAGAACGTGAACGAGGACTTTTATAAAATGACGGTCTTGTCCGCTATGGATACCTCTTACGATTTAGAGGAAGAGATCATCGCCTATAACTTGGGGGAGAATATCGATCATTTGATAGAGGAATTGCCGGAAAGACGCCGGGTTATCTTTAATCTAAGCCGGAAGGAGCATAAAAGCTATAAAGAGATAGCCTTCCAACTCAATATTTCCGAGAAGACCGTTGAGAACCAAATCAGCGAAGCCTTGAAGTTCTTGAAGAAAAATATCATGTTACTTATCTGGTTTATCTAGCGCTTTCCTAGGTCACGTATTTGTAGAGTCCGGAAGTGCCACTGCGTCTTAAGTTTTAGTTTTGCCCGTCTTCTTTTTCAGGCAGCACATAAATCCGGTGTGTTCGATATCCTACGCTGGCTATTACGTTATCCTTGATAAATTGCTTGATATCCTCGCTCGCACGGTAGCGGGTACAATTGTTCAAGCCGGCGTAATCGGTGAGATTTATATATGAGTTTCTTTCTAGATAAGATAACATCTTAGCCTTCCTTCCCTCGATTCCCGTTTTGGGCAGATTTTCCCGTTTAACCAAGATGGGGGCGTTCTTTTTTACCATCTCCTTCAGTCGGGGAGAGCAGCGGAAGTTAACGCCATGTATGCTAGCGCTTGATTTAGTATTTCCTTTCTGGTCCGTTACTTCTTTGCTTTTTACCGATGGCGAGAAATGTCCCAATCCTTCCAGTTCCACGCTGTACCCATAGGATAATTCCCTGCCGATATAGGAAGTAAGCGCCTCCAATACACCTTTTATGTCGGCGGAGGTGACGGATGAGCATTCGGAAATATACTCACATATATCGTTCATGCGTTTGGTATCTCTGGTGATGACTCGTGCGCAGGATGTTGGCCTGCGTTGTTCATTGCCCGGTGTATTATAAATACTGACTTGGATGCCACTTCTTGGTTTTCCCATGATTTTCTCGTTATTTAAATGGATAATGTATAGGATGCCTCGGAGATTTAACGTTTATCTCTTTGGCGTTTCTATTTGATGAAATCGGTTGCCGACGCCCTCGGCAATGCTGCTGACGCTGTCGGAAATATTGCTGACGGCGTCGGAAATACTGCCGACACCGTCGGCAACCAATTTCATTGAATACAAAGGACGGAAATATAAGGATGGAAAGCAAGGAAGATCCGTTGTATTTCTTGTATACCTAAGTGAAATTTTTTTATCACCCAATAGGGGGAAGAAAAACATGGCGTGTATTTATAAATAGAACAAGAATAATAAACATGAGCGAAGATACGAGAACGATATTGAAGAAGTTGATGCGGGATGCTCTGGATGAGAAAGATCGGCAACGTTTGCTGTGTGACCCCAAAGTGGAAGAGCGTATGCGTTCCCAATGGGACGAGGCTGCGGATCGCGTGAATCCCGTGGTGGGGAATCGCATGTGGGAACGAATCATAGCCCGGACAATGGCGACAAACGGTGTCCGTAAACTCTGGGTCTATAAGATTACGGCGATAGCCGCCTCCATATTGCTACTTTTAGGTGTAGGAAGCGTAGTTTATTGGTCTCATACGAAAGAAGATCAATATATATATGTAATGGCCTCCGGTGTCCGTTGCATAGAGCCGGTTTCCTTATCGGACGGTACGACCGTGAGAATGGGGCCTAATAGCCAATTGATCTACCCAAAGAGTTTCGATGGCAAGACCCGTGATGTGGAATTAAAAGGGCAAGCCTTCTTCGACGTGGCGAAAGATCGGGAAAGACCATTTACCGTGCATACCAAGAACATGGATGTAACGGCCTTGGGCACGGCCTTCGAGGTTTTCAACTATGATTCCGAGAGCAAGTTGGAGACGATCCTGTTAAACGGTAAGGTGAAGATTGGCTTGGGAGGTCCCAATGTGAAGAACAGGCGTGAGGTGATATTGAACCCGAACGAGATGTTGGTTTTCGACAAACAAGCGAATACCGTTAGAGTTAAGACGGTTAATGCCGAAGAGTATTCGGGTTGGCGTAACGGTGTCCTCAGTTTTGAGAACGAACGCTTGAGCATGATCCTTACCCGTCTGGAGCCTTGGTTCGGGCGGAAGATAAAGTGCCCGAAGGAGATAGCGGAGAAATATCGGTTTACGTTTAAGGTACGGGATGAATCCTTGGAGCGAATCCTGTTTATGCTGAGCAATACGTCGCCCATTAAATACAGAGAGAAAGACAATGAATATGAACTATATATAAAGGGAGATAAATGAGTGTCTAACGTTAAATTCTAGGAGATATGCTTGTTAACAGTTCTTGAGTCTAATAAAAAACAGGAGGAAAAACTAGGTTTCTCCTCCTGATCAAATGTTCTTGACGGCAGGCGTTAGGAGTTGAGAGGCCGACACACCTGCTAATTTATTCATCAGAAACATTACAAAGTTATGAAAAAAATCAGAAAAGTAAACCGAGTCATGAAGATAAGTGCGTTGTTATCCTTGGCTTTCGCATGCACTGTATCCGCTTCTACCTATGGACAGAATTATAAGCTTTCCATGAATAAACAGGATTGCAGTATATCGGAAGTGCTAAAAGAAATAGAGAAAAATAGTGAGTACACGTTCTTCTTGAATGATAATCAAGTAAATGTAAATAGGAAAACGAGTGTAAAAGCAAATAATGCCTCGTTAGAGGAGGTCTTAGAGCAAGCCTTGAAAAATACGGGATACCAATATGAGATTGTAGACCGGCAGATTATAATTAAGTCAAAGAGTGTTTCAAGTGTCTCACATCCGAATGCCTTATTCCAGTCTTCGCCACGAAAGATTACCGGGCAAGTAAAAGATGCCTTGGGAGAACCCATTATCGGGGCGAATGTTGTCGTTAAAGGCACTACGAACGGAACGATTACGGATATCGATGGAAACTTCAGTCTGGAAGTACCGGACAATGCGATCTTGGTAGTTTCTTATATCGGTTATACGGATCGTACGGTCGAGGTCGGTAATTCTTCGAAAGTAATGGTTAGCCTGTCCGAGGATACCCAGAAGTTGGATGAGGTTGTGGTCGTAGGTTACGGAACGCAGAAGAAAGTGAATTTAACGGGAGCGATCTCCTCTTTGGATGCGGAGACGTTGGAGAATCGCCCGATCACCAACTCGACCCAAGCGTTGCAAGGTACGCAAGGTGTTTACGTAAATCAAGCGGGTGCTCAGCCGGGAGCGGACGGGGCGACGATTCGTATTCGTGGTCAGGGAACCTTGAACGATAATAATCCATTGATTTTGGTGGATGGCATCGAGTTCCCGTTGGAAGCGGTAAATCCGAATGATATTGAGAGTATTTCCGTATTGAAGGATGCTGCCGCTTCCGCTATTTATGGCGCACGTGCTCCATTTGGCGTGGTTTTGATCACGACGAAGAACGCTACGGAAGGTAAGCCGAAGGTGACATGGTCTTCTAGCTATTCATTACAATCACCACAGAATGTGCCGGATGTAGTTTCCGATGGTTATATTTGGGCAAAGCATTTTTATGACGCTTATTTTAATTACAATCAAGCGAATCCTTCCGGTATCAACAAGACACAGCAATTTTCCGTGGCTTGGCTGGATGAGTATAAGCGCCGTCATGAGACGGGCGATTTCGGGACGGTGATCTCTGATGGCTCTATCGGTACAAAAGGCCGTTATGTGTATTATCCGGAAGGAACCGACTATTATGATCTGATGTATAAGAAGAGTGTCTTCGCGCAGAATCAAAATCTTTCCATCTCGGGTTCCGACGGGAAGTTTGATTATTATTTGTCAGGACGTTTCTATAGTTACGATGGACTTTTCGATAGCGATGAGCAAACGGATAAGTTCAAGACCTATAACATGCGTTTCAAGGGAGGTTATCAGTTAACTCCTTGGTTGAAGATCAACAATAACTTTGAGTTTTCCCATAATAAATACTACAATCCGATTACCTATTCGGAAGGTTCTGGTGTGGTATGGAGAAATATCGCAGACGAGGGACACCCGTCATCGCCACTGTTCAACCCTGATGGTACGATGACTTATTCTGCCGTCTATACCGTAGGCGATTTGCTTTATGGACGTAGCGGTATTACGACAAAGAACTCCAACTTAAAGAATACTACGACATTCAATGCTAAGTTCTTGGGTGACCGTTTGCGTGTGAATGGTGATTTCACGTATCAACAGAAGACGCAAGAGAAGACCAAGAAACAAGTACGTTCACCGTATGCACGGTCGGTTGATGCAGATGGGGAAAGCCAGATCGAACATATTACGGGTACCTATTCCAATTTGGCAGAGACAACTGATCATACGAACTATCTAGCAACGAACCTTTTCGCAGAGTTTGAGGAAACTTTTGCCGAGAAACATTATTTCAAGGCCATGGCTGGATGGAATTACGAAAAATCTACTTTCAAACGCATCTATGCTTATAATGATGACTTGTTGACGGACGACGTGGACAACATGAATTTGGTGATGGGTACTGATAACCGGAGTATTACCTCACAATGGAAGGCTTATCAGTTTGGCGGCGCTTTCTTCCGTTTGAATTATGCCTTTGATGATCGTTATCTGTTGGAGGTAAACGGACGTTACGATGGTTCCTCCCGCTTCCCGAGTGATGAGCGTTGGGCTTTCTTCCCCTCGGCTTCCGTGGGTTGGCGAATCTCGCAAGAACCTTGGTGGAATGTTAAGTCCGAACATATCTCTAACGCTAAGGTCCGGTTTTCTTGGGGCTCTTTGGGCAATGCGGCCGGATTGAGTAATTATCAGTATATCCAGACATTGGGTATCAGCAAGTCTGATTATATTCTTGACGGTTTGCGGCAGAATTATATGTCATCTCCGGCGGCTCTTCCCGGCAACTTGACGTGGGAAACCGCTACGACGTATGATATAGGAGCGGATTTAGGATTCTTTGATAATCGTTTGACCGTAAGTGGAGATTATTATATCCGTAAAACAACAGATATGATCGTGAATGGTCCGACCGTGCCGGATGTGTTCGGTGCTTCTTCTCCGAAAGGTAATTATGCGGATATGTCTACTTATGGCTATGAGTTGTCTTTGGAATGGAGAGATGGATTTGATTTAGCTGGTAAGCGATTTAATTATAGCATCAAGGGTACATTGGCAGATTACTATTCAGTGATCGATAGGTTTAATAATGCGAATAAGTCATTGAGCGAGTATGCGAATCAATCACTCGACAAGAATTATTATGAGGGGATGCGTATCGGTGAGATTTGGGGATTTGTATCCAATGGTTTGTGGCAGGACCAAGCCAGTATCGATGCGGCTGAGGCTGCCGCGAAAGCTGCGGGACAATCCTATTATAATCCGCTCATGCAAACATCGAAAACCTATAAGTTGTATCCGGGTGATATTAAGTTTGAAGACTTAAATGGCAACGGTTATATTGATCGTGGACAGAATACGGTAGATGATCCGGGCGACCGTAAGATCATCGGTAACGAGGAGCCTCGTTATATTTATAGCTTTACGCTTTCTGCCGATTGGAACAATATCTGGGTGAGTGCTTTCTTCCAAGGAGTGGGTAAGCAGGATTGGTATCCGTCTAATGAAGCCTCTACGTTCTGGGGGCAATACAATCGCCCGTATAACCAGATGCCTTCTTGGCATGTGGGAAACTATTGGACTCCTGAGAACCCGGATGCATTCTTGCCTCGTTACGCTGGTTACTATGCGCCTTTCTATGGAGGTCATAAGAACGCTAACACGCGCTATTTGATGAATGCGGCCTATCTACGCTTGAAGAACATACAGGTTGGCTATAATTTACCGTCGGAATGGATTAAAAAATTGCATTTGACAAATGTGGGAATTTACCTTTCCGGGGAAAATCTCTTTACATGGTCTCCGCTTTACAAGTATTCCAAGGATGTCAATGTATCGAATATCGGTGAATCGGATAAGGACTTGACCTCCAGCAATAGTGGTGATGGATATAATTACCCGATGATGAAGTCGTTCAGCATCGGCCTGAATGTTACATTTTAAAGAATAGGAGATTATACGAAATGAAAAAGAATATACTATTAAGCGGTCTGGTGGCACTTTTGGCTGTATTTTCGGGGTGCGAGATGAATGAGGAACCAAAGTCGGAGGCTTCTGTGGATATGGTGTTTAGCTCCGAGAATGGTTTGAAGACGTATACGTACTCATTTTACAATGTCTTGCCTTCCCGAGGAAGCGCTTTCCGGCGTGATGCTACGGCAGATTATGGGGTGAAAAATTCCTTGGGTGGTATGGAGGTTGGCGCTTATACTACGAATAGCGCGACGAGTTGGTCATGGTCCGCTCTTCGTAATATAAATTTCTTTTTGGAGAATAACGTGAATGAGTCACTAAGCACGACTATCCGTGACAATTATAATGGTATCGCACGCTTGTTCCGTGCTCGCTTCTATTTTGATAAATTGGTACAATATGGCGAGGTACCTTGGATTGATAAGGTATTTAACGAGGCTGAAGACCCGGATCTTTATAACCCGCGTGATACACGTGATGTGATTATCGGGCATATCTTGGAGGATTTGGATTATGCGTATACGAATATATTGGAAGAGGATGTCACGCATAATTCAACGATCGTAAATAAATGGACAGCTGCCGCTTTCAAATCTCGTGTTTGCTTGTTTGAGGCTGCTTGGCGTAAATACCATGCCGCTGACCAATTGGATATCGCTCGTACGGGATGTACGGAATATTCGGCCAAAGATTTATATAAACTAGCGGCTGAGGCGGCTAAGGAAGTTATGGATAACGGACCGTACAAACTTTATACTTCGGGTGCTTATAGCGATGGCCGTGGAGCGTATCGCGAACTTTTCATTGCCGATAAGGCCGTTACCACGGAGGTAATGATGGCTATCGAGACTGACAAGGTGTTAGGACTGGGTGAGCAGAATTGGTGGTATAATTCCTCTACTTACGGACCACACTTATGCATGAGCCGTAAATTTATGCTGTCATACTTGAATGCGGATGGTACGCCTTATGTCGAGAAAAAAGCGGATGGAAGCTATAAGAATTTCGTGGAGGAGACAACAGGACGTGATACCCGCTTGAACCAGACGATCCGGGGAGCGGATTATACCCGTAAGAATGCTTCTGGTGTTTATGAGCCGACCGCGGCTAATTTTACGGGACATACATTGACGGGATATCAGTTTACGAAGTTTGCCATGGATGACGTGGCTTACGATGATGCGGCTACGAATGATAATGACATTCCTATCATGCGCTATGCTGAGGTTTTGTTGAACTATGCTGAGGCTAAGGCTGAATTAGGCGAACTGACTGATGCGGATTGGGCGGCTACGATAGGTGCGCTTCGTTCTCGTGCGGGAATTACGGGAGGCACACCACAGACAGGTACATTGACAACCCGTCCGTCATCCGCAGAGCCTTATATCGCTTCTTATTACCCGACGATCTCTGATCCTTCCTTGTTGGAGATCCGTCGCGAACGTGGTATTGAACTTTGTCTGGAAGGTTTGCGCCTAAATGATTTGAAACGTTGGAATTGTTGCGATCTTTGGGTGAACGATCCTTGGGAAGGTATCTTTATCCCATCACTTAACCAACCGTTGGATGTGAATGGCGATGGTAATTATGATGCCTATTTCTATGATACGGATAAGATCGCTGATGAGAAGTATGCTGCGATTGGTGTCTATGTGGGTACAAATAAGAGTAATGTGCTTAACGTGAAGCCGGTTCAAGGAGGTTATTTGATGGAGTATAATTACGCCGGACGTAGCTGGCCGGCTCGTCAGTACTTATATCCGATACCGGAGGTAGTAATTCAGTTCAATACGAATCTAAGCCAGAATCCGGGCTGGTAATCAAGGGGGTATCATGAGAAACTTAATTATAGTGTTTATCTCTTTATTTACTTTCTGCATAGGGATATCCGGACAACAGAAGTGTAAACTGAACGTGGGTAGTTTTAACCTGCGGTATGATAATGAGGGGGATAAGGATGATTCATGGGTACACCGCAAAGACATGGCGGTATCTTTGGTTCATTTCCATGATTTTGATGTCTTTGGGATTCAAGAAGGGTTGATTCACCAAGTGAAGGAATTAGTGAAAGATGATACGTACACGTATGTCGGCGTAGGCCGGGATGACGGAAAAGAGGCTGGGGAACATGCCGCGGTTTTATTTAAGAAAGATCGGTTTAAATTATTGGACTCGGGAAATTACTGGCTGTCGGAGACACAGGATAAGCCTTCTTTTGGCTGGGATGCGCAATGCCGGAGGGTTTGTTCTTGGGCGAAGTTGAAGGATAAGGTTTCGGGAAAGGAATTTTATTTCTTCAGCGTTCATTTTGACCATATCGGTAAGGTGGCACGTCATGAGTCTGCTTTGATAATGTTGGCTAATATTAAAAAGATAGCGGGGGATTCCCCTGCTATCTGTGTAGGTGATTTCAATGGTACGCCGGATTCTGAGCCTATACAAATACTGAAATCCGATGGTTTACTGTTGGACTCACGGGAAATCTCAAAAACACCACCCTATGGGACGGTAGGAACGACAAACCAATTCAATTTGAATGCCCCGATGAAAAACCGGATTGACTATATTTTCGTCACTAAAGGTATTCAGGTAAATAAATATGGGACTTTGAACGAGTGCCAGTATGGGCATTTCTCTTCGGATCATTTCCCGATAATGATAGAGGCAGAGTTCTAATTTATTGATGTGGATTTAATTTTATGATAAAAGGTATGAAGAAGCTAATTTATTCTTTTTTATTTGTCCTTTGTTCCGTATTTGCGTTACAAGCGGAGTCAATGGTAGTAGCCACCTATAATTTGCGTAATGCGAATGCGGGAGACTCGACGAATGGGAATGGCTGGGGACAACGTTATCCCTACATTGCCCAATTGGTGCAGTTCCATGGTTTTGATATCTTTGGGACTCAAGAAGGTAAATATCATCAGTTGCAAGATCTAAAGAATGCGATGCCCGGTTATGATTATATCGGGGTAGGACGTGATGATGGTAAGCAAGCTGGTGAATATTCTGCCATATTTTATCGTACGGGAAAGTTCGAGGTGCTCGATCATGGGGACTTTTGGTTGTCTACGATAACCGATCGCCCTAATAAGGGATGGGATGCCGTTCTTCCCCGTATTTGCACATGGGGTAAATTTCGGGATAAACAAACCGGCTTTACTTTCTTGTTCTTTAACTTACATATGGATCATATTGGTGTACAGGCCCGTGCGGAAAGCGCAAAACTTATCCTTAAGAAGTTGAAAGAATTTCCGGAGAAGCTACCGGCGATTCTAACAGGTGATTTTAATGTGGATCAACATAATGAATCCTACTTATTACTGGACAATTCCGGTATTATGCGGGATTCTTATCAGATAGCGGATTTCCGGTATGTACCCAACGGCACGTTTAATGCCTTCCATGCGGATCGCAAAACAGACAGTCGTATCGATCATTTATTCCTTACGAAAGAGTTTGATGTGAAAAAATATGGTGTCTTGACGGATACATATCGTTCGGAAGCGAAAGATGCGAAGAATGAGCAAAATGCGAATTTTCCGAAGG
>ERZ773134.1723-NODE-1723-length-17648-cov-3.773205_pt1 | contig 17648 bp, 10 predicted proteins | sample MGYA00580856_ERZ773134 | MGnify/ENA primary metagenome ERZ773134 (study PRJEB29015, sample SAMEA2737823) | human gut metagenome | biome: human gut; feature: human-associated habitat; material: faeces | place: China | collected 2012 ... | reverse complement strand
CATCCAGCCGGCGCTGTTCTCCTTCAACAACCCGATGGGGGCATGCCCCGACTGCTCGGGACTGGGCAGCCACAGCCATTTTTCCGAAGAACTGGCGGTCAATCCCGACCTGTCCGTGCGCGGCGGGGCGCTGCTGCCGTTCCGCGGCAGGCAGTACATGATGTACCGTCTTGAAGAGCTGGCGAAAAAAGTGAAGCTGGATCTGGACGTTCCCTACAAAAAACTTGCGCAGGAACAGAAACAGATCCTGCTGTACGGTTCCGACGTGCGCATGCCCCTGCAGTTCGAGCGCGGCGGCGAGGTGTCGGAGTATCAGGGGCGCTACGAAGGGCTGCTGCCGTGGCTGCAGCGCTATTACGACAGCACCGAGTCGGAATCGACGGCCGAAGAGCTGGAACGCTACCGCAGCGAAGACGAGTGCCAGACCTGCCACGGCACGCGCCTTCGTCCCGAGGCGCTGTCGGTGCGCTTCTGGGGGAAAAACATCGACGAACTGACCTCGCTGCCGGTGAGCGATTTTTACGAAATCGTCAAACAGCACAAAGACGATCCCGGGCAGAACGAAATCGTCAGCCAGGTCATCGTCGAGCTGGAAAAGCGCCTCAGCTTCCTTGTGGAAGTTGGCGTCGGCTACCTGACGCTGAAACGCCGCGCCGACACGCTGAGCGGCGGCGAGAGCCAGCGCATCCGGCTGGCGACGCAGATCGGCTCGAAGCTGTCGGGCGTCATGTATGTGCTCGACGAGCCGACCATCGGCCTGCACAGCCGCGACACGGGAAAGCTGATCGGCGCGCTGAAATCGGTGCGCGACATGGACAACACCGTGATCGTGGTGGAACACGACCGCGACACGATGCTGGCCGCAGATTACATCGTCGAGATCGGCCCCGGCGCGGGCAGCTACGGCGGCGAAGTGGTCCAGCGCGGCGCGGCGGACGAGTTCCGCAAGACGAATTCGCTCACCGGCCCCTATCTGCGCGGCGACCGGTGCGGCATGGTGCGTTCGGAACGACTGGCGCTTCCCAAGGAACGCCTGACGATCACCGGGGCGGCCGAACATAACTTGAAAGGCGTCGACATTTCCATCCCGCTGAATTCGCTGGTCTGCGTGGCCGGCGTCTCCGGTTCGGGCAAAAGCTCGCTGATGTACGACGTGCTGTACCGCGGCCTGCGCCGCAAGCTGGACGCCGATTACCGCGATCGCCCGGGGCGGCACAAGGACATCCTCGGCTGGGAACAGCTGAAAAACGTGGCCATGGTCGATCAAAGCCCGATCGGCCGCACGCCGCGATCCAACCCCGCCACCTACACCGGTGTGGCCAGCCAGCTCGTCGCTTTCGGCCGCTGAGATAGGCGCGATGCGAGTCTCTCGAGTCTCTTGAGTCCCTCGAGCCCCTCGAATCCCTCGCATCCACCACACTACTGCGCTGAGTCACAAACCGAACCGCAAACTGAACCGAACAAGGACAGGCGTCAGGTAACCATTTCATGACTACTGAACAGGATCAGTCCACTACGGAAGATCGCCCGAACAAGGCGACCTCCTCCACTACCGACCGGCCGATCGCCTCTGGTGACGGCCGGTCGGCCAGTTTTGCTGTCAGCGGACCGGACAGCCCGGCAACCGACGACAGCAACGATTCCGGACCATACATCGACGACATCGCTCCGCGCCGCACGCGCGACTTCGGCGACCTGACCCGAGCCGGTCTGTCGCTATTGATGGCCGCCGTGGTCATGGTGTTCGCCGTGTATCTGGGCGGCATGACGCGCGGCGTCGAATCCGACGCGCATACCGCCGCCCAAGCCATCAACTGGCTGGCTGCTTTCCCCTCCACCGTACTGACGCAGCTGGCCACCACGGTCATCGTAGTTATCGTGCTCGCTCAGTTGCTCTTGGCCCGCGAATGGCTGCAAGCTGCGGTGTCCGCGCTGGCCATGTTTGCCGGATACGGCATTGTGTGGGTCATATCGACGGCAATCAGCAGTCTGAACGATTTCACCCTGCCAATGGCACTGGTCTCAGCCGCCACCTCATACGGCTCCGGGCTGTTGCCCGACATCTACGCCGGCATGGCGTCCTTCCTGACCGCCGCCGGGCCACGCCGTACCCGCTCCACGGTCAAATGGAGTTGGAATATCCTGTATGCCATCGCCGCGGTGATGGTGGTGCTTTCGTGGCATTCGGTTACCGGCATGCTGGTTTCGATGGCCGCCGGTCGCACGGTGGGCATGCTGATCCGATTCGTGGTCGGCACGCAGAACAAGGGCGTGTGGGGCCAAGATCTGGTCGCCGCCCTGAAAGGCATCGGACTGGACACCGCCTCGCTGATTCGGCATCAGGAGCCCGGCGTCGGCCACGGTTCACTGGCCGTCACGCTGGACGACGATCTGGCCGAAGGCTCGCGCATCTACGATCTGGATACCACGGACAACCGTCGTTTCATCGTTTCCGTCATCGACGCGCAGACCCATACCGTCGGCTATCTGAAGCAGTTGTGGGACTGGGTGCGTTTCACCAGTGTGTCCATCCGACGTGACCGTTCCGTGCGTGACGCCGTCCAGCATCATTTCGCCATGCTGCTGGGTCTGCACAATATCAAACTGCCCGCGCCCGCACCCTACGGCATCGCCGATACCGACGAATCCGCGATTCTGGTGCTGGATGCACACACCATCGAACTGCCCGCCAACCTGAACACGCTTACCAAGGCGGATGCCGTGGCCTACATGCGCTACCTGTCCGTGGCGAGCCGGCGCGGCTATACGCACCGGCGCATCACGCCGGACACACTCGCCCGGCTTGAAGACGGCACCGCCGTGATTGCCGGCTGGCTCAACGGCGACAACGCTTCCGGTCCGGCCAACACCGCGCTCGACAAAGTTCAGCTGCTAGTGCTGTTCGCCGCGCTGATCGGCGTGGAACCGGCGGTGGAGGCCGCCCGCGAGGCGTGGGGAGACACGACTCTGACGGCCTTGGCCCCGTTCATTCAGAAGGTCGCGGTCCCCTCCCCCACGCGCGCGCTGGAATCCTGGGACAAGCAGCTGCTCAAGGGCCTGAGGAGTCGTATCACCGCGCTGGCTGACGAGGAGACGGTGGAATCCGCCGAACCGGTGACGCTGGCCCGATTCTCCTGGCGTTCGATGATCACCATGCTGCTGGTCATCGTGGCCGTGGTCGTGGTCTTCACCCAACTGAAGCCCGAGGAGATCATCACCGCGCTGACCAACGCCAACCCGTTGATGGCGGTGGTGACGCTCGCGTTCGGTGTCTGCGGCTGGATCGGCTCGTCGATTTCGCTCGGTTCCCTGATGGCGCGGCACAAGCGTGACAATATGGGCGTCTTCATGAGCCAGGTGGCAGGCGGCTTCGCCACCGTATCCATGCCTGCCGGCGTGGGCCCCTCGTTCGTCAACCTGCAGTTCCTGCGCAAATCCGGCTATCGCAACACCCCGGCCACCGCAATCATGAGCGCCGCGCTCGTGGTGTATTACGCCGTGTACTTCTCCATGCTGGTCATCATCGGCCTGTTCACCGGCCGCAACATGTTCTCCGGCGCAATCCCGACAAACACGTTGGTTATCGTGCTGGGCGTGGTGGTTGTGGTGCTGTCCATTGCGATGATGATTCCGCCGTTGCGCCACTGGGTGACCCGTCGTCTTATGCCGCTGGCCAAGACGTATATCAACCAGCTGCTGGACGTGCTTTCCCAGCCCCGACAGCTCACAGTCAGTTGCCTGGGCGCGCTGTTCCAGAACGCGACCACTGGGCTCGCTTTCTGGGCGGCCCTGCAAGCGTTCGGCCATTCATCGAATCCGATTGAAACGACGTTCGTCTTCCTGCTGGCCTATGCATTGGGTTCCGCAGTGCCCACTCCAGGCGGTCTGGGCGGTGTGGAAGCGGCGCTGACATTCGCGTTCGTGGCGGTCGGAGTGCCGCAGGGCGTGGCGCTTTCCGCCACTTTGCTGCACCGCGTGGTGTTCTACTGGCTGCGTATTCCGCTGGGCGCGGCGGCCATGAAGTGGCTTGACAAGCATAATCTTGTCTGATTCGTCTATTTTCATACCCCCTTCGGGGAAATAGATGTGAAAACCCTTATAAAACGCGGGTTTTCGCAGAAACATGCGCTAGTATCATTGATGACAACATGGACTAAGCAAAAGTGCTTGTCCCCTGACCCAAGAAGGATGCTTTATGGCATACAACAAGTCTGACCTCGTTTCGAAGATCGCCCAGAAGTCCAACCTGACCAAGGCTCAGGCCGAGGCTGCTGTTAACGCCTTCCAGGATGTGTTCGTCGAGGCCATGAAGTCCGGCGAAGGCCTGAAGCTCACCGGCCTGTTCTCCGCTGAGCGCGTCAAGCGCGCCGCTCGCACCGGCCGCAACCCGCGCACTGGCGAGCAGATTGACATTCCGGCTTCCTACGGCGTTCGTATCTCCGCTGGCTCCCTGCTGAAGAAGGCCGTCACCGAGTGACCTTCTGCTCGTAGCGATTACTTCGAGCATTACTGACGACAAAGACCCCGACCGAGATGGTCGGGGTCTTTTTGTTGTGGTGCTGTGACGTGTTGTCCAACCGTATTATTCCGGACTAGTTCAGCGCTTCCATAAGCTGCTCGAATCCCAGGGTGGGCTCGGCCTCGAAGGGATCGAGGAGTATGGCTTCCCGGCGTTCGGGGGCGGTCAGGGCCAGGTGGGTCCAGTCGGCGGAGAACTGGGCTCCGACGTTCAGGGCCGCGTCCACGAACCGGCCACGCAGGGCGGCACGGGTGTCGGTCGGCGGATTGTGCACGGCGTATTCCACGTTGTCTCCTGTCAGCAGCTCACGCATCTGGTTGCGGGCTACGAGCGAACCGTACAGGCGACCGTTGGCGATGTCGTGGTAGTCGAGCTCAAGCTGTTCCATCTGGGCGAAGGTGACGTCCGGGCGACGGCGTTTGAGCGCGTCGAACAGACGCTTCTTGGCGGCCCAGTCCACGCGGTCGGCGAGCGCATCGTATGCACCACGCTCCAGCGCGTCCAGAACGCGGCTCCACTCCCCCATAATCGTGTCGATCGTGGTGGCCGGCAGCGAACCTGCCAGCGCATCGCCATGGGTTTCGAAGAAGGCCTTGACCGCCGCATAATACCGGCGCTGCAGACCCAGTGCGGACACGGATTCGCCTGATTCGAGCGTCAGTTCGGCGCGCGGATTGTCAAGGAATCGACTGACCGTGCGATTGGCGGCAGCCGGATCAGCAAAGGCATACTGCTCGAATCCGGACGGAACGCCATGGCGGAAGGCGTCTTCGATCGCGCACAGCACAAGGTGCGTGACGGCAAGCTTCATCCATGTGGACCATTGCGAACGGTTCGAGTCGCCGATGATCACATGCAGCCGGCGGAAGGAGTCGGGGTCGGCGTGCGGTTCGTCGCGCGTGTTGACCATCGGGCGGGAGCGGGTGGTGGCCGAGGAGACGGCCTCGTCCAGGAAGTCCGCGCGCTGGGTGATCTGGAAGCCGTCCGGGGTCATGCGGCCGGCACCGGTGTACAGCTGGCGGGTGATGAGGAACGGCAGCAGCTGGTGTTCGATGGTCTCCAACGGCACGAAGCGGCGGACCAGGTAGTTTTCGTGGCAGCCGAAGGCGTGGCCGGCGGAGTCGACGTTGTTTTTGAACACATGGATCGTGGCGTGTGCGCCGTAGGATTCGCGCAGCTTGCGCTGGGCCTTCAGGGCTAGGTTGCGCATCACGTGTTCGCCGGCGAGGTCCTGGGCCAGGGCCTCGCGCGGGTCGCGCGCTTCGGCGGTGGCGTATTCGGGGTGGGATCCGACGTCCAGATACAGACGTGAGCCATTGGCCAGATACGTGTTGGTGGAGCGGGAACGGGAGACGATGGGCTGGAACATGGTCATCGCCACCTGGCCGGCGTCCACGGGGCGTTCGGCACCGGTGACCGCCACGCCGTATTCGGTTTCGACGCCGAAAATACGGCAGAACCCGTCCATCTCGGCGGATGGTACGGGTTCCGTGGCGTGCAGGGAGCGGGTGCCGCTGTCACGCAGTTGGGGCATCACTCGCCGCCTTTTTGCACGAAGCTGTTGACGTATTCCTCGGCGTTGGTTTCCAAGGCGGATTCGATGTCGTCGAGGATGTCGTCCAACACGTCGGCTTGGTCGGTGGACTCGGTTTGGGCGGCGGCCTGCGTGGTGGCGAGGGCGTCGTCTTCCTGGGTCGCGGCCTGCTGTGCTTGAGGTTGTTCGAATTGTTGTGGCATGTTGTCTTCTTTTTGGGCTGTCAAACTCCCCTCAGTCAGCCTTCGGCCGACGGCTCCCCTCACCCGAGGGGATCCGGAGGAGTCAAAAAATTATCGCTGGTTGATGGAGTCGAGCCACGGATACTGCTGCAGGTAATGCTGCAGTTCGCGGATGATGAGTCCATTGGAGGCCACTACATCGTTATCGTGACGCCAGTGGATGCGTTCGCCGTCCCAACGGCTCAGCGTGCCCTGTGCCTCCCAGACCACTACGGTGCCGGCGGCGATGCCCGCGATATCCCACACGTGCAGCATCGGCTCGAAGTAGGCGTCATAGGTGCCGTCGGCCACTTTGCACAGGTCGAGCGAGACGGGGCCCACGCGCTTGATGTCGGCCGGGCGTCCGGCGAGCGAGGAGGCCACGTCGAGCGCACGCTGCGATTCGCTGGGGATGAAGGACATGCCGTAGCTCAGCACAGAACCATCCAGCGAGGAGGTCATCGACGGCACGACCTTGTCGCGCTTCTCGCCGACCGCGGTTTTGTGGATGCGCACGGCACCCGCTCCCCTGGCGGCCAGGTAGGTCAGGCCGAGGGCCGGGGCGTGCACGATGCCGATGATCGGCTTGGGCTCGTTGTCCGGGCCGAATTCGAACAGGGCGGCGGTCACCGTCCATTCGCTCATGCGACGTACGTAGTTGATCACACCGTCGATCTTGCCGATGTACCAGTAACGCTGGCCAGGGCGGCTTTCGGCGGGGCGGGTGGTCCAGAAGCCGTCGAAGTGGGCGATGTCGGCGATTCTGGCGCTCATGAAGCGCATGATCTTGTTGTCCACTTCAAGCTTGTAGCGGGGGCCACGGTCCGCGTTCTCGGTGCTCGGCTGGGCGAGGTTACGCGGATTGAGTTGGTCGTGGAGGGCATGCTGGCCGGCTTCTTCGAGCAGGCCGGCGACTTTGAGCGCAAGGTTGCGCAGGTCCTGTGGGGTCTCTTCGCGTGTTTCTTCCATAGCTACCAAGTCTATCGTTCGGCGTTGATGGCCAGCGACTTCAGCAGATCGATGGCGTGTTCGGCTGAATTGAGTTCGGTTTCGCAGTGCGCCTTGGTGAAGGCGAGCGGATCGGAGATGTCGAGGGAGAACAGGTGATGGTCGGTAGCGGCCATATGGCCGGCATTGCCGTAGAATTCGACCGCCTCGCCCTCGTCTGCGGCGCGCGGGTCGCGAACAGTGAGTCGGGACCAGCTGGCGGCGGCCACCTCATCGCCGAATTGCGCCACGAGTTTTGCCCTGAGCCAGGCGCGGGTGTCTTCCGGCGGTTCGGTGGTGGCGCGTGCGATGTCGGCGGCGCTCACCACCCGTTCGGTGCGGGGTTCGAGTTTGGTGAAGATGCTGTCCGCGGGGTCGAGCGCCGCCCATTTCAGGTCGATGACCTTCAGTCGCGGATCATTCCATCCGTTGGCCACGCCGGGTGCGGACGTTGTGGTGATTTTGCGGCGCAGTTTTTCGAGCAGCTGCCATTTGAGCAGCCATTCGATGCGGCTGGCCTCGCCGGTCATGGCCAGACGTTCGTCATCGTCGGCGGCATGGCGGATGGAGGCGCAGTCGATGAGCGCCTGCTGCCACATCGCCATAATGGATGTGGTGGATTTGTCCGGCCAGGCGGGTTCGCCGGCGGTGTCGGTACCTTCGACCAGTGCGGCAACCTGGTAGACGGCTTGGCGCAGTTTGAGCTGGATAAGCCATGCGTTGGTTTCGCCGCCGTTGGCCAGCGGCAAGATTGCCCCCAGCGTCAGGTCGCGGGAAACGGTGTGTATGGCCTCGACTGGGTCAGACAGTTCGAGTTCGTCGAGGAAGGCGTTCAGGTCGAATCCGGCCTCGTCCGCATGTTCGAGCAGCCACAGCAGCATGCTCGTGGTGCCGAGTTTCAGTGCCTGCGGCACCTCCATGCGATTGGCGTCGCCGACGATGACGTGCAGACGGCGGTATGCATCGGTGGAGTGGGATTCGTCGCGCGTATTGATGATCGGGCGTTCGAAGGTGGTTTGCAGGCCGACTTTGGCGTGGATGTAGTCGGCGCGCTGGCTGAGCTGGTAGCCCGGAATCTCGCTGTTCTCGCCAATCCCTACGCGGCCGGAGCCGGCGTAGATCTGGCGGGTGACGAAGTGGAGGGTCATCAGGCGTGTGACCAAGTCGAATGGCACCGCGCGGGCCATCATATAGTTCTCGTGCGTGCCCCAGCAGGAGCCCTTGCCATCCACATTGTTGCGATGCAGGGCAATGGGAGTGCCAGTCTGTTTGCGGGCGTGTTCGGTGGCGGCCTGCATGATGAGGTCTCCGGCGTGGTCGTATCGGACCGCTTCGAACGGGTCGGTGGTTTCCGGCGCCGAGTATTCGGGGTGGGCGTGGTCCACATAGACGCGGCCGCCGTTGGGGGCGATCACGTTGGTGATGTTGAGCTGCGGGGCGTCGGTGAGCATGTCCGGGCGGGCGGCGGCGTAGAACTTGCGCCCCATGAGCGGTCCCCAGACGTTCATCGAGTTGAACTTGTAGTCGTAGGGATTCGCCGCATTGAGGATCGGGTCCTCCTGCCGGTAGTCCCAGCGGATGGATTTGCTGTGGCTGTCCGCGGCGCCATTCACCACGTCGAAGGACAGTTGCACCGGATTGTAGCGGTCCGGGGTGTTCAGGGATACCGCGTATTCGGTTTCGGTGCCCATCACTCGTTTAACGGTCATGTAGTGCTCCTTGAGCTTGAGCTATTCGGCGGTGCGGATGCGGCGGATCGGGTCCATGCCGTTGATGCGCGACCATTGTTCGGGGTCCACGTCGGCCATGGAATCGCGGGTCTCGCGGTATTCGTCTTCCACGGCGGCAGCGAGCAGCGGCACGGTGAGTGCCACGTCCAAGCCGGTTTCGATGGATTCCTTGACCGCTCGGGTCTTGGCCCGGTCCACGATGTTCTTGAGCATCGCGCCGGAGACCACGTCGGCCAGGAACAACGCATGCCACTGGCCGTTCTCCTCCTGCACGTCGCATAGATGGCGGCGTTCGGAGGTTCCGTAGATGTCATGCACCAGCACGGCGGACAAGGCGTGCGCGTCGACGCCATCTTCCAGAGGCAGGTCGTCGGTGAGGTAATGGTCCACGATGGCGATGGCCTGATTGGTTTTGGGCCGGCCGACGCGAATCTTGACGTCGAGACGCCCCGGTCGCAACACAGCCGGATCGATCATGTCCACGCGGTTGGAAGCACCGATTACCATCACATTGTCGAGTGATTCCACGCCGTCGAGTTCGGAGAGGAACTGGGGCACAATCGTGGTCTCCACATCGGAGGAGACGCCGGAGCCGCGGGTGCGTAGCAGCGAATCCATCTCATCGATGAACACGACCACCGGATTGCCGTCCGCGGCGCGTTCACGGGCGCGCTGGAAAATCAGGCGAATCAGTCGTTCGGATTCACCGACGTATTTGTTGAGCAGTTCCGGGCCCTTGACGGACAGGAACACGCCCTTGACATGGGTTTCGGCCGGACTGATTGCGCCGTCGCCATTCGAATCGTAACCACCCTCGCATAGGGCGTTCGCCACGGCCTTGGCAATCATCGTCTTGCCGTTGCCGGGCGGACCGTACAGCAGCACGCCCTTTGGCGGCTTCAAATCGTAGCGCTCAAACAGCGCACGATGCTGGAACGGCAGTTGGACGGCGTCCCTGATACGACCGATCTCACTATCCAGGCCGCCGATGTCGGCGAACGTGACATCCGGGGTCTCCTCCAGCACCAGATCCTTGTCGCCCTCGGCGGGCAGCGCTTCGATGGCGAGGCGGACGGACGGATCGACGATAATACGGTCGCCCTGATTGATGCCCGCATACGCGAGCGCGCCGGAACGGCGGATGAGCACGGGATTGCCGGAGGCGTCGGTAACGATCAGTCGACCGTCGTCAAGTACCTGCTTGACACTGCGAATCTGGCCCACGGTGTCAGCATCGCGCTGCTCGACCAGCACGAGCTTCTCGTTGAGCATCACGGTGGCCCCGGCGGTCAGGCGGGCGGCGTTGACGTTGGAGGCCACAGGCACCACCATGCGGCGGGTGCCGGAAATGACTTCGGCCGACGCGTGCTGGATGCCGTCTTCATCGGTGCGGGTGGAATCGACCTTGACCATGGTGGCGAAGGTGAGCGGCGGCTGAGCGAGCTGGGCGAGCTGTGACTTCGCCTTGGTCAGTTCCTTGCCGGCGCGGCTCAGCGCTTCGGCGAGCGCATGGTTCTTGGCCATCAGGCGATCGTTCAGCGCGGCGAGATCTTCGGTGTCGCTCATGCGGGTTCTTCGCTTCCCTTCTATCCGGGATTTTCGGCAACTTATGGCAGTCGGCAGACCCTATTCGTTGCCGTCGGCGGATTTCCTGTTACGCATAACAGTACGCACTTTTCGCACCACGAACCATACGATGACCACAATCACGGCCGCGATGACCACGTCCTCGAACACGCCGAGCGCGCCTTGAATCGAGCACCACTGGTCGCCGAGCAGGTAACCGGCGGAAACGAGGATGGTGTTCCACACGGCCGAGCCGAGCAGGGTCCAGCCGGTGAAGTGCAGGAAGTTCATGCGGTTGAATCCGGCGGGAATCGAAATCAGCGAGCGTACCACGGGAATCACGCGGCCGATGAGCACCGACCATGTGCCGTATTTGGTGAACCAGTCGTTGGCTTTGCTCACGTCTTTGCGGCTGACGCCGGGGATTTTGTCTGCCGCGAGATTGATGCGATGCAGGCCCACCCAGCGGGAGATGCCGTACAAGGTCCAGGCACCCAGTACGGAGCCGATGGTGGCCCAGATGATTGCGCCCGGCAGACTCAGGGTGCCGCGTGCGGCGGTGAAGCCGGAGAGCGGAAGGATGACTTCGGACGGGATGGGCGGGAAGATGGATTCGAGGGCGATGGCCAAGGCCACGCCGATACCGCCGATGGTTTCCATCAGCATGATCAGCCAGTCGGTGATGGTGCCGATCAGGCCGGGTTCGGTGGTGGTGCAGATGGGTGTGGGGTCGGTTGCAAGAATAGTGGCGGCTGCCATGGAAAAACTCATAGAGGGCATTGTCCCAAGGTTTTCCAAGAATCAGAAGCATGACGCAAGAAGATGTGCATTTTATTGACAAGTCCGCCGAGAGCGAAGTTGGGAGCCCGGCTGGTTCTGCGGTTTCTGTGCCGACGCTGAGCGAGCCCGGCCTGCTGGTTATGGATGTGGACTCCACGCTCATTGACGAAGAGGTTATCGACGAGTTGGGCGTGGTGGCTGGCTGCGGTGAGGAGATTGCCGGAGTGACCGCACGCGCCATGCGCGGCGAACTGGAGTTCTGCGATGCGCTGCGCGCACGAGTGGCCCTGTTGGAGGGCCTGCCGATCTCCGTGTTCGACACGGTGCATGACAAGCTGCATTTCACCAAGGGTGCGCTGGAGCTTATCGACACGCTGCATGAACACGGTTGGAAGATCGGCGTGGTGTCCGGCGGCTTCCATGAAGTGGTCGATATGCTGGCGGCCGAAGGCCATATCGACTATTGGATCGCCAACCGGCTTGAGGTTGCCGATGAGTGCTTGACCGGCAAGGTGCTCGGCGAAATCGTGAGCAAGACTGTGAAGTTACACGCCTTGCAGACATGGGCGGACCGTTTGGGTATTCCGATGAGCCAGACCGTGGCTGTGGGCGATGGCGCCAACGATATTCCGATGATTCAGGCCGCCGGTCTGGGTCTCGCGTTCTGTGCCAAGCCAAAGACCCAGCTCGCCGCCGACAAAGCCATCAACGACCGCGACCTAACCCACGTACTCGATTACCTGCGCCGGTAAAATTTTACCGACCTCGGCTCCGGCACTTATAGTTGAGCCATGACTACTTCAGGCGCAGAACAGTTGACGCTTGCGGGGCTGGCTCCCCGCAAGCGTCGTAAACGTGCGCCTGCGGAGCATACGCCGGCCGAGCAGCATCCCATAGCGCAAGTCGTGCTGGATGTGCAGGCGCTCCACCTCGGTCAGACATTCGATTACTTCATTGATGAAAAAGACAGCGAGGCCGCACAACCGGGTGTGCTGGTGCGCGTGCGGTTTGGCGGTCAGAGGGTCAGCGGTGTGATTTGGGCACGCACCGATACCAGTGATACGCCGCGCTCTTCGATTCGCTATATCGAGCGAGTGCTAAGCCCCGATGTACTGGTTCCCGCTTCGATGCGCGAGGATATCGGTCTGGTTGCCAAAGCCTATGGCGGCACACGGGCCAATATTCTGCGTTTCGCCGTGCCACCGCGCGTGGCCAAGGTGGAGACCGAGCAGCGGTTGGCCGCGTCGTTCCGTCGGCCGGTCGGCGGCTCATTGCCGGATAATACGCAAGGCGGTTTTGCCGGGCGTGGCACCAATCCCGATGGGACCAAACTTGCTGGCTCTACCTTTGCCGTTGCTAGCACCGTTTCGGAGGGAGCTGCGCAGGGGTATCGTCGTCTGACCGCCAATTACGCCGATGTCAATGTGCTTCATGACGCGCTTACCGGTCAACGTTTCCAATCTTTTGTGTTTGATTCGTTGCCCGGTGCACAGGAGTGGCAACGAAACATGGCATGGATGGTGGCCACTGCGTTGAGTGCCGGTAAGGCTGCCGTAGTTGAATTGCCCACCATGCGCGAGGTCGAAGACCTGATGCATATGCTACGCAATTATGGACTCAAACCATTTGCCCCGGCTCCAACCGGCGGATGGATGGGCGATGTCGCCGTGCTCAATGCGGAGACCATGCCTGCGGCCGACCGGTACCGCACGTATCTGGCTGTGGCGTTGGGCCAGGTGAAGGTGGTGATCGGCACCCGCGCGGTGATGTATGCGCCGGTTGAAGGCCCGGCACTGTTCGCCATTCTGGAGGATGCCGCCTATCAGAACATGGACGGTATGATGCCGTATCCACAGGCTCGCGGCGTGATGCGGTTGCGCGCCAAGTCCCATGGCGGCGTGTTCGTGGCCATGGCCAATGCGCGCACTCCGCAAAGTCAGTGGGAAAACACCGGTCCAGGTACGGTGGAAACTCCGGTGAGCGGCTATTCCACCGCGATTCATCCGCTCGCCTCGCCACTGAAGGATGCGACGCCTTGGGTGCGTTGGCTCAATCGCGATGAGCTTGCGCGTCTCGCTGACCCGTCCATCGGGGCGCGCGTGCCGCATACGGCCGTCCGCGTGCTATCTAAGGCTTTGGAAAGTGGCCCCGTGCTGCTATCCATTCCGCAAGACAATGTCAGTGAGACCTTGAGCTGTGCGAAATGCCATCGTCAGGTGCGTTGTGCCAAGTGTTCCGGACCGTTGCAACTGCCGGCCGACCGTCGGGATTCTACACCGCGATGCCGCTGGTGTGGGGCTGCCGTCATCAACTGGAAGTGCCCGGGCTGTGGGCATGAACGTATGCGCGTGGTGCGTGTGGGGGCTGCCGGCACTGCGGCGGAGCTGGCCGGATTGTTCCGTGGCGTGCCAGTAGTTTTGTCCAGCAAGACGCAGGGTCTGGTGCGCGATGTAGCTTGCCAGCCGATGATTGTCATCGCCACTCCCGGTTTCGAACCGCGCGTGCGTCCGGTCAGTGCCGAACAGGGATCGGCTGGCCATGAGTATCGTGCCGTGGCCGTGCTCGACGCTTGGACCAGCTTGTATGCGTTGGGCGTGGATGCTCGGTTGGATACGTTGACCGCGTGGATGCGTGCGATGTCGTTGTGCGCGCCGCGTTCCCGTGGCGGCCAGGCGTTGATTCTCGGCGAGACCGACCCGGCCATCGCCCAATCGCTGATGCTCTGGGATTCGAGGATTCTTGCAGCCAAGGATCTCGAGGAGCGTGTGGAGACCGGTATGCCGCCGGCCGTGGCCGCCGCCTGCGTGTGGGGCCGCCGTGATGCGGTGATGACGCTGATGCAGCGTATCGGCGCCCTGGGCGGCGATTGGACGGCCTGCGGCGAGCTGCCCGGCATGTTGGGACCGGTGCCGATCGCGCAACCGGACACGGTTAATGCCAGGGAGCTCGAAGCCACGGCCGACCGGGTGAAGGCAGTAATCCGTGTGCCACAGAGTCGGCGAGCCGAACTGGCGGCCCGACTGCACCGGGAAACCGCTCGTCATGTAGCGTCCCGCGAGCCCGGCGAGCTTCGCTTCCGAGTAGATCCCAAAGATCTGATCTAATCGTCTCCAACACGTGAAACGATGATTACAGAACGAACATCGCTATAAGGAGGACACCATGAAGGGTTGGCCCGGAGAGCCGGATATGGATTACGACGTGCTGGTCGCGGACGGCGAAGCCGCCGCGAACGCCGGCAAGCCGATCACCGACGTGATCTTCGATTTCGGCAACGTGCTGATTTACTGGGATCCAGCGGCCGTGCTCATCCCCCGCTACAGCCAGAAGACCATCGACGAATTCCTCGACAACGACATCTCCGGCTTCTACGATGTCAACGACCTGATGGACGGCGGCACCAGCACCGACGAGGCCATCGCCATCATGCGCCGTGACAGGGGCGATAAGTGGGCGGACATCCTCGACTACTACATCAAGAACTTCCGCGACTCCCTGACCGGCATCGTGCCGGGCGCACGCGTGCTGGTCAATGACCTGAAGGCCGCCGGTATTGGCGTGTGGGGCCTGAGCAACTGGGAATCCAGCCTTTTCCACGTGGCCGAGGAACAGTGCGATATTCTGCAGCAGCTTGATGGCAAGCTCGTCTCCGGTTTCGTCAAGCTGCGCAAGCCGCACAAGGAAATCTACGAGGCCGCGCTCAATCAGTTCGGTATCAAGGCCGATGGCACGTTGTTCATCGACGACAAGGCCATGAACATCGTCGGTTCGAATGCGGCCGGCATCCGTGGCGTGCGTTTCCAGGATCCGGTCAAGCTGCGTGAACTGCTCATCGCCAATGGCGTGAACATTCCGGCCGTGCAGTGAGCATCGACGTTTTAAGGAGGACCATGCTCAAACTCGTGTTCGCCGGCACCCCCGATGTAGCGGTGCCCTCGCTCAAGGCCTTTGCCGCCGATCCACGTTTTGATGTGGTCGGCGTCATCACCCGCCCCGACGCGCCTACCGGCCGCGGCCGCAAGCTCACGCCCAGCCCGGTCAAGGCGACGGCTCTGGAGCTCGGGTTGCCCGTCATCGATCTCAAACCCCGCTCCCCCGAATTCATGGAAGCGCTGAACAACCTGCATGCGGATATCGCCGCGGTCATCGCCTATGGCAATATCCTGCCTAAGAACGTACTCGACGCAGTGCCCATGGGCTGGTACAACCTGCATTTCTCCAACTTGCCGAAGTGGCGTGGCGCCGCTCCCGCCCAGCGTGCGATTTGGGCGGGCGACCCGACCACCGGCGCCGACGTGTTCAAGGTCGGCGAGGGTTTGGACGATGGCCCGATCGTCGCTTCCCTGACCATCGAGCTGACCGGCCGTGAGACCTCCGGCGAACTCCTCGACCGTCTGGCCGAGGAAGGCGCACCCATGTATGTGGATGCCTTGGCCGCCGTGGGTGAAGGCACTGCCACATTCACCGCGCAACCGGCCGAAGGCCTGGAATACGCGCACAAAATCACGGTGGAAGATGCTCGTATCAGCTGGACGGACGAGGCCGAGGCCATCGACCGTCAGGTTCGCGCCTGCACGCCACATCCTGGGGCATGGACCGAACTGTTTGCGGAGGGGCCAATCGCCGATAATGACGAGCCGGCCGCCAAACCCCTCACCCTGCATATTCTCGCCGCGCAACCGGCCGACCAGTCCAATCCCAACACTCCGGCCGAGCTTCAGCCCGGCGAGCTGAAGGTGGGCAAGAAGAACGTGTGGGTTGGTACCGGCAGCACGCCGCTGGAACTCACCCAAGTCAAGGCGCAGGGCAAGAAGGCCATGCGCGCCGCCGACTGGGCCCGAGGCGCGCGCCTCTCCCCCGCCGCCTGCGTGCGATAACAAGCAATATCGCTCCCGCCCGGAAGCACAGCAAAAAGCCCGGCATCTTCGCGAGGAAGATACCGGGCTTTTCAGCTATGCAATCGGCGATCAGTCGAGACCGGAGAGCTTGTTGATCAGCTCCGGGTCACGCGTCGCACCCTTGTCGGCCGAGCGGGCGAAGGCGGCGTACGCCTTCAGCGCCTGGGAGACGTGGCGGTTGCGGTGAGCCACGTAGCCGTCGCCAGCCTCAAGCTCGCGACGACGCTCGTCCAGCTGCTCGTCAGTCAGTTCGACGTTCACGGAACGGGCTTCGATATCGATATCGATGATGTCGCCGTTCTTGATGAGCGCCACCGGTCCCTTATTGGCAGCCTCAGGCGCCATGTGGCCGATGGCCAGACCGGAGGAACCGCCGGAGTAGCGACCGTCGGTGAGCATGGCGACCTGCTTGCCGATGCCCTTGCCCTTGACGAAGGAGGTCGGGTACAGCATTTCCTGCATGCCCGGGCCACCCTTCGGGCCTTCGTAACGAATCACAAGCGCCATGCCGGGCTTCAGGGTGTCGTTCAGAATGACCTCGATGGCCTGCTCCTGGGAGTCGACCACCAGAGCCGGTCCACGGAACTTCCAGATCTCCGGCGGAACACCGGCGGTCTTGACCACGCAGCCGTCGGGGGCCAGGTTGCCGCGCAGCACGGCGAGGCCGCCTTCGTGAATCTCCGGGTGGTTGATGTCGTGGATGGCGCCGTTGGCGCGGTCACGGTCGAGCGAATCGAACAGGGTGGTGTGGGTCCACGGCTCCGGGGAGATGATGTGGCCAGGAGCGGCCTTGTACATCTGCTGGGCTTCCTCGGTGCAGGTCGGGCGCATGATGTCCCAATCGGCCAGCTTGGCTTCCAGCGTCGGATAGTCGATGGAGTGCACGTTGGTGTGCAGCTTGCCGGCGCGGTCGAGCTCGCCGAGGATGCCGGTGATGCCGCCGGCGCGGTGCACGTCGGAAATCTCCCACTTGCCGGACGGCGAGGCCTTGCAGATGCACGGCACGGTGTGGGAAATACGCTCGATGTCGTCCAGGGTGAAGTCCACGTCGGCGGACTGGGCCATGGCGAGGATGTGCAGCACGGTGTTGGTGGAACCGCCCATGGCCACATCCATGGTCATGGCGTTCTCGAAGGCTTCCTTGGTGGCGATGGAGCGCGGCAGCACGGAATCGTCGGAATCGTCGTAGTACTGGTGGGCGATCTTGACGACCTGCTTGGCGGCACGCTCGAACAGGTCCTTGCGGTAGGAGTGGGAGGCGAGGATGGTGCCGTTGCCGGGCAGGGCCAGGCCGATGGCCTCGGTCAGGCAGTTCATCGAGTTGGCGGTGAACATGCCGGCGCAGGAGCCGCAGGTCGGGCAGACGGTCTTCTCATAGTTGAGCAGTTCCTCATCGGAGACGCTGTCGTCGGC
>ERZ773134.1716-NODE-1716-length-17683-cov-3.691003_pt1 | contig 17683 bp, 11 predicted proteins | sample MGYA00580856_ERZ773134 | MGnify/ENA primary metagenome ERZ773134 (study PRJEB29015, sample SAMEA2737823) | human gut metagenome | biome: human gut; feature: human-associated habitat; material: faeces | place: China | collected 2012 ... | reverse complement strand
AGAATAAATGCAGTAGGCCGACCGGTTGACGAATGGAAGGCATTCGTCTACGAACATGGTCACATGGTGAGATGATAGTATATTTGTCTCACCATGTGACCGTTATTCACGTCGTAATACAAGAATCCGTAATACTGCTCGATACCGCATAAAACCGGCCTTGGTCGCCACAAGCGAAACATAAGTCGATGACTATGGAAACGCAGAGGTAACACATCCGCACCATAGTCAGGCGGTAATCCACGCCCGCAGTGATGACGTGGAAACAAGTTATGAGAGAGGATTCCTGTTGAATTCCAAGAAGATTCTGGCCGCCGCCGTCTCCGTGGCCGCCATCGCATCCCTGACCGCCTGCGGCGGTGTGAAGGATGACACCACCGCAGGTGCCGATTCCGGCAACGCCATCACCATCGGCACCACCGATAAGATCACCAGCCTGGACCCCGCCGGCTCCTACGACAACGGTTCATACGCCGTGCAGATCCAGGTGTTCCCGTTCCTGTACGCCCAGGACTACAACACCTCCGAACTGAGCCCGGACATCGCCGCCGATGACGGTACCTGGAACGATGACGGCACCGAATTCACCGTCAAGCTCAAGGACGGCCTGAAGTTTGCCAACGGCAACGACCTGACCGCTTCCGACGTCAAGTTCTCCTACGATCGCATCAAGAAGATCAACGACCCGAACGGCCCGAGCTCCCTGCTCGCCAACGTCGAATCCGTGACCGCCAAGGACGACACCACCGTGGTGTTCAAGGATTCCGTGCCTTTTGACGTGACTCTGAAGCAGGTCATGTCCAGCCCCGCCGGCCCGATCGTCGATGAGGATACCTTCGACGCCGACAAGCTCGCCGACGCCGACACCATCGTCTCCAAGAAGGCCTTCGCCGGCCCGTACACGCTGACAGCCTTCAAGATCAACGAGTCCGCCGCCTACGCCAAGAACGACTCCTACAAGGGTCTGACCCCGGCCAAGAACTCCGTCGTGCAGGTCAAGTACTTCGCCGACGCCTCCAACCTGAAGATGGCCGTCCAGCAGGGCCAGGTCGACGTGGCCTACCGCTCCCTGAGCCCGACCGACATCGAGGACCTCTCCAAGGACTCCAAGGTCAAGGTCGTCAAGGGCCCGGGCGGTGAGGAGCGCTTCATCGCCTTCAACTTCAAGATTCAGCCCTACGGCGAATCCCAGCCCGATGCCGACGCCAACAAGGCCAAGGCCGTGCGCCAGGCCGTCGCCAACCTCATCGACCGCGAAGAGCTCTCCACCAAGGTCTACAAGGGCACCTACACCCCGATGTACTCCTTCATCCCGGACGGCCTGGCCGGTCACGATGACACGCTGAAGTCCGCCTACGGCGACGGCAACGGCAAGCCGAGCACCGAGAAGGCCAAGAAGGTCCTCGCCGACGCCGGCGTCACCACCCCGGTCGACCTCAAGCTCCAGTACAACAACGACCACTACGGCTCCGTCTCCGCCGACGAATACGCTGCCCTGAAGTCCCAGCTTGAGGCAGGCGGCCTGTTCAAGGTCGACATGCAGTCCACCGAATGGACCCAGTACAACAAGGATCGTGTGGTTACCGACGATTCCGACGGTGTGTACCCGGTCTACCAGCTTGGATGGTTCCCGGACTACTCCGACCCGGACAACTACCTGTCCCCGTTCTTCCGCGATGGTAACTTCGTGAACAACGGCTACTCCAACAAGGAAGTCAACGACCTGATCGTCAAGCAGGCCGGCGAGAAGGACGAGTCCGCTCGTGGAGACATCCTCAAGCAGATTCAGAAGCTCGAGACCGAAGACCTCTCCACCATCCCGCTGCTGCAGGGTGCCCAGGTCGCCGTCACCGGCACCTCCGTGAAGGGTGTCACCCTCGACGCTTCCTTCCGCTTCCGCTATGCCTCCGTCACCAAGGGCTGATCCAGCATGAGCTCCCCTCTTTGAGGGGGGGAGCTGTCTGCCGACGGCAGACTGAGGGGAGCCCAACTCGTATGACTCCCCTCAGTCGGCTTCGCCGCCAGCTCCCCTCGGAGAGGGGAGCCTTTATTGCTTTATATACCGATTACCAACACCAAGGAGCATCGCGTGTCAGACAGCGCCATAGCGACCTCCAGCACCACTCCGGCGAAAGCCAAGACGAAGAAGAACCGACTGTCAGGTAGTTTCTTCCGCTTCGTGCTGACGAGGTTCCTTCTCATTATTCCCACCGTTTTCATTCTGGTCACCATCGTGTTCTTCGTGATGCGCGCCACCGGCGACCCGATTTCCGCCGCCTTGGGCGGCCGCCTGACACCCGCCGAACTCCAGCAGCGCATCCACGCGGCCGGCTATGACCGCCCGCTGATTGTGCAATACGTCGACTATCTTGGCGGCCTGCTGCACGGCGACCTCGGCACGACGCTGACCGATAACCAGCCGGTGATCAGCATTCTTACGCACTACGGCGCCGCCACATTCGAACTGGCCTTCCTCGCCCTGATTGTGGCGCTGATTGTCGGCATCGGCCTAGGCCGACTCGCCGCCCGCAAACGCGACCGTGCCGCCGACGCCGGCATCCGCACCTTCGCCATCCTGTGCTACGCCACCCCGGTGTTCTTCCTCGGCCTCGTGCTGAAGCTCATCTTCGCTGTCTGGCTCAACATCCTTCCAGCCTCCGGCCGCTCCGACCTGAACTCCGAAATGCAGTTCACCCGTCTGGTATCGCCGACTGGCTTCTACATCATCGACGCCATCCAGCTCGGCGACATGAACGTGCTCGTCGACGTGCTGCGCCACGCCGTGCTGCCGGCCGTCGCCCTAGGCCTCCTGACCGCCGGCGTGTTCATCCGTCTGGTACGCACCAACGTCATCTCCACCTACAATTCCGGCTACGTCGAGGCTGCCCGCTCGCGCGGCGTCTCCGAAAAGCGCCTGCTCAACAAGCACGCCTGGCGACCGGCCCTGATCCCGATCATCACCGTCATGGGCATGCAGATCGCCCTGATGCTCGCCGGTGCGGTCCTGACCGAAACCACCTTCGAATGGAAGGGCCTGGGCTTCATGCTGTCCCAGTACCTGAAGGCCCGTGACTTCGTGGCCGTGCAGGGCATCGTGATCCTTATCGCCATCATCGTGGCCGTCGTCAACTTCCTCGTCGACGTCATCGCCGCGCTTATCGACCCGAGAGTGAGGTACTGAGATGACCACCGCATCCCAAGACAAGATCACCGTCCCCGGTGACGACCGCCTTACCAAGCTCAACGTCAGCACCAAGACGCCGTTCTGGACCAAGATCCCGATCATCAAGGAACTGCGCGTGGCGGTCGGCTGGCAGAAGGGCATGCTGATCACCGGTCTCGCGATCACCGCGTTCTTCCTGCTCGTGGCCCTCTTCGCCCCGCTGATCGCCCCCTACGGCCACGCCCAGATCAAGGCCGCCGACGGCACGTCCTTCCCGGCGCAGGCCGCACCCTCCGCCGAACACATCTGGGGCACCACCGCCGCCGGATTCGACGTGTTCTCCCGTGTGGTGTGGGGCGCACGCACCGCCGTCATCGCCATCGTCGTGGCCGTGCTGCTCTCCATCTTCGCCGGCGTGCTGCTCGGCCTGGTCTCCGGCTACTACGGTGGCTGGGTGGACCGCATTCTGGTGATGATCGCCGACGCCGTCTACTCCTTCCCCTCGCTGCTGCTCGCCATTCTGATGGCCATCATGATCTCCCACGGCCAGTCCGGCCTGTGGAGCGGCATTCTGGCTTCCGGCATCTCCATCACCGTGGTGTACATCCCGCAGTATTTCCGCACAATTCGCGCCGAAGTGATCCGCATCAAGGAATCCGCGTATGTCGAGTCCGCGCGCGTGGTCGGCTCCTCCACCTGGCGCATCATGACCAAGCACCTGTTCAAGAACTCCACCCGCACGTTGCCGGTGATCCTGACGCTGAACTCGTCCGAAGCCATCCTGACCCTCGCCGGCCTGGGCTTCCTCGGCTTCGGCATCGAGCCGACCGCCGCCGCCGAATGGGGCTACGACCTGAACCGCTCGGTTTCCGACGTGACCGCCGGCATCTGGTGGACTGCCGTGTTCCCGGGCATCGCCATCGTGCTCATCGTGCTCGGCATCACGCTCGTGGGCGAATCGCTCAACGATCTGGCCGACCCGCGTCTGCGCGCCCGCAAGTCCGCCGGCGAAGTGGTCGGATCGATCGAAGACACGTCCGTCGACCCAAACGAGAAGCCGACCGCACGCAACGAGGTGATTGCCGAACTCGACGCGAACGTCGACCCGCCGGCCACCGTCACCGACCATGACCCGACCATCGTCGCCTCCGAATGGACCGGCGAGGGCAAGCCGGAAGGCAAGGAGTGAGAGATGAGCGAAAACAACAAGAATCTCGCCGATATCAAGGACCTGTCCGTCTCCTTCATGACCGACGCCGGCTCCATCAAGGCCGTTGAGGACGTGAACTTCACCATTCCGCGCAAGACCGTGGTCGGCGTGGTCGGCGAATCCGGTTCCGGCAAGTCCGTGACCGCGCGCTCCATCATCAAGCTGCTGCCGGAGACGGCCACCACCTCCGGTGCCGTCTACCTGTCCAAGCGCGATGGCTCCGATTCGCTGGACGTGCTCTCCCTGAGCGGCGAACAGCTGCGCGAAGTGCGTGGTTCCGAGGCCGCGATGGTGTTCCAGGAGCCCAATTCGGTGCTGAACCCGGTGTACACCATCGGCTGGCAGATTGAAGAGGGCCTGCGCGCCCACGGCATGAAGGACAAGAAGGAACTGCGCGCCAAGGCCATCAACATCCTGAAGAAGGTCGGCATCCCGGATGCCGAAACCCGCGTGGACTACTACCCGCACCAGTTCTCCGGCGGCCAGAAGCAGCGCATCGTCATCGCCATGGCGTTGGTGCTGAACCCCGGCCTGATTCTGGCCGACGAGCCTACCACTGCCCTCGACGTGACCGTGCAAGCCGAAATTCTCGACCTGCTGCGCCTCGCCCGTGACGAGTTCGACGCCTCCGTGCTCATCATCACCCACAACATGGGCGTGATCGCGGACATCGCCGACCAGGTGGTCGTCATGTACCGCGGCCACGTGGTCGAGCAGGGCGACGTGGAGCAGATCTTCTACCATCCGAAGGACGACTACACCAAGCGACTGCTGGGTGCCGTGCCGCGCATCGGTCAGAAGCTGGTCGTGCGCGACCGCGAGGGCAAACCGATCGAGCGCAAGGCCGATTGGCGCGAACAGCCGATCGCCGTCGAGGCCAAGAACCTGACCATCACGTACCCGGGCCATCTCATGCAGCCCGACTTCAAGGCCGTGGACGGCGCGAACTTCACCATCCACCGCTCCGAAGTGCTGGGCCTGGTGGGCGAGTCCGGTTCCGGCAAGTCCACCACCGGCCGTGCCATCGCCGGCCTGCAGAAGGTGTCCGGCGGCTCCCTGAACGTGCTCGGCATCGAGATGAACGGCGTCAAGGAGCGTGACTTCAAGCCCAAGCGCGCGGACATTGGTTTCGTGTTCCAGGATCCGGGCTCCTCGTTCAACCCGCTGATGACCATCGCGGAGAATGTGGCCGAGCCGCTGCTCGTGCACCACAAGTACGGTTCCGTGGCCGATGCCAAGAACTATGTGGGCGATCTGCTGGAGATGGTCCAGCTGCCGCGCGCCTACATGAACCGTTTCCCGCATGAGCTGTCCGGCGGCCAGCGCCAGAGGGCGTCTTTGGCGCGTGGTTTGGCGTTGAAGCCGTCGCTGCTGATCGCCGATGAGCCGACTTCTGCATTGGACGTGTCGGTGCAGGCCAAGGTGTTGGAGCTGTTCAAGCGACTGCAGGCGGAAATCGGCTTCGCGTGCCTGTTCATCACCCATGATTTGGCGGTGGTCGATATGCTTGCCGACCGCATCATGGTGATGCATAAGGGCCAGATCGTGGAGCACGGCGATGCCGACCAGATTATGCAGCACCCGGAGAACCCGTACACCAAGAAGCTGCTGGCCTCCCTGCCCGTGCCCGACCCGCGCGAACAGCAGCAACACCGCGCCCACCTCCACGAGCTCCTAGCCCAAGAGGCGTAATCGCATAGCATTGGAGCTCCCTCGTCAGAGGGAGCTAACTTTATATCCGCTAGTACTGCTGCCCATCGAACTGGAACAGGGCGTGGGCGTCGCCGTGTTTTTTGTTCTCGATGTAAGTATGGAACAGCTCCAGCCGCTCGCTCGTGCTGGCCGCCAGGGGAGTGGGCAGGTCATCCAGATCGAACCAGCCGACGCTCAGGCTTTCCTCGTCGCCTACGAACGGCTCGGCATTGCCGCCGGGCTTCAGGGCGCACAGGAACGAATGATCCATGTACATGGTGTTGTCGCCATTGGCGTAGGTCAGTACCTTGTTTGACGAGGTGACGGCCACCAAATCGGTGACGATGGCATCGATGCCCGTCTCCTCCTTGATTTCGCGCACCACCGTGTCCGCCGGCTGTTCGCCCGGCTCGTTGATGCCGTAGACCATCGCCCATTCGCCCGTGTCCGAACGACGGCCCAACAGCAGTTGACCATGTTCGTTCAGTACACAACCGGTCACGCCATTGAGCCACAACAGATCATGGCCGATCTTCTTACGCAATTCCAACACAAATTCCGGAGTGGACACATTGCCTCCTTAGTAGAAAAGAAGCTCCCTCATCAGAGGGAGCTTAGGTTACTTCGCTTGGGCAGCCTGCTCGGCCATCCAGGCTTCGACGTCGTCGATCTGCTTCGGGATGCCGGCGGAAATCCATTCGGGGCCGTTCTCGGTCATGAGCACGTCGTCCTCGATGCGGATGCCGATGCCGCGGTATTCCGGCGGAATCAGCAGATCATCCTCGCGGAAGTACAGACCGGGCTCGATGGTGAAGATCATGCCGGGCGTGATCTTCGCGCCCTGATAGGACTCATAGCGGGCTTGCGCGCAATCATGCACATCAAGACCTAGGTGGTGGGCCACGCCGCAGGCGAGCCAACGGCGGTGCTGCTGGCCTTGCGGGGACAGTGACTCCTCGACGCTCACCGGCAGCAGACCCCAATCGTGCAGACGCTCGGCGATCACACGCATGCAGGCGTGGTGGATGTCGGAATAGGTGGCACCCGGCTTGGCGGCTTCGAAACCGGCCTGCTGCGAGTCCAGCACGGCCTGGTACAGACGCTTCTGGAAGTCGGTGAACTTGCCGTTGGTCGGGAAGGTGCGGGTGATGTCGGCCGTGTACAGGGAATCGACCTCAACGCCGGCATCCACCAGCAGCATGTCGCCGGTCTTCACCACACCGGTATTGCGCATCCAGTGCAGAATCGGGGCGTGGGGGCCGGAGGCCACGATGGAGTCGTAACCGATGGCGTTGCCCAGCTCACGGGACACGGCGTTGAACGCGCCTTCGAGGATACGCTCGGAACGCGGCTTGTCGAGCGCGGCCGGCAGTGCGGAGAGCAGACGGTCGAAGCCGTGCTTGGTGGCGTCCACGGCCTTGCGCATCTCGTTGATTTCGTAGCCGTCTTTGACCATGCGTGCCTCGGCGGCGAACTCGTGCAGCTTGTCGTCGGATGCGGAGTTCTTGTCCGGATCGGCGAAACCGTTGGCCTCGCGGATGGACTCGACCATCGAGGTGATTTCGGGATCGGTCTCGCTGACCACGCGCACACGCACGGCGCCGGCCTCGGCACCCACGTCCTTGGACAGGGCGTCGGCCAGCTGGGCGATGTCGTGGGTCTCGATGCCGGTCATCGCCTGCATCTCCTTGAGGCCAGCACGCGGGCCAACCCAGTATTCGCCGTAGTGGGCGGACATGAAGAAGTCCTCGGTGGAGTTGTCGGCGCGAGGTGCCACGAACAGTTCCGGAGTGTGCGTCTTGCCGGCGGCGGCTTCGGGGGAGTCGGGGTCGACCGGGTTCAGGACCAGCACGGCGCCGGCCTCGTAATCGGAACCCAGACCGGTGTAGTAGGCGAACGTGGTGTCCGGGCGGAACATGTAATCGCAATCATTGTTGCGCACCTTCGGCTGGCCGGCCGGAATGACCAGACGTTCGCCCGGGAAGGCTTTGCCCAGCGCCTCAAGGCGGGCTGGCGTGAACTTGGAGGATTCGAGAGGCTTGATCTCCGGATCATCGTCGGCCCAGCCGGACTTCATGAACTCCTTGAATGCAGCCGACTGCGGGCGCAGCGAGCGGTTGTTCACACGGTCGCTCATCGACTGGTTCGCGCCCGGCGCCGTAGCGCGCTCCTCGGCCTCATATTCTTTGTCCTTGGCGGTGATCACTTCACCCATTGCCACTCTCCTGTATGTAGTTGTTGTCGAATCATCGATTCCCACCTCATATTAGTCGGCTTTATGCGATGTGCCACGATTGACGGCTGACGGTAAAACCAAGTACGGAATTTGGACGGTCTTCCGGACATGCCCATATGGCGAGTGCGGCGGGCTGGAATGCGGGCCCGTTTATTGTTCTCGGTAGGGAAGGAGAGGGGCATGGGCTTGGGCTGGAGCTTGCCGATTGATATTGACATATTCTGTGGGCTGAATCCATGTGAACCCATGCGATGAAGGTTTATCGCGTCGCGGGACTCACTGCTATGCGGAGGTCTCCACCTGAGGCACCCCGGCTTTGATCAGTTTTACCCGCAGCGGAGTACGTTCGATGACGTCGGCGTATGTGAAATGGACGATTTCGGTGGCACCGGCTCGTTTCAGTCCCTCGTCGCGTGCGCGTTCCTTGGCCACCACCTCCTGAATGCTGCGGTTATCGGTCATGGCTGGGTCCACGTATTTTTGTGTGCCGTCGTATTCGGCCACTATCACGCGCCCGTCATCGAGCTTCCATACGAAATCAACGCGGTACTCGGTATTCGTCTGTGGGTCGGTCACCGTTACCTGAATACGCGGCGTGAGGAAGCGATCTTCGATGATGGTGCCTCGCGCGAGGGATTCTCCACCATTCTCGCTCCTTTCGTTTGCATAGCGCAGCAGGCGGAATACTCGGGCATAATCGATTCTCCATTGAACGCAGTCGGCGGCTATCTCTTCCTTGGTTATTCCCTTGGCAAGGGCCGAGTCAAAGATCGGTAACGCAAACCGAAAATCAAGGTCTATAGCGGCCTCGACCAAGGTTCTAGCCGGTGATATCAGGGATAGGCCGGAGGCCTCGTAATGTGTCTTCGGATTGTTCATATCGGGCATATAGACATGTCGTAAGCGCTGATGGCATTGACGAGATCCATGATCGGAAGTCACGATGGTTATGCAGTCATCATGCAAATGCCATTGATGTTCGAATCCATAGGCACTTACTGCCACCAAGCCGCCAAAAACCCACTGAGGATGCTCTTGCGCAAGAGCGCGGGCTATATGCAACGTTCGCTCCGGCGGCGTCAAACCATCCCAGTATGCAGTATTTGCATAAAGACTGGGAATGCCGTCATACACTTTCAACAACTCACCACTCTGGGCACGGCGGCGTAGAGCGGTCTGTTCCGCTTCATTTCTTGAATAGACGCATCTCAGCTCATTCTGCGCGGCTGATATGAGCGAGGCCACTGCTTTGTGTGTCTTCATGACGTCGAGCGTAGCCGGAACGAAGCAGCGTAAGTATGAATTTCAGCCATTGTGGTTCTAGCCTCGGAGCTTGGCTGTCTTGGAGCGAGATACTCCCGATAATTTCAAGGTATTAGGCCGCTAATTCGGAATAGTGGATAACACACAAAACTTATCCACCATCAGTAATGTCATTCGAACAACGTGCTTTGGGGATTCGAACAAGATATCATCGGCGAAGGCGGATGTAGCTGGTAGAGGGCGGCGAATTGACGGTTAACGGTGCTTATGCTTTGTACGCCGTCGGTGCTGGTTCAGATATTGGCTGGCTTCTGTCTGAGTGTGGAATCTAGCGTCGGCGTGAGTCCAATGGTTGTATCGGGGCCGACGATTTGCTGCAATTTATTGGCGGCATAGATCCAGGGCTTGGACGGCTGCCGACGGTGAGAGCAGTCATAACAGTGAATGAGCCTCTGCGAGTTCAAAAGATGATGTAGAGGACGTTTGTGAGAGTCGTTTCCGGGGCAAGACATGGTCGATTGACGACGTTGAAATTTCTCAACGACGGCAGAATGGCATGCCTTGGCGAGGAGACGACACTGAGAGGCGATGGAGTCGGGATTAATCCAGGTTTTGGCCAGCCACCGACTCGCAAGAGCATCATAGCGTCGGTGTACCGCCAGAAGCTGGCACTGTACCGACGCTGAATAGCATCAGCGTCGCCGGACATACAAGTTTTGGATTGCAGCCGACTAAGAATGAGATGCCGACGGCAAGAGCCGCATTGCAACTATATGAGACGGCTTCACTGTGCGTGGCTGCAGGTAGAGACTGCCCGCGCGGCGGCGACATATGAGACGGTTTCACTGTGCGCGCACGATAAACCACCCCGGCGGCTAGGATAGAGGGAATTGAGGGAGTGCGGCTCCACGCGTGAAGGCAAGAATCCCGAATCATGCGGGGCAAACCTGTGCAAGGGGAGCTTCCTGCGCATGCGGAAGCGGAATATATGCGGGCATGCGTAGACATGACGAGAATGGCGCGAACACGTAAGTGGCATACGCACTCCGAACGGCGCAACAGCAACACGAGCAGAGGTTAGAAGAGGATATGTCATTCGAGCATCCGAATCGGAACAATGAGAGCATGCGGGACGTCGAACTGGACATCATGAGCCGCCCGCCGGAGCATAACACCACCAATCTGGATCTCGACCGGATGAACCTGATGCTCGACATCCTGGGCCACCCGGAGCAGTCGTTCCGCGTGATTCATATCACCGGCACCAACGGCAAAACCTCCACCACCGAGATGACCTCGGAAATGCTCACCGCCTGCGGACTCGACGCGCCGACCGCCGGCAATATCGCCTCCGGAGACATGAGCATGAGCCTGTCTCGTTGCGCCACCAATCCGCAGCACGACGTACTGTGCGTGGAACTGAGCTCCTTCCAATTGCACTTCACCGATTCGCTGGCACTTGACTGCGCGGCGATCACCAATATCGCCGACGATCACCTCGACTGGCATGGCGGGCGCGAGAATTACGCCGCCGACAAATCCAAGGTGTTCCACAACGCCAAACGCGCCATCGTCTACAATGCGCAGGACGCCAAAGTCAGCGAACTGGCGGCCGAGGCTCAGACTGCCGAAGGATGCCGCAAGGTGGGATTCACGCTCGAGGCCCCTCAAGCCGGCCAGATCGGCATTGAAGATGGCTGGATCGTGGACAGGAGCGGCGTGGCCGGCGGCGCAGTAGGAGAGTCGGTCAGACTGGCCGCCATCACCGATTTCACGCATCTGGCAGAGCCGGACGGCTCACTGTACCCGCATCTGGTGGCCGATGCATTGACGGCATTGGCGTTGGTGCTGGGACTTGGCGCTGATCGCGATACCGCGTTGAAGGCGCTTACCTCGTTCAAGCCGGGCGGCCATCGCATCGAAACCGTGGCTGAGGCCGCAGTCGAGGGCGGCTCTGTTCGTTTTGTGGACGATTCCAAAGCCACCAACGGCCATGCGGCACGCGCCTCGCTGTCCAGCTTCCCGGCCAAGTCTGTGATCTGGATTGCCGGAGGTCTGGCCAAGGGCAGTCGATTCGAGGACCTGGTCAAGGACCAGGCACACACCATCAAAGCGGCCGTCATCATCGGCAAAGACCAGCAGCCGATGATCGAAGCGTTTGCCAGCCAAGCTCCGGACATCCCGGTGACCATCATCGATCCCGAAGACAACGATACCGTCATGGATCGTGCCGTCGAAGCCTGCGGCACGTATACCGCCGCCGGCGACATCGTGCTTATGGCTCCGGCCTGCGCCTCCATGGACCAGTTCAAGTCCTACGCGGATCGAGGCAATCGATTCGCCGCCGCAGCCAAGACGTGGAGCGAGGTGCATGGCCTCCACTGATACCCATAAGCGTAAGGCATACAGAGTCCCTGACAAGCCCGCACTCGAAATCACTGACTACACGGGTTGGCGAAGCTTGCTCAACCCGCTATGGTGCTACCACGGCTTCCGCATGGCCGTGGTGGGGCTGACATGCTTCGGCCTGATCATGGTGTTCTCCAGCTCCACGGTCACCATGGCCGCACTGGGCAAGTCGCCGTTCCTTCAGCTTCTGAACCAGGGCGCGTTTTGCCTGATCGGCTTGGTGCTGGGCTTCGTGGCATTGATGATGCCGGTGACGTTCTGGAAACGGACCGGCGTGCTCTTTGTGGTGGGTGCCTGCCTGTTGCAGGCGCTGACCTTTACTCCTTTGGGTATCGACGTCTATGGCAACAAAGGTTGGCTGAACCTCGGCTTCACCACTATCCAGCCGGCTGAATTCATGAAGTTCGCGATGTGCATATGGCTGCCCTCGTCGTTGCATGCCTGCAGCAAGATGTACCACAAGAAGGGAATCAAAGCATATGCCGCGCCGTTGGTGTTGTATGCGATAGGCGTGGCGCTGGTGATGGGCGGCAGGGACCTCGGCACGGCCATGATTCTGGTCTTCATCGGAGGCGTGGCCTTTCTGATCGTCGGGTTCCCCGGCAAATGGATGGGAGTCGGCGTATTGGGCGCGGTGGTTATGGTCGGTGCATTGGCGGTTTCCAGCCCGAACCGCTTGCGTCGTATTCTGGCCACATATGGCGATTGCTCGGCCGCTGACGCGCAGAGCGTATGCTACCAGTCCATTCACGCCAAGTACGCCATCGCCTCCGGAGGTTTTCTGGGATTGGGCATCGGCAATTCGCGGGAGAAATGGAACTACCTGCCGGCCGCCCATAACGATTTCATTTTCGCGATCATCGGCGAGGAGACCGGATTCGTCGGTTGCGCCATCGTATTGCTGTTCTTCGCGATTCTCGCCTGGTGCATGATCGTCATCGCATTGCAGGTCACCGATCGTTATGTTGCCATGGTGCTGATGTGCGTCGCCATTTGGATCGTGGGCCAGGCCATGGTCAACATCGGCGTGGTCGTGGGTGTGTTCCCGGTATTGGGCGTGCCTATGCCGTTCGTCTCCGCAGGTGGCTCATCCATGATTATGTGCTTGACGGCGGCCGGACTGGTTGTGGGACTTATGCGCTCTCAACCGCAGATAAAACAGTCGCGTCAGAGCGCGTAAGTAGACTCGGTAATCATGAATCAAGGCACACCACATATCGTTCTTGCTGGCGGCGGTACCGCCGGACATGTCAATCCGCTGCTCGCGGTCGCCGGGGCGATTCGCGACATCGAACCCACGGCACAGGTCACCGTCATCGGCACTGCGGTGGGTTTGGAGAAGGATTTGGTGCCGGAGGCCGGCTACGAGCTCGACACCATCGAAAAAGTGCCGTTCCCGCGTCGCCCTAACCTGTACATGCTGCGCTTCCCGGCAAAATGGAAGCGAGAAACCGCCAAGGTGCGCTCCATTCTTGAAACGCGGCATGCGGATGTCGTGGCCGGATTCGGCGGGTATGCTTCCGCCCCCGTCTACGCCACCGCACACAAGATGGGCATTCCGATTGCCATCCATGAGCAGAATGCGCGTGCCGGCATGGCCAATAAACTGGGCGCTCGTTGGGCCGATTTCATCGGTACCGTGTACGAGGGCACCGGTCTCAAACCGCGTGCCGGAGCCGACGTCGAGCGCGTCGGTCTGCCGTTGCGCCCGGCCATCGCCTCCCTGACCAAACGCATCGGTGACGACCGTGCCGCCGTACGCCGTGAATCGGCCGCGCAGCTTGGCGTCGATCCGAACCGTCCGCTGGTGCTGGTCACTGGCGGATCGCTGGGAGCGCAAAGCCTGAACCGCGCCATCGCCTCCTCCGCCGCAGACCTGTTGGCCCACGCACAAATCATCCACTTGACCGGGCGAGGCAAAATCAGCGAAGTACGCGAACTGGTCACGGCCTCGGCCGGCGCGGACGTGCTTACCGGCATCGGCCCCGAATCGGCCGGACAAGGTGACTACCATACCGCCGAATATCTGGAACGAATCGATCTGGCCTTTGCCTGTGCCGACTTGGTGATTTGCCGTGCCGGAGCCGGATCGGTATCCGAGCTGGCTGCACTGGGCCTGCCGGCCATTTACGTGCCGCTGCCCATCGGCAACGGCGAGCAGCGTTTCAACGCCGAGCCAGTGGTGAACGCCGGCGGCGGCCTTCTGGTCGCAGACAAGGACCTGACCCCGCAGTGGGTGCATGAGCATGTGCCCGATCTGCTCGCCGATCAGGAACGACTTGCCGAATTCGGCCGCAAGGCATGGGAATACGGCATCAGAAACGCTGCCGAAATCATGGCCCGGCACGTTCTGCAATTAGCCGAACCATCCAAGTAGTATTCAGATATCATTCCGTGCGCGATACTGACCAATTCCGTTCCGCAGCACGAGATACGGTCATAATATAGGGTGCTGGAATCCCTAAAGGAGTTTTGAATTGTCTCAAGATCAGCCCATAGTGCTTGACCCTACGTATGCCTCATTCGATGCTGCGGCCCGCCCTGCGGATCTCGGCGCCACCCATTTCATCGGTATCGGCGGTGCCGGTATGAGCGTTCTGGCCGAAATGCTGCACGCCGAAGGAGTCGCGGTGGACGGCTCCGATCGCGCACACAGCGCCAAAACCGACCGACTTGAAACGCTGGGCATCACCGTTGAATTCGGGCAGCGAGCCGAAAATGTCGCCCAGGCCGAGACCGTGGTCTACTCCAGCGCCATCAAACCGGACAATCCGGAAATCGTCGCAGCACACGCGGCGGGCAAGCGCATTGTGCATCGCAGTGACATCCTCGCCCTGCTCATGAACGGCAAACGAGCCGTCACCGTGGCCGGAGCGCACGGCAAAACCACCACCAGCTCCATGCTGTCCCACATTCTGGTGAACGCCGGTGCCGATCCAAGCTACGCCATCGGCGGCTTTATCCAAGGCCCGGACGGCACCACGCTGGACGGCGGACACGCGGGCAAAGGCGACATCCTGGTGGCCGAAGCCGACGAATCGGACGGCAGCTTCGCCAAATACCATCCGACCATCGCCATTATCACCAACTGTGAAGCCGATCATCTCGACCATTACGGCGACGAAGCCCACTACCGTGCCGCGTTCGTTGCCCACGCCGGCCGGGCCACCGGTCACGTGATCATCAGTATCGACGACCCCGACGGACTTGCCGTGCTGGAGGCCCTGCCCGCCGACGTGAAATCCCATACCGTTGCCTACGGCACTACCGCGCGTGAATCCCTGCCCGATTTGGGCGGTGCCGCGTATGTCTGGATCGCTTCGGAAAGCGAGACCGCTGGCAGCGGCGTCGAACAGCTCACCCTGCATCTGCCGGCCGCGGTGACGGCGGGGGAGCCGGTGTCTCAGAGCGTTGCCCTGAAGGTTCCTGGCGTGCACAATGCGCGCAATGCGGCCGCCGCCATCAGCGCTGCCGTGCTGCTGGGCGTGAGCCCCGCAGACGCGGCCAAGGCGGCCGGCACATTCCTCGGTGCGGCACGCCGCTTCCAGGTGCGCGGCACGGTCAAGCAGGTCACTGTAGTGGACGATTACGCCCATCATCCCACCGAAATCGCGGCCCTGCTGGATGCGGCCCGACGCCGGTACCCCGATTCGACCATTCGTGTGATCTTCCAGCCACACCTGTTCTCCCGCACCAAGTTCTTCGCGCACCAGTTCGCCGAATCCTTGGCCAAAGCCGATGACGTCATTATCACCGGCATCTTCCCGGCCCGTGAAAAGCAGGCCGATTTCCCGGACATCAGCCCCTCCACCATCGTGGACGCGGCTGCGGGACTCAAGGATGCTTCCGCAGGCACGTGGATTCAGCCGGTCGAGGATATGTGCCTGGCCGCCAAGATGATGGCCATGCGCGCCCACCACGGCGACGTGATCTTCACCGTGGGCGCGGGCGACATCACCGACATGGATCAGGTGCTGCTCACCGCACTTGAGGCCCATCGGGAAAGCTGCGAGTGATGTCCGGGCGCACGGTCAGATCCGGGGGCAATGACAACGGCTCACGTCGTTCGTCCGGAAGTCCCCGCAAGCCGCGCACCATCGGTTCACGCGGAAACACGGGTCACTCGTCGAAGTCTCGCGCTCCCCGGTCCGTGTCTTCCGGGCATGAGATCGACGAGCCGGAGATCATCGACGATGTGACGGTAGCCAAGGGCCAGGCCGGTGCCTTCGTCGATGCACGACGGTTGCGCAGCGAGGATTACGTTGCCGAAACGCTGCACCAGACCACCGGCTCCCTAGGAGTCGTATCACGCCCGAAAGTGGTGAATTTCACCGAACGCGCCAAAGAACGCAAGCGTGCGAACGTACGCGTCGTCGCGTTACGCGTGTTGATTGCGGTCGTGAGTGTGGCTGTAGTGACGGGGCTAACGTGGCTGCTGCTCTTCTCGTCGGTGTTTCGTCTGGAAACCAGCGAGATCGGCGTATCCGGTGCCAACGAATGGGTGAGCGCGCAGACCATCCATGCCATCGCCGATAAGCAGGCTGGAAAGTCGTTGTTCCTGGTCTCCGCCCATGAGGTCACAGAGCAACTCAAGTCCATTCCCGGCGTCAGCGAGGCCAAGGTCTCCAAACAGTTCCCCAAGTCGATGAGCGTGGAAGTCAAGGCGCAACGGCCTGCGGCCATGCTGAAAAGAGGCGATACCCTGACCGCGGTGGATTCCCAGGCGCGCGTGTTGAACTCGGTGAAGAACGCCAACGTGGATGGCATCCCGGTGATCGAGGTCAAGGATATAGACGCCAGTCTCAAGAACCGTTCGGTGAAGGAGGCGCTGGCGATTCTGGGCGCATTGCCGGAATCGATGCGTAAGTCCATTACCAAGGTCACCGCTGAGACGCAGGATTCGGTGACCACCACGCTTAACGACGGTGACCGCGTAATCATTTGGGGCGACTCTTCGCAACTGAAGCTGAAGTTGGCGGAAGTCGAGGAAATCGACAAGAACATCACCGCTGGCACGGCTGGCTTTGCCGGCAAACATCAGATTGATGTTTCCGCATCCCAGAAGCCCATCATCAAGTGACGGCGATTCAGTTGGTTCCGTTGGTTCCGTTGGTTCCGTTGGTTCCGTTGGTTCCGGGGCGGCGTTCGCTCCGTTGGTCCTGCTGACAACGTTGGTCCCGTCAATGCCGGGGCGATGTTCGCTGCCGGCGATTTGCGCGAGTAGCGCCATAGGGTGTATGCTGAAAAGTCCGGCCGAAAAGCCGGAAGCTTGATAACTCAAGATTGGGGGCGATCGGTTTCGACGGTGACCTGTTCGCTGCAGGGAAGCGTGCCGAGAACGCCGGGTCCGCTCGTGGATGACCCCGGCAAAAGAATAAGTGCTAAATCTAACCGCACTGAGTTCGCTCTCGCTGCCTGATTTTTAGTCAGGATTAACCAGTGAGCAGCCGCTCCGTTCACTCCTCCTCGTCTTTGGGAGGATGCTGAGCGTCGTTTAGAAGACTTGCTGATGCAGTTGAGCCTCAGGGCTGCATCGGGACTTTGACTGCGGATATGCTCGCCATCAGTTGTCTGCGACATCGATGGGGGCAGAAAAATCGCCAACTTGGCCAGCAGACTACGCACGTAGAAGACTGTGGGCTCGGTCATCGGACCGGGGTTCAATTCCCCGCGCCTCCACCAATCCGCCTCGGCGGAAACAAGCCGCTTG
>ERZ773134.1712-NODE-1712-length-17701-cov-5.086705_pt1 | contig 17701 bp, 15 predicted proteins | sample MGYA00580856_ERZ773134 | MGnify/ENA primary metagenome ERZ773134 (study PRJEB29015, sample SAMEA2737823) | human gut metagenome | biome: human gut; feature: human-associated habitat; material: faeces | place: China | collected 2012 ... | reverse complement strand
CGTGGTGATGCCCCCGTCATCGCAGCTATTCGCGCCCGGCGACGAGGTGACCGTTTCGGCCAAAGGATTCGAAGCCGGCGACGACATCATGCTGCGCATCGCGTGGCCCCTGACCAACGCGGCGATCAGCGAAGGCTACGCCGACGGCGTCTGGGGCGTAGTGACCTCCCGCACCGAGTCGAGCATCACGTTCCTCGCTCCCGGCGGCTATCCTGCGGGTACGGCCGAGGTGAAGCTTTTCCGCCGCGGCAGAGCCATGCCGCTCGGCAGGATCTCCGTTTCCGACGGCACGCCGCCTGCGTCGTATACGCTCTACGGGGTTCGCAATGACGATACGGGCGAGGTCGCAATCAGCGAATTCGATATGCAAACGGGCGAAATCGTCCGTACCGAACGGTTCCCCGGCAGCCACTTCATCCATCCGGTGAACCGCCCCGGTTCGAACTGCATCTTCGGACTCTCGCTCGACGGCGGAAAACGGTCGGCCGCCTTCTATGACCTGACGATGCGCTATTTCAGAAATTCCGGCGGCTACCGTGTCGTGACGACCGGCGTGCTGCCCAATTCGGAAGCCGCCTACCTGTTGTGCGAAGACAATTACTGCATCATTCTGGGCATGACCGAAACCCGCACCAGCGTCGTCGTGCCGCCTTCGTGGCGGATGCCGGAGGGTATCGGCGCCGAAATGCTGACCGGCAGTCCCTTCGTGATGAACAGCGACGGCTACGTGATGCTCTCCGTGAACAACGCCGAGGGATGCTATACGCCGATGGTGTTCGGCAGGCGTTCGGCAGGCACCGAAGCGCGGCTCGGCGATCCGGTCTATGCCGACGGGATGATCCCCTTCTGGATCGTGGAATCCGCGTCCGATGCCGCCGGACCGAAACACTCCGTCTGCTGCGGCTATGCCGTGGTGAAGGACGGCGCGACGGAACTCCGGCTGTACGATCCCGCGGCGATGACCTTCGGAGAGGTGCTGGCGGCGGTGCCGGCCGCCGTACGCTCGGTAACGGCCGTGACCTTCCCCGACAGCGATATTCAGGATCGTATTTACATGCTCTGCGACTTGGGCGACGGCGGAAGCCGGGTGCAGGTCTACGACCGTGCGGCGAAGTCGCTCGACATCTTTTCCGGGACCGTTTACTGTACGGAAATCGTGCTGGTGCGCTGATCCTGCGTTAAAATAACGGCATGCAGGCCCGGAATTTTTCCGGGCTTGTTCCGTCTTGTACGAATTTTGCGTATTTTTACGCATCGAAATCAAGCTTACTATGTCTATAGCATGTCAATTATCGTTCGTGCGCAGCACGCTGCCCGAAGACGTCACGCTGGTCGCCGTGTCGAAGACCCACCCCGTGGAGGCGATACGCGAAGCCTACGACGCGGGACACCGCGTCTTCGGCGAGAGCCGTCCGCAGGAGCTGCGCGAAAAATACGAGGCGCTGCCCCAAGATATCGAGTGGCACATGATCGGCCACCTGCAGACCAACAAGATCAAATATATCGCGCCGTTCGTCTCGCTGATCCATTCGGTGGACAGCGCGCGTCTGGCCGAAGCCATCCAGCGCGAGGCCGCCAAATGCGGCCGCACGATCGAGATTCTGCTGGAGATACATGTCGCCGACGAAGAGACCAAGTCGGGCTGGGAGATCGGGGAGCTTATGCGGTATGTCGGCACGGCGCCCTTCGCCCGGATGCCCGATGTCTGCGTCCGCGGCGTGATGGGCATTGCGACCAATACCGACGACGGGGCGGTTATCCGCCGCGATTTCACGGAGCTGAAACGCTGTTTCGACCTTTTGCAGCCCTATTTCGGGGCGCGGTTCAACGTGTTGTCGATGGGCATGTCGCACGACTACCCCTTCGCCGTCGAGTGCGGTTCGAACATGGTGCGCGTCGGGTCGCTGATTTTCGGGGAGAGGGACTACGCGAAGTAAACGGAGAAGCCGTCCGTTCCGGCCGTGTAAATCCCCGGAGGTGCGCAGGAGCGGGATTATAAACGGCGGACAGCCGGAATGAAGCCTAAATTTGAAAAATGAATCGTATTATGAAGGTAGGATTTATCGGATTCGGAAATATGGCGCAGGCTCTTGCCGAAGGGTTTGCCGCGACGGGGGCGTTGAAGCCCTGCCAGATCGGCGCCTGCGCCCGCGACCGGGCCAAACTGCGGCGCAATACGGAGCCGAAAGGCTTTCTGGCTTTCGACGATGCCGCCCGTGTCGCGGAGTTCGCCGACATGGTGATCGTAGCCGTGAAACCCCATCAGGTCGAAGCGGTTTTGTCGCCTGTGAAGGAGCTGCTGGCCGGGAAAATCGTCGTTTCGGTGGCTGCCGGCATGACGTTCGGAAAGTACGAAACCATACTTGCGCCCGGAACGCACCATCTCAGTACGGTTCCCAACACGCCGGTCGCCGTCGGCGAGGGAATTGTTGTCTGCGAACGCCTCCACTCGCTCTCCGATGCCGAGTGGAAAGAGACGGAGCGGCTGTTTTCGCACGTCGGGCTGGTGATGCAGGTCGATACTCCCCTGCTGGGACTTGCCGGGACGATCTGCGGCTGCGGTCCCGCGTTCGTGGCGATGTTCATCGAAGCGCTCGCCGACGCCGCCGTCAAACACGGCATCGCACGCGCCGATGCCTACCGCATGGTCAGCCAGATGGTCGTCGGCACGGGCAAATTGCAGCTGGCGACGGGACAGCATCCCGGCGCGATGAAGGATGCGGTTTGTTCGCCCGGCGGCACGACGATCGTCGGCGTCGCCGAACTCGAACGCAAAGGTTTCCGCGGCGCGGTGATCGACGCCGTGGACGCGATTCAGAACAAAAAGTAATCGGATTTTATCTAAAAAAAGCCCGGACCGGACGTCCGGGCTTTTTTGTCTGTCATGTCAGGGTGCAGGATCGCCGCGGAGGACGTGTCGTGCGCGTTCGACCGGACTTGGATGCCGGCGCTTGTCTTGTGGCTGCGGCGGGGGTATGTCCGGAGCGGACGTTACTTTGCGGTACGCGGGTTTGCGACCGAGTCGCGGACGATCCTTTCAGGCGGCAGTTGCAACTGCGTCCGGCAGCGTACCTCCTCCCGGATGCTCTCCAGCAGCAGCCTGACAGCCGTTTTCCCGATCTCTTCGACGGGTTGGCCGATACGGGTTATGGCCGGAACCAGAAAATCCAGATAGGGATTGTCGTCGAACGACACCACGGAAATATCTTCGGGGATCCGCAAACCCGATTCGCGGATGGCTTTGACCGCGCCGAGCAGGATCGTATTGCTCAGGGCGAATATCGCCGTGGGACGGTCGGGACCTGCCACGGCGAGCTTGGTCTGCCGGTAGCCGTTCTCCAGCGAGAATGCGTCGCCGGTTATGATGGCTTCCTCCTGCAGTCCCGCTTGTCGGAGCGCGTCGAGATAACCCTGCACGCGCCGGCGGTTCGGCATCGAATGGGGAACTCCCTGTATGCAGGCGATTCTGCGGTGTCCGCTCTGCAGCAGAATCCGGGTCGCCTCCACGCCTCCGCGGTAGTTGTCGGTGCAGACGTACGGCAGCGAGGTCCGCTCGAAACTGCGGTCCACCAGCATGACGGGCACCGAGCGGTCCACCTTTTCGAGGTGGTCGGGCGTCCGGCCGCACGGAACGGCCACGATGCCGTCCACCCGGCGCGAAAGCATCGTCCGGATGCCCTCCTGCTCGTTTTCTTCGTTCTCCATGGTATCGACCACCATTACCGTATATCCGTGGCTGCGGGCTTCCCGGATGATGGCGCTGGCGATGTCGGCGAAATAGGGGTTCGACACCTGCGGAATCAGTAAGCCCAGCGTATTGGTGCGCTTCATGCGCAGTCCTTTCGCCAGAAGGCTCGGCGTGTAGTCGCACCGTCTGGCCTCGGCGAGGATCAGCTCGACGGTTTTCCGGCTGATGCGGTATTTCTCCGCCTGTCCGTTCAGCACCCGCGAAACGGTCGATATGGCGAATCCGGTCCGTTTGGATATGGTGACCAGCGTCTCTTTCATGCGGCGTTCTGTTATATTATTTAATGGATGCCGGAACCCGTATGGATGCCGGCCCCGTTTCCGGTCCTTCCGGTCTGCTTCCCGGTCTGCTCTTTAACCCGCTCTCCGACCTGCTTCCCGCCTGCCCGAATAGGCCGGTGCGTATTGTTGCCCGGTTTTTGTTCCGAACAAAAGTAGCCATTTTTTCGGATGCGGCAAGAAAATAATGATAGGCATATGAAAAAATACCATAAAAAAGCTTGCAATTTTCTTTTATTGTCTTTATACTTGCATATGTGATTGCACAAACGATTGCGCAACACTTGATATTGATAATCTGAAATTATAACCTATGGAAAAAATTGTGATTGTCGGCAGCGCCAATACCGACCTGATCGTCCGGGCCGACCGGATTCCGTCACCCGGCGAGACCGTTCTCGGCGGCGAATTCCGGATCGTTTCCGGCGGCAAAGGCGCCAATCAGGCCGTCGCCGTCGCGCGGCTGGGCGGCGACGCCCTTTTCGTGGCGCGTATCGGGACCGACCTTTTCGGAGATGAACTGATGGCCCGCTACACCGCGGAAAAGATGGATACTTCGCATGTCGTCCGCGATTCGCAGGCCCCTACGGGTGTGGCGCTCATCACGGTCGATAATTCGGCCGAAAACTGCATCGTCGTGGCTCCCGGTGCGAATGCGCGGCTTTCCAGAAAGGATATCGACGACGTCCGGCCCGAATTGGCGAAGGCCGGCTATCTGCTGATCCAGCTCGAAATACCGCTCGAAACCGTGGAATACGCGATACAGACCGCCGCCGAATTGGGCGTGAGGGTGATTCTCAATCCGGCGCCTGCGGCGCAGATCGACGAAAAGTACCTGAAATACGTCTACCTCCTTACGCCCAACGAGTCGGAGTGCGCCCTGCTTACGGGACGTCCCGTACTGAACGGGACGGATGCGGCAGCCGCAGCGGAGACGCTGTTGAACAAGGGGGTGAAGAACGTGATCGTCACCTGCGGTTCGCGCGGCGCGCTCGTGAAAAATGCCGATACCTGCGCCGTGGTGCCCGCATGCCGTGTTTCGGCGGTCGATACGACCGCGGCGGGCGACGTTTTCAACGGGGCGCTGACCGTGGCGCTGGCGGAAGGCTTGCCGCTCTTGGACGCCGCGCGCTTCGCCACCCACGCCGCCGCCCTCTCGGTGACCCGCATCGGGGCGCAAAGCTCGATTCCGACGCGCCGCGAAGTGGACGACGCCCGTTTTGCGAATAACGGCCGATCCGCCGACCGAATGACAACCCTTTAAAACTTCGAATATGTTTGTAGTAAACGATTACGCGACGGCCGTGATACTCTGCATTGTCACGATGTTGTGCTGGGGCTCGTGGGGCAACACCCAGAAACTGGCAGGCAGGACATGGCGTTATGAACTCTTCTACTGGGACTATGTCGTCGGCATGCTCCTTTTTTCGCTGATCCTCTGCTTTACGCTGGGCAGCATCGGCAGCGAAGGGCGTCCCTTCCTCGAAGATCTCGCGCAGGCTGCGCCCAAAGCCCTCGGTAGCGTACTGCTCGGCGGCGTCATCTTCAACGCCTCGAACATCCTGCTTTCCGCCTCCGTGTCGCTGGCCGGACTGGCCGTCGCCTTTCCGCTGGGCGTGGGTCTGGCGTTGGTGCTGGGCGTGGTCATCAATTACTTGGGAGCGCCGAAGGGCGACCCCGTCATTCTGTTCCTCGGCGTGGCGCTGATCGTCATCGCCATCGTCTGCAACGGAATCGCTTCGGGACGGGTCCGGAAGGAGCCGGGTTCCTCGGCGCAAAACCGCAAAGGCATTCTGCTGGCGGTGCTGGCCGGCGTCCTGATGTCGTTTTTCTACCGCTTCGTGGCCGCGGCGATGGACCTCGACAACTTCGAATCCCCCACCCCCGGCATGCTGACGCCCTATTCGGCGATCTTCATCTTCTCGGTGGGCGTTCTGCTGAGTAACTTCGTTTTCAACACGCTCGTCATGAAACGGCCCTTCGTCGGTACGCCGGTCGGTTACGACGCCTATTTCAAAGGCTCGGCCCGCACCCATTTGGTCGGGATGCTGGGCGGCGCGGTCTGGTGTCTGGGTACGGCGTTCAGCTATATCGCCGCAGGTAAGGCCGGGGCCGCCATTTCCTATGCGCTGGGACAGGGTGCGCCGATGGTCGCCGCCGTCTGGGGCGTTTTCGTCTGGAAGGAGTTCCGGGGCGCGGGCCGCTCGGTGGGCTGGCTGCTGGCGGTCATGTTCCTCTTCTTTATTCTCGGTCTGGCATGTATCATTCTCTCCGGAGGCAACTGAATAACCTGAAACGATGAAGAAACTTTTGATTCTGGCGGCGCTTGCCGCCCTCTGTACGCCGGCGATCCGGGCGCAGCAGACGCCCGCCGCACCCCTGCGGGTGATTTTCGATACCGACATGGGCAACGACGTGGATGATCCGCTGGCGCTCGATATGCTTTACAAGGCGGTGGACCGGGGTGAAATCATCCTGCTCGGCATCCTCAGCAGCAAGGATACCGAATTCTCGCCCCGCTATATAGATATGATGAATACGTGGTACGGCTATCCCGAAATTCCGGTCGGAAGGGTCCGTGACGGCGTGGTGCTCAAACGCGACGACTACGCACGCGCCGTCTGCGAGTCGGGACTTTTCCCCCGCAGCCGCAGGGACCGGGACTACGGCGATCCCGTAACCCTTTACCGCCGTCTGCTGGCCGAGAGTCCCGACAGCTCGGTCGTGGTCGTCTCCGTCGGTTTCTCGACCAATCTCGGCCGCCTGCTGGAGAGCCGGGGCGATCGGTATTCGCCGCTGGACGGCATCGAACTGGTGAAGCGCAAGGTGAAGTTCTGTTCGGTGATGGGCGGAAGCTTCGGCGACAAGCCCCGCGCCGAATACAACATCGTGAACGACATCTCCAACGCCAAGCGGCTTTTCGCGCTCTGTCCCGTACCCGTCGCGGTCGTGTCGCTCGAACTGGGCAAGACGGTGAATTATCCCGGAGCCAGCATCGAAACCGATTTTGCGTGGGCCGGAAAGCACCCGATGGTCGAGGGCTACAAAGCCTACCGCAAGATGCCTTACGACCGTCCTACATGGGACATGATGTCGGTGCTGTATGTCCTGCGTCCCGAAATGTTCGGGGTGTCCGAACCGGGAATCATCTGCGTGGACGATCAGGGATACACCTATTTCACGCCGATGCCGCGCGGAAAGCATACGGTGCTCACCCTGACGCCCGGACAGCAGGATGCCGTGCTGCGATTCTTCGTGCGGGAGCTGTCTTCGAAGCCTGCGAAGTACAGGTAGACACCCCTGCTGTCCGGGAGACGGCTCCTTGGGGCGCGGTCTTTTGACGAAATAAGCCGGAGTCCGAGACTCCGGCTTATTTCGTGTCCGGGGCTTGGGTCCCCGTATGCGGTACGCCGCCCTACCTCACCCGCAGCGAGCGGCCGATGCGCAGCACCGTGGTCGATTTGATATTGTTCATGCGGCAGATGTTGTTTACCGTCGTGCCGTATCTGCGGGCTATTGCGCCCAGCGTATCGCCCGACTTGATGCGGTGATACTTCATGGCGGCCTTTTCGGCGGCCTCCTTCTTGTCCTGCTCCTCGTTGGCGATCTCGTCGTCGAAGTCCTGCCCCGCGTTCGAATAGATGCTGAAGAACGATTTCTTCAGCAGGAACGTTTCGCGGCTCAGGATGCCGTTCTTGAAGTCGATCAGCCGTTCGGGGTCGAACGACTGGCCGTAATAGCGCGTCTCGAAATGCAGATGCGGACCCGTCGAGCGTCCCGTCGAGCCGCCCAGACCGATGATCTGTCCCGCTTCGACCCACTGGTTCGGCTCGACCATGCGCTCCGAAAGATGGCCGTAATAGGTCTCCAGCCCGTTGTCGTGGCGGATGATGACCAGATTGCCGTACCCGCCCTTGTTGTATTCCGAGATTCGCACCCGGCCGCAGAACGTGGCGTAAACCGGATCGCCCGTCTTGAGCGGCAGATCGACGCCCTGATGCTGGCGGCGACGGCGCGGACCGTACTTGCCGCGCGGATGCACCGAGCCCTGATACGGGCAGTGGTAGCCGGTCAGCGAGTCGATCAGGTCGATGACCACCGACTGGGGCATCGACGACATGTCTACCTCCTTGTAGGGGAAGAGCGTCTTCGTATCCCAGTATTTCTCGAAGATGGTGCTGTCCTTGGCCACTTCGCGGTTGCGGACGTATTTCCATGTGTTGTTGCTGTAGAGCACCACCTGCACCGCGTCGTTGCCTGAGTCGAGCGTGTCGAGGACTACGACGTCGTTGGTATCGAAAATCGACTCGATCTGCTTGGGCGCCAGCCGCAGGCGCAGCGCGGCGATGGAATCCACCGCTGCGGCCTCTTCGGGCGACAGGGCCGCGACGTGCAGCGAATCGGTTTTCTCCGCGGCCTGCGGTTCGGCGGCCGCGGCCGTGAGCGCCGCTACGGCGGCCATACATGTAAGGCAGTATTTTTTCATACGCAGTCTATTGTTGTCTGATAAGTTCCTCGGCGGCTTCCAGCGCCTTGTAAAATTCCTCGCCGAAGCGTCGCACGATCGGCTCCCTGAGCGCCTTGTAGACCGGGATTCCCAGTTTCCGTCCGCACTCGCGCGCCGGGGCGCACACCGACCAGCGGTGGTAGTTCAACCCTACCGTGCCGTTCGAAAACCGCATGAGCCGGATCGGATATAAATGGCATGAGATCGGCTTGCGGAACGCCGTCTTCCCCTCCAGCCACGCCTTTTCCACGGCGCAGAGCGTGATGCCGTTCTCCCGGTAGGTATAGGCGCACTCGGCGTCGTCGACCAGCGGCGTGGTCAGGTCCCCGTCCTCGTCCACGACCATGAAGCCCTGCCGCTCGACGGCTTCGATGCCTTCGGGCGTCATGTAGGGCTTGTAGGCTTCGTATTCGCGTTCGAGAATATCGACCTCTTCCGCTTCGAGCGGCGCTCCGGCGTTGCCTTCGACGCAGCAGATGCCCTTGCAGGCCGCGATGTCGCATGCGAAGCATTCGCGCAGCAGGTCGGCGCTTACGATTTTGTCGTCTATCTCGATCATTTGCGGCAGGTGTCGGCGATAACGAGGTCGAACATCTCCCCCAGCGTCATGCCCATGGCTTTCGCCTGCTTGGGCACGATGCTTCCCGCACTCATGCCGGGAATGGAGTTGATCTCTATCATATAGGGTTTGCCTTCGGGCGTGACGATGAAATCGACGCGCACCACGCCCGAACAGCGGCACGCCTTGTAGGCGATGCGTGTCATGCGGTGCAGCTCCTCCGCGATTTCGGGTGCGATCTGCGCCGGGGTTATCTCGTCCGAATACCCTTCGGTGTATTTGGCCTGATAGTCGAAGAAGTCCTTCTTGGAGACGATCTCCGTGATCGGGAACAGATACTCCCTGCCCCCCGCCACCATCATGCCGCAGCCCATTTCGCGGCCTTCGATGCACTCTTCGATCAGCACTTCGTCGCTCTGGGCGAAAGCCGCTTCGACGGCGGGCAGCACCTCGTCGCGCGTGTGGACCTTCGTCACGCCGAACGAACTGCCGCTGGCGTTTGGCTTGATGAAAAGCGGAAGCCCGAATTCGGCGATTACTTCGTCCGGGTCCGCGGTCTCGCCCTTGCAGAGGAAAATTTCACGGGCGAGGTTGATGCCGCGGCCCGCCACGGTGCGCTTGGTGGTGACTTTGTCGAAGGTGATGACCGAAGAGGTCATCGAACACGACGAATAGGGAACGCCCATCATGTCCAGATAACCCTGCAGCCTGCCGTCCTCGCCGGGCGTGCCGTGGATGATGATCAGCGCATAGTCGAAAACCTTGCGTTCGCCCTCCACCGTCAGCGAGAAGTCGTTCTTGTCCACCTGCCATTGGCGGCCGTCGGGGGCCGTGTAGTGCCAGTCGCGGTGGTGGAGGTCTATGACCGTAATGTCGTATTTTTCGTGGTCCAGCGCCGATTCGATCTGCGCGGCGCTCTGAAGCGCGATTTCCCGTTCGGGCGAATCGCCGCCCGCCATGAGGGCAATCTTCAAACGTGTCATTGTCAGGGGTTGTATATGTCTTTGTATCTGAATTCCAGTATTTCCTGCACCATCTGCGCATACTGCCGCGCTTCGGCGTGGCTGTCGTCCAGCTGCAGCACGCGGTTGAAGTCGTTGAGCGCCGCGCCCCACTCGTTGAGCCGGTAATGGAGTTTGCCGCGCTCGGCGTACAGTTCCGTATTTTCGGGTTCCGCGGCGATCTGCGCCGTCAGCGCGGCCTTGCGCGCCGCCGGACTCCAAAGCCCTTTGCGGCGGATGTACTCCGCGACTCCCGCGTCGAGCATCTGCGAGACGTCCTCGCCCCGCTCGATCCGTCCGCGCACCTCCGTCGAGGAGAAATCCTGCAGCGGAGCATCCTCCAGCACGGTGATGCGTCCGGCGAAACGCCCGACCTGCTCGCCGCGGCGGGGATAGACGTATATCGGGTATTCGAGTATTTTTTCGTACTCCTTCCAGCCGTCGAGCCGTTCGAGCTGGTCGGCGCCCATCAGGATCGAAAACTCCATCTCCGCGCCGTGGTTCTCGGTCAGATAGCGCAGCGTGTCGATTGTGTACGAGGGTTTGGGCAGCAGAAACTCCACCACCGAAGGTTTGATCCGCTCCGGCAGGCGCGATGCGGCGCAGGCCCTTTCCGCCATCTCGAAGCGGTCCATTTCGGGCGCCAGTTCGGCGGCCCGCTTGTAGGGGCTTTGGGGCGAGACGACGAGCACCGCTTCGTCGCACAATCCCTGCTCCACGACGTATTCGGCTAAGGCGATATGGCCTTTGTGTACGGGGTTGAACGACCCGAAATAGAGCATTACGCGCTTCATGACCGGCCGGCTATGAATTCTTCGATGATGCGGGTGGTCTCGGCGATGGCTTCGTCGAGCGAGTCGTTCACGACGATGTGGTCGAATTCGGGGGCTTTCGTCAGCTCGAATTCGGCCTTCGCCACGCGGCGGTCGATCACCTCCGGAGCGTCCGTGCCGCGGCCTTCGAGCCTGCGGCGCAGCTCCTCGACCGAAGGCGGCATGACGAATATCGAACATGCGTCGCCGCCGAAGATACGCTTGAGGTTGATGCCGCCGATCACGTCCACGTCGAAGACGATGATGTTGCCTTTGGCCCAGATGCGCTCCACTTCCGAGCGCAGCGTGCCGTAGCAGGTGCCTTTGTAGACCTCTTCCCACTCCACGAACCGGTTTTCGGCCACGGCCTGCATGAACTCTTCGTGCGTCATGAAGTGGTAGTCGCAGCCGTGCCGTTCGCATCCGCGGGGTGCGCGGCTGGTCGCCGAAACCGAAAATTCGAACTGCGGAAAACGCTTCAGCAATTCGCGTACGATGGTGGTTTTTCCCGAACCGCTCGGAGCGGAGAATATTACGACCTTGCCCATTATAATATGTTCAGTACCTGTTCCTTGATCTTTTCCAGCTCATCCTTCATCTTGACTACCAGAATCTGGATGTTCGATTCGTTGGCCTTCGACCCCATGGTGTTGATCTCGCGGCCCATTTCCTGCGCGATGAAGCCCAGTTTGCGGCCTGCGCCCTCTTCGCCCGCGGCCACTTCGCGGAAGTATCTGCAGTGGTTCGCAAGGCGGACCTTCTCTTCGGTGATGTCGAGCTTTTCGAGGTAGAAGATCATCTCCTGCTCCAGCCGGTTGCGGTCCACGTCGGCCTGCAGCTTTTCGAGGTTGTCCAGAATCCGGGCCTTGATGGTCTCCGTGCGGGCCTTTTCGAAAGGCACGACCTCCTCCTTGTAGCTTTCGATCCTGTCCACGCGGCCGAGCAGGTCGGCGATCAGGATGGCGCCTTCCTGCATGCGGAATGCGTCGAGCCGGGCGGCGGCGGCTTCCGTCGCGGCGATCAGCGCCGCATGCTCCTCGTCGGATATGCTCTCCGTCTCGGTCGATACCACTTCGGGCAGACGCATGATGACGGGCACGATGGCGTCGTAGTCGGCGTCGATGCCCGCGAAGGCCAGCGTGTCGGTCATCTGGTGCAGGTATTCGCGGAACACCTCTTTATTTATACGCGCCGGCGTCTCCACGGCCTGCGACTCGACGGTCACGAAGACATCGACCTTGCCGCGCTGGATCGTGCGGGCGATGATGTTGCGTATTTCGTATTCCGACTGGCGGTATACGGCCGGCAGCCGCAGTCCGAGGTCGAGCTGTTTGGAGTTGAGCGAGCGGATTTCGACGCTGAATTTCTTATTCGGGGCGAGCCTTTCGGCCTTGCCGAAACCGGTCATGGATCTGATCATTGGTCGAGGTAAATTTTTGCAAAAATAGTAAACAAATGCGAAACGGGGAAGGATTCCGTTCGAAAAATGGCTGCCGGCGAATTATCTGAAAATATTTGGGCCGTCGTGGTTGCGGATTCTCATTTTTTGCTTACCTTTGTGTTATCGGAGTAACAGTTATCTAAATCATCAGACTATGAAAAAGCACAATTTTAACGCAGGACCTTCGATCCTGCCTGAAGTCGTTTATGAGAAGACGGCCCGGGCGATCCTCGATTTCAACGGGACGGGGTTGTCGATTCTCTCGATTTCACACCGCTCGAAGGAGTTCGACGAGGTGATGGCTCAGGCGGATTCGCTGCTGCGCGAATTGCTCGATATTCCCGATAACTACAAGATCATCTTCATCGGCGGCGGCGCCGGCATGGCGCCCATGCGCAGCCACCTGATGCACCTGTTCAAGACCGAAAAGACCGACCGTCCGGTGTCGTTCTGGTACGGCGCGCGTGCGCTGAAGGAGGTTCCCTATCTCGACGAGTTCCACGCCATCGAGAAGGATTTCCCCAACTTCTCGTTCAATCTGGCACTCGACCGTCCCGATCCCGAAGCGGACGCCGCAGGCGTGAAGTACACGCCGGGCTTCGTCCACAACGTGCTGTACGAGAATTACCTGAAGAACCATCAGGCGCCTGAGGACTGCATCTACCTCATGTGCGGACCTCCGATGATGATCGCTTCGGTGGTGAAGATGCTCGACAGTCTCGGCGTGCCGCCCGAAAATATCCTCTACGACAACTTCGGTTCGTAATCCGATTTGTCGGTATTCGAATCCCCGGACAGCTGTCCGGGGATTTTTTTGTGTTACGGAACGGTCTCTTTGCGGGGGCGGCGTTTCGGGAATTTTATTATATTTGTAGTAATAACCTTAAAACCAAATTCTATCGAAATGAACATTCCTTCCATTTTCTGGTTCATTCCCGCTGCCGCGGTTATCGCCCTGCTGCTGGCTTGGGCGTTTTACCGCGCGATGAAGCGCGAGGATGAAGGCACGCCGCGCATGCGCGAGATCGCCGGGCACGTGCGCCGGGGCGCCATGGCCTACCTGCGCCAGCAGTACAAGGTCGTCGCCATCGTATTCGTGGTGCTGGCGCTGTTTTTCGCCTATCTGGCCTACGGCGCCGGGGTGCAGAACCCGTGGGTGCCCTTCGCCTTCCTGACGGGCGGATTCTTTTCGGGACTGGCCGGCTATTTCGGCATGAAGACCGCGACCTACGCTTCGGCGCGTACGGCCAACGCCGCGCGCCAGTCGCTCGACCGCGGTCTGAAGGTCGCATTCCGCAGCGGCGCGGTGATGGGGCTGGTCGTAGTGGGGCTGGGCCTGCTCGACATTTCGTTCTGGTACGTCATCCTCGAATATTTCGTCGATGTCACCGGACCGCAGAAACTCGTCGTCATCACGACCACCATGCTGACTTTCGGCATGGGCGCTTCGACGCAGGCGCTCTTCGCGCGCGTCGGCGGCGGCATCTATACCAAAGCGGCCGACGTGGGCGCCGACCTCGTGGGCAAGGTCGAGGCGGGAATTCCCGAAGACGACCCGCGCAATCCCGCGACCATCGCCGACAATGTGGGCGACAACGTGGGCGACGTGGCCGGCATGGGCGCCGACCTTTACGAAAGCTACTGCGGCTCGATACTCGCCACCGCGGCCCTCGGAGCCGCCGCCTTCGCTTCGGCGGACGGGATGGCCATGCAGCTGCGCGCCGTGCTGGCGCCGATGCTGATCGCTGCCGTGGGCATCGTGCTTTCGATCATCGGCATCTTCCTCGTGCGGACCAAGGAGGGCGCCACGATGCGCGAACTGCTCCGCTCGCTGGGTGTGGGCGTCAATTTCAGTTCGCTGCTGATCGCCGGCGCGACGTTCGGCATCCTCTACCTGCTGGGAATCGAGAACTGGATCGGACTGTCGTTCTCGGTCATCACGGGACTCTTGGCCGGCATCATCATCGGGCAGGCCACCGAGTATTACACCTCGCACTCCTACAAGCCGACGCAGAAGATCGCCGGAAGCGCCCAGACGGGGCCTGCCACCGTGATTATCGCGGGTATCGGGTCGGGCATGATCTCGACGGCCATCCCCGTCCTGACGATCGGTGCCGCGATTATCCTCGCCTATCTGTGCGCCATCGGCTTCGACATGGAGCATATCATGTCCGCGCAGAGCATGTCGCTGGGCCTTTACGGCATCGGCATCGCGGCGGTCGGCATGCTCTCGACGCTGGGCATCACCCTTGCCACGGACGCTTACGGCCCGATCGCCGACAATGCCGGCGGCAATGCCGAGATGAGCGGGCTGGGACCCGAAGTGCGCAAACGCACCGATGCGCTCGATGCGCTGGGCAACACGACGGCCGCCACGGGCAAGGGCTTCGCCATCGGTTCGGCCGCGCTGACGGCCCTCGCGCTGCTGGCCTCCTATATCGAGGAGATACGCATCGGACTGCTGCACAACGGCGTGACGGCCCTCGACCTGCCCAACGGCACGACGCAGCTGGTCGAGAAGGCTTCGCTCCTCGATTTTATGGAGTATTACCACGTGTCGCTGATGAATCCGACGGTGCTGATCGGCGTGTTTGTCGGCGCGATGATGTCGTTCTTGTTCTGCGGCCTGACGATGAACGCCGTGGGGCGTGCGGCCCAGAGCATGGTGAACGAGGTGCGCCGCCAGTTCCGCGAGATCAAGGGCATCCTTACGGGCGAGGGCACTCCCGACTATGCCCGTTGCGTCGAGATTTCGACGCGCGGCGCCCAGCGCGAGATGCTGCTGCCGAGTCTGCTTGCTATCGTCGTGCCGGTGGTCGTCGGCTTGGTGTTCGGCGTGGCGGGCGTCATGGGACTGCTTGTCGGCGGCCTGAGTTCGGGCTTCGTGCTGGCCGTGTTCATGGCCAATGCGGGCGGCGCGTGGGACAACGCCAAGAAGATGGTCGAAGAGGGACATTTCGGCGGTAAAGGCTCCGACTGCCACAAGGCGACCGTCGTGGGCGATACCGTGGGCGACCCTTTCAAGGATACGTCGGGTCCGTCGCTCAATATCCTCATCAAACTGATGTCGATGGTCTCGATCGTCATGGCCGGCCTGACGGTGGCTTTCCACCTTTTTTAGTCTGCCGGAATCCCTTGCTGCGACGGCTGCCTGCATCTGCGGGCGGCCGTCGCTGATTCGGCGGGAGTGCGGATTCGAGACGGAGCATCCAGTCCGACGCTCTTGGGACGTTCTCCGCCGTCTGCTGCTGGCTGTCGTCCGCCGTCGGTTGTCCGCAGCCTGCCGCTCTCCGGCGGCGGTTCTTTGCGCGTCGCTTTGTATCTGCCGCACCGCCGTCCGCCGCCATATGTGAAAAAGCCTTTCGGCCCTAACGGACGAAAGGCTTTCGTGTGTCGGAAGATCGCGTTTGCGGAGGTGCCGTTATTTCTTGCTCGCGCCGCTTTCGAGAATCGAGACGATGGAGTAGAGCGTGAAGCAGATGGCGCCGAATCCCGTCAGCACGCGCGCCGGGACGAAGTATTTGGTTTCGAACAGCGCCGCTTCGTAGAGGAACGCGGCGAGGAAAAGGCACGCCAGCGCCGTGAGTACCGGAATGATCGGAATGCGGTTGGCCAGCGGGAAATCGGCGTGCCAGATTTTCGCCAGCAGGATCACCTTGCTCGAAATGCTCCAGCAGATCAGCGCCAGTCCGATCAGCACGAAGCCCACGAAATTGATCGACTCGCCCCGGAATGTGAAGATCAGGATCAGCCCCAGCACGAAAGCCAGTCCGCCCATGCAGAGCACCAGACTCATCCAGCGGCGGCGTTCGCCCATCGTGTAGCTGCCCCGTGCCTGACGGGCGATGCTGGCGACCAGCGCGATCAGCGAGGTGCAGACGCAGGCGATGCCGAACATGACGCTGCCCGCGACGATATGCGCCGGGAGCGTCCCGATCGAAAACAGCAGGATGCACCAGAGCCATGCTCCGGCGGCCACGGCCGATACGATGAAGATCAGCAGCGAGCTTTGTCCGCGCGAGAATCCCGCAGGATTGATCGAGAAGCTGCTGTCGCCTGAGTTTTTTGGAATCAGGCTGAATCTGGTCGAGGAGGTGGCGGCCGTCGAGACGCAGGCCGTGATGAGTCCGAGTCCGCAGACCACATGCCCCGTGACGTATGCGCCCGTCATGTTCGACGTGATGATGAAGATTCCGCAGATGACCGTCATGGCGGCGAAAGCGTAACCGACGGCCGGGAAAAGGTACTTCGCGGCGGCGCTGTAGGTGCCGATGATCTGGCGGATGATGGTCGCGGCCGTGCAGTAGAGCGCGACGCAGATCGAGCCGAGGAAAAAGACGACGGGACCTGCGGTCAGCCGTGAAGGATCGCTTCCGGCGGCGAAGACGTAGGCGCCGTAACCGAAACAGAATGCCGCCATCGCGAGGGGTATGGCGCGGAAAAGAATGCTTATGCCGTGGTTCATAAACTGAGTTTTTGTTCGAACGCAGACCTGCAAATCCCGAACCAAAGAAAAAATGGCTATCTTTACGCCATGAAAAATATCGTTTTCGACCTCGGCGGGGTGCTTTTCGCCCGCGACAAAAATAAGTCCACGCAGGAATTCCATGAATTTTTCCTAGCTTTTGATCTACCATATCCATCGCTGGTATTAAAAGCGACCAAATACTTGCCGCAACCATTACGCCTGCGGCAAATCCTGATAAGGATTTTTGAATTTTACTTGATAATTCGTTTTTCATTAAATAGACCATAGCCGATCCAAGGCTTGTTCCTATAAATGGAATTAGTAATCCTATTACTAAATCTTTGCTCATTTTTCTCTCTTTCTATTTTTTATAATTTCCAAATATCTCTGTTATACTCTTCAATTGTTCTATCTGATGAAAAATATCCGGCTTTTGCAATATTAACAAGCATCTTCTTTGCCCATTCGTATCTGTTTTCATAATCAGCATATGCCTGCTCTCTTGTCTTTACATAATCATTGAAGTCTGGGAATGTCATAAACCAGTCTTTCCAAATAAGTTCATTTGAAAGTCTTTCTAAACGTTCCTTATCACCTACTGCCATAAGTTCCTTACCTGTTATAAAGTCTACAGCTTCTTTTATTTCTGCATTTTCATTATAATATTGCGCTGCATTATAACTTCCTTTCGCATATCTTTCTACAACAGTTTCACTTAAATCGCCAAAAATATAGATGTTATCATAGCCTACAAGTTCATGTATTTCTACATTTGCACCATCTTCTGTCCCAAGTGTCACTGCTCCGTTCAGCATAAATTTCATGTTTCCGGTTCCGCTTGCCTCTTTGGATGCAAGTGAAATCTGTTCTGAAATATCACATGCCGG
>ERZ773134.1696-NODE-1696-length-17917-cov-7.715989_pt1 | contig 17917 bp, 14 predicted proteins | sample MGYA00580856_ERZ773134 | MGnify/ENA primary metagenome ERZ773134 (study PRJEB29015, sample SAMEA2737823) | human gut metagenome | biome: human gut; feature: human-associated habitat; material: faeces | place: China | collected 2012 ... | reverse complement strand
GTGGAGACCGGGGCACAGAGGGTCTCGCGGGGGAAAGCCAGCCCCTTGACGGCGGCCAGCCCGATGCGCAGGCCGGTAAAGCTGCCGGGGCCTGCGTTCACACCGAACAGGTCGATGTCTGCACAGGTCAGGCCGCACAGCTTCAGGCAGTGATCCACCAGCGGCATCAGGGTCTCGCTGTGGGTCATGCCGCCGTCCAGATAGCACTCGTACTTCAGGCGGTCGTCCTGCAGCAGGGCCACGCCCAGTGTTTTACCGGCGGTGTCTACGGCTAAGATATTCATACGCTGACCCCCTTGATGGTGATGCGGCGGGTGGTGTCATCCACCCGGTCGATGTTGATGTAGATCGGGTCTTCCGGGGCCAGCAGGTCGGCGAAGTTTTCGCTCCACTCAGCGGCCACAATGGCACCCTGATCCAGATAATCGTAAAAACCGGCGGCGCACAGGTCGTTCTCGGTGGAGATGCGGTAGAGGTCGAAGTGGGCCAGCGGGCGGGGGCCGCGGTAATAGTTGACGATGGCAAAGGTGGGGCTGCTGACCGGGTCGGTGCAGCCCAGTCCCTCGGCCAGGCCCTCACAAAAGGCGGTCTTGCCCGCGCCCAGACCGCCGGTGAAGGCGATCAAGGCCCCGTCTGGCAACACTGCCGCCAGCTTCCGGCCCAGCGCAACGGTCTCTTCTCTGGAATGTGTAATATATTCAGCCATACAATGCTCCTTCATCTTGAAGCTTGAACTTTCCCGTTTTGCCAGCTGTCTGCGAAGCAGACTGAGAGGTAAATCAAAAGGGATGACAGAAGCTTCTGCCATCCCCCAGTATAATATAAATCGAGCAAAAGTGCAACGCTCAAGCGGCCTGCTGTACTTCCTGCGGGGCAGGTGCCGCGTTCGGTTCGATCAGCCGGACCCCAACATCACCGAACAGCAGCGGGTAGGCTGCCGCCGCATGGGGGCGCTTGCCGCCCTGCGCGTTGTACCAGACCAGATCATCCGCGCCATAGGTATCCATGGAATGCTGAACGGATTCCTGCAGGGTCTGGCCCAGGATCAGGTGGTTGACGGTATCCCACAGCATACTGCGGGAATACACGGTGTAGACGTTGTTCACATAGCCTGCCACTGCTTTGGCACCACCGGCCAGCAGGGCATCGGCCATGGAGGTATCCAGACTGCCGCTCACGCCAAGGAACTCACAGGTCTCGGAGAGCACTACGGTGTCCTTGAGCTGGCCGCCCCGGTAAGCCGCCCGGAAAAAGCTGGGCGTGATGCAGTACAGGCCGTTGATCTTGATGACCCGGTGGGTCAGCAGATCGATGCCGTAGTAGAGGTCCTTGTAGAAATCCGATTCCTCCGTCAGCAGGATGACCGGCTCAGTACGGGTCTGCTTGAACAGAAAACCGGAGGTGTAGGTGTAGTAGGAGCCGTGGGCGCTGAGGATGCACAGCCCGTAATCGTTCATCCGTTTCAGGTCAGAGACGGTGACCGTGGTATCGATGCGGGTGTGCAGGCCCATCGCGGTCCAGAAGCCCTTCATATAGGAGTAGTACGGGTAGCGGGAGCTGTTCACGGTGTTGTCAAAGGCGTAGTAGATCATGGCGCTGCCCAGATCCCCCTGCGGAGCGTTGGACATCTCGTGCAGGTCCACAGCGGGCAGTTCGGAAAGGGCGAAGGGTGTGTTTTCCTCGTCCGGGTCCTCCACCAGAACGCCGCCCAGCGCGCCGCAGCTGTACGCAAAGCTGACCATGCCGTTTTCTTCGTCCACATGGAGAGAGCGCGCCAAAACAAGCCCTTCCTCGGCCAGCTGCTGCAGCTGTGCCACGGCGGCATCCAGCCGCTGGGCACGGGTCATCTCAGCGTAAGCGTCGCTGCCGGTCAGGGCGGTCACGGCGCTGTCGGCCTGCTGCATCTCCTGAGCATCGGCAGTGGTCAGCGTGGTCTGGGCCGCGGTGTCGGCTGCCTGTGCGGCAAAGGCAGAGGCAGGGAAGAGTGCGGAAATAAAAACAGCCAGTGCGCAGAGCGCGCACAGAAAGCGATGAGAGTTTGTTTTCATCTTGGAAGTTCCTCCGGAAAAATCCTGCCGAAAAAGCAGGTCTCCAGCTTCCATTTTAGAAGGTGGAGGGGGCTTTGTCAAGGTTGCGGCAAATATTTTGCAGAGTTGTCACAGGATGAAAAGATCTGTGGAAAAAACTTCCGCAATCTTGCGCAAAAAAGGGCGGTGCGGTATACTGATATAACATAATGGAGCAGTTTACGCCCTCTCCGGCATTGCGGACGAGTGAAGCAGACCTGAGCGGGCAATCCAATGAAAGAAAGAGGTGTTTTCGTTTGGAAAACATTCGGCGCTACTTCAAGCGCACCGATAAAACTTACCTGCTGCTGTGCATCTTCAGCAGCGTGATGGCTGTGACAGCACTTTCGAGCTGGGCAGCCAAGCAGGGCAATGGCTTTGCCGTGGATGAGATCACAGGCCAGATCACCGGTCTGGGCGATTACCGCCGGGCGGCGGTGCAGGCGGGTGCAGCCCTCATCGGGCTGGTCATTGCGGTGCTGCTGTCCAATATCGATTACCGCAGCCTGGTGAAGGTGTGGCCGGTGCACGTGGCCCTGACCTGGGGCATGGTGCTGCCCACGCTGGTGCTGCGCAATGTGAGCATCGGCCCGCTGACCATCGGCTACAACGCGGGTGATACCGACAACTATTCCTGGTACAAGCTGGGGGGCTTTACCCTGCAGCCCACGGAGCTGGCCAAGATCAGCTTTATCCTGACTTTTGCCATGCACCTGAACAATGTGCGCACCCGGCTCAACGAGCCAAAGGAGCTGGGCAAGCTGCTGCTGCATCTGGCAGTGCCCATCCTCATCATCCATGTTCAGGGCGATGACGGCACCGCCATCATCTACGCCATCATCGGCTGCTGCATGATGTTTGCAGCGGGCCTGAGCTGGAAGTATATCATCGGTGCCATCTCGGCGGCAGCTGTGGCCGTGGCGGCGGCGTTTGCCTTTTTCAGCGATAAGATCGGCAAGGGCTACCAGTGGTACCGCATTCTGGCCGTTATCGACCCGGAGAATACCACCGGCTGGGCACCCAACGAAGCCACCTGGAAAAACATCATCTACCAGCAGCAGCGCGGCGAGATCGCCATTGGCTCCGGCGGCATCTTTGGCAACGGCCTGTTCAGCGGGCGGTACTACAGCGTGCCCAATGCCCACAACGACTTTATTCTCAGCTGGATGGGCAATGCCATTGGCTTTGTGGGCCTGTGCATCGTGCTGGGGGCACTGCTGGCACTGGTGATCAAGACCTTTGCCACCGGTGCGCGCAGCGAGGACCTGCTGGGCAGCTATATCTGCGCTGGCATCGGCGGTGCTCTGATGGCGCAGATCGCCGTGAATGTGGGCATGAATCTGCGGGTGCTGCCGGTCATCGGCGTCACCCTGCCCTTTTATTCTGCGGGCGGCAGCTCGGTGCTGATGCTGTATATCTGCGTGGGGCTTGTGCTGTCGGTCTATATGCACAACACAAAGAGCCTGTTCGGGTAAGGCTCTGGCGCATCGGTCTGTCTGTTCATCGTTTTCCACCTCTGTGATCCGGTTTTTTCTGATATACCAGACAAAAAATGGTTCAACTCTCTTGCAATCCGCCTGTACACATGGTAAAATTGTACAGAAGTTTGCAGTTTTATTGTGCAACAGGTGCAATAACTGTGTGGGAGAGTTTGGGGCTCTCCTGTTTTCATGTTATAGGATCAATGGAGTGAATCTAAGTATGACAACTGTAACCACTGCGCCAGAAGCGGAATACTGGCTGCAGACCGGTTGGATGGAGGAGCCCGGCGCAGAGCTTGGCATCCGCAAGCCGGTCACGATCGACCGTAAGACGAATCTTCACGAGCACCGCGCCTACTGGTGTGTGCGCCGCGCACAGGATATCTTCTTTTCTCTGCTGGCGCTGATCGCGCTTTCCCCGCTGATGCTCCTTACCTGCATTGCAGTCTGGATCGACAGCCCGGGTGCAAGCCCGGTGTTCAGCCAGCTGCGGGTGGGCCGCAACGGCAAGCTGTTCCGGCTGTACAAGTTCCGTTCCATGTGCCCGAACGCTGAGAGCAAGCTCAACGATCTGCTGCAGGACAACGAGATGGACGGCCCGGTATTCAAGATGAAGGACGACCCGCGCATCACCCGTGTGGGCCATTTCATCCGCAAGACCAGCATCGACGAGCTGCCTCAGCTGGTGAACATCCTCAAGGGCGATATGAGCATTGTGGGCCCGCGCCCGGCGCTGCCCCGCGAGGTGGCCCAGTACACGCCCTATGAATGGCAGCGGCTGTACGTGACACCCGGCCTTTCCTGCTACTGGCAGATTGCACCGCACCGCAACCAGCTGAGCTTTGACGAATGGATGGCACTGGATGTGAAGTATGTCAAAGAGCGCAGCTTCCTGGTGGACTGGAAGATCATCTTTGCAACCTTCCGTGCGGTGCTGTTCGGCCACGGAGAATAATTCGGATCACAGATCGGCAGAGCCTGCGGGCTTTGCCGATTTTTTTACAGATAGCCTTCAGGAAACAAAAAACAGAGGAACGACGCGGGGTCGTCCCTCTGTTTTTGCTTAGATCATCAAATTACTTCAGCACAGCGCCCAGATTTGCACTGGTGACCATGCGTGCGTAGCGGCTCAGCCAGCCGGTTTTGATGTTGGGTTCGGGTGCAACATACTTTGCCTTGCGCTGGGCCAGAACTTCGTCGCTGACCTCCAGCGTGATGGAGGCATTGGGGATATCGATGTTGATGATATCGCCCTCTTCAATCAGGCCGATGGGGCCGCCGGAAGCAGCCTCCGGGCTGACATGGCCGATGGCAGCGCCGCGGGAAGCGCCGGAGAAGCGGCCGTCGGTGATGAGGGCCACAGTCTTGTCCAGCTTCATTCCGGCCAGAGCGGAGGTGGGGTTCAGCATTTCACGCATACCGGGGCCGCCCTTGGGGCCTTCGTAGCGGATGACCACCACATCGCCCGGAACGATCTGGCCTGCGTAGATGGCTGCAATGGCAGTCTCCTCGCTGTTGAACACGCGGGCCGGGCCGGAGTGCTGCTGCATCTCGGGTGCCACGGCGCTGCGCTTGACCACACAGCCGTCCGGTGCAATGTTGCCCCACAGGATCTGCAGACCGCCGGTCTGAGAGTAGGGGTTGTCGATGGGACGGATGGCCTTTTCATTCAGGATGTGAGCGCCTTTGATGTTCTCGCCCAGGGTCTTACCGGTGACAGTGGGCACATCCAGATCCAACAGGCCCTTCTTGGCCAGCTCGGCCTGCACGGCAGGAATGCCGCCTGCGGCGTACAGATCCGGCATGTGGGTGGGGCCGGCCGGTGCCAGATGGCACAGGTTGGGGGTCTTGGCGCTGATCTCATTGAACAGCTTCAGGTCGATGGGCACACCGGCCTCGTAAGCGATGGCCAGCAGGTGCAGCACGGTGTTGGTGGAGCAGCCCAGTGCCATATCACAGGTCAGAGCGTTGCGGATGGAGCGCTCGTTGATGATCTGGCGTGCGGTGATGCCCTTCTTGACCATGTCCATGATGGCCATACCGGCGTGCTTTGCCAGCTGCAGACGCTTGGAGTAGACGGCAGGAATGGTGCCGTTGCCGGGCAGTGCGATGCCGATGGCCTCGCACAGGCAGTTCATGCTGTTGGCGGTGTACATGCCGGAGCAGCTGCCGCAGCTGGGGCAGCAGTTGCAGGTGCAGTCTTCCAGCTGATCCTCGGTGATCATACCGGCCTTGTAGGCACCCACAGCCTCGAACATCTTGGAAAGGCTGACCTCTTCGCCGCCGTAGGTACCGGCCAGCATGGGGCCGCCGGAGCAGACCACAGCGGGCACATCCATACGGACAGCGGCCATGACCATGCCGGGCACGATCTTGTCGCAGTTGGGCACCAGCACCAGACCGTCCAGCTGGTGGGCCATGAGCATGGTCTCCACGCTGTCGCAGATCAGCTCACGGGATGCAAGGCTGTACTTCATGCCCACATGGCCCATGGCGATGCCGTCGCACACGCCAATGGCGGGGATCAGGATGGGGGTGCCGCCTGCCATCTCAACACCGGCCTTTACGGCATCGGCGATCTTGTCCAGATTCATATGGCCGGGCACGATCTCGCTGTAGGCGCTCACCACGCCGATCAGCGGGCGCTCCAGCTCTTCCTTGGTATAGCCCAGTGCGTAGAACAGGCTTCGGTTCGGCGCACGCTCCGAACCCTTGGTCACATTGTCGCTTCTCATTTCAAATCCTCTTTTCTGACAAAAAACCTCTCCGTCACGGCTGCGCCGTGCCACCTCTCCCGAAGGGGAGAGGTTTTTGCGGAGGATCTATAAGGTTCTCACTTTCAACAAAAGCTCCCCCTTTCGGGGGAGCTGGCCGCCGAAAGGCGGCCTGAGAGGGTTTTCCCCTTACTTCTTCAGCCAGCTCATCATGCCGCGCAGCTCTGCGCCGACCTTCTCGATGGGCAGCTCTGCTTCCATGCGGCGCTTTGCCAGGAAGTGCACCTTGCGGCCACCGTTGGGGCTCATCTCGGTCAGGAACTCGGAAGCGAAGGTGCCGTCCTGGATCTCGGTCAGGACCTTCTTCATCTCCTTGCGGGTCTCGGCGGTGATCAGGCGCTTGCCGGTGCGGTAGTCGCCGTACTCAGCGGTGTTGGAGATGGAGTAACGCATCTTGGAGAAGCCGCCCTCGTTGATCAGGTCAACGATCAGCTTCATCTCGTGGCAGGTCTCAAAGTATGCCATCTCGGGCTCGTAGCCAGCTTCCACCAGCGTATCGAAACCGGCGTGGATCAGCTCGGAAACGCCACCGCACAGCACTGCCTGCTCGCCGAACAGGTCGGTCTCGGTCTCCTCCTTGAAGGTGGTCTGCAGGATGCCTGCACGGCCAGCGCCGATGCCGGAAGCGTATGCCAGAGCAATATCCTTAGCCTTGCCGGTGTAGTCCTGCTCCACGCAGATCAGAGAGGGGCAGCCCTCACCCTCGGTGTACAGGCGGCGGACGATGTGGCCGGGGCCCTTGGGAGCGATCATGATGACGTCCACGTTCTTGGGAGCGGTGATGGTCTTGAAGTGGATGTTGAAGCCGTGTGCAAAGGCCAGTGCCTTGCCCTCGGTCATGTAGGGAGCCACCTGCTTGTTGTAGATGTCGGCGCACAGCTCATCAGGAACCAGCATCATGACAACGTCGCCGGCCTTGGCAGCTTCTTCCACTTCCATGACCTTGAAGTTCTCGTGAGTTGCTGCGAACTCAGAAGCCTTCTCCCAGTGAGCAGAGCCCTTGCGCAGGCCGACGACGACGTTCACGCCGCTCTCGGCCAGGTTTTCGGAATGGGCGTGGCCCTGGCTGCCGAAGCCGATGACAGCGACGGTCTTGCCGTCCAGCACGCCGAGGTTGCAGTCGGAATCGTAGTATTTCTTGATAGCCATGGTAGTTGTTCTCCTTTTTTGTTTTGTGTTTATTCAGTGGCTGATTGTAAACATTTTATTTTTTCGCTCCTTGAGAGCGGAAAATCTCAGGTTCTTTCCGGGCAGTGGGTCCCCGGCAGAGGCAGCTGTGCTTCACGCACCTCCTGCGGAGGCTTCTGCATATGCTGATGCATCCCGCCGCGCTCCAGTGCGGTAACACCGGTGCGGCACTGCTCCAAAATTTTGTAATCTGTAAACATTTTCAGGAAGGCATCGATCTTATCCGGCTTGCCGATCAGCTCGAACACCATGCTGTCCGGCGAAAGGTCGATGATCTTGGCTTTGTAGATGCTGGCGATCTCCCGCAGCTCGCTGCGGTTGTGCACATCGGATGCTACCTTCAGCAGCAGCAGTTCCCGTTCCAGAGATTTTTCGCCGTCCAGCACGAACACCTGACGGGTAACTTCCAGCCGTTCGGTCTGCAGGATCAGCTGGCTGAGTGCCTTTTCGTCGCTGGTGATGGTAACGGTGATGCGGCTGACCGCCGGGTCGTTGGTGGCCGAAACGGTCAGGCTGTCGATGTTGAAGCCGCGGCGGCAGAACAGGTTGGACACACGGGCCAGAACACCGCTCTGGTTGTCCACCAGCAGGCTGATGACCCTGCGCTTGTTGGATTCCATATTGCTGTGTCCTCCTTATTCCATGATGATGTCGTTGATATCGCCGCCGCCGGGGATCATGGGCAGCACCTTTTCGTCCTTATCGATGATGCACTCGATCCAAGTAGGGCCTTTCTGCTTCATTGCATCGGCAAAGGCAGCCTGAAACTCCGGCAGGTTTCTGCAGCGGTAGCCCTTCAGGCCAAAGCCCTCGGCCAGCTTGACGAAGTCCGTCTTGCGGTGGGGGTCGGTCTGGCTGTAGCGCTTTTCGTAGAAGATGTTCTGCCACTGGCGCACCATGCCCAGCACCGAGTTGTTGAAGATCACGGTGATGATGGGCAGCTCATAGCTCACGGCGGTGCAGGCCTCGTTCAGGTTCATGTGGAAGGAGCCGTCGCCGGTAAACATGACCACCCGCTGGTCGCGGCCCAGAGCCATCTGTGCGCCAATGGCGGCACCGTAGCCAAAGCCCATGGTACCCAGACCGCCGCTGGTGATAAAGCCACGGCTCTTGGCGTGGCGCAGGTACTGTGCCGCCCACATCTGGTGCTGGCCCACATCGGTCACATACACGGCCTCCGGGCCGCACTGGTTGCACACCTCGCCGATCACCTGATGGGGCATCAGGCGGGTGGGGTCGGACACCGGGTGGTAATCCTGTGCCTGCCACTCACGGATCATCTTCATCCAGTCGGGATGCTTCTTTTCCTCGATCTGCGGCAGCATGGCGTTCAGCACGTAAGCGGCATCGCCCACAATGGAAAGATCGACCTCCACATTCTTGCCCAGCTCACTGGGGTCGATGTCGATCTGGATGATGGTGGCGTTCTTTGCAAAGGTCTTGGGGTTCAGCGCCACACGGTCCGAGAAGCGGGTACCCACCGCGATCAGCACGTCGCAGTCGGCCACGGCACGATTGGAGGTGTAACAGCCGTGCATACCCACCATGCCAATGTTCATCGGGTCGCCGTAGGGCACAACGCCTGCGGCCATCAGAGTGTAGGTGGCCGGGATCTCTGCCTTGTGCAGCAGATCACGCAGCGGCTGGCAGGAGGCTGCGCTGCGCACGCCGCCGCCAAAGTAGACCAGCGGGCGCTGGGCCGCATTGATAAGATCCGCTGCCCACTTGACCTGCTCCGCGTTGAAGGTGGTCACGGTGCGGATGGGCTCCGGCTTTTTGGGGGTGAACTCGCAAACCGCCGCTGTCACGTCCTTGGGGATATCCACCAGCACCGGGCCCTTGCGGCCGCTCTGTGCAATACGGAAGGCAGAGCGCATGGTATCGGCCAGCTCTTCCACCCGGCGCACCGTGAAGTTGTGCTTGGTAATGGGCATCGTGATGCCCTCAATGTAGGCTTCCTGAAAGCCGTCCTTACCAAGGCCCGCCGTGGCTACGTTGCCGGTGAAGGCCACCATGGGCACCGAGTCCATATAGGCTGTGGCAATGCCGGTGACCAGATTGGTGGCACCCGGGCCGCTGGTAGCCAGCACCACGCCGGTGCGGCCGGTCGCGCGGGCATAGCCGTCTGCCGCGTGGGCCGCGCCCTGTTCATGTGCCGTCAGCACATGGGTGATGCGGTCCGAATTTTTGTACAGCTCATCGTAAAGGTTCAGCACTGCGCCGCCGGGATAACCAAAAAGGGTGTCCACGCCCTGCTCGCAGAGGACCTCCACAAAAATCTGAGAACCATTCAACTGCATGGTGAGTTTCTCCTGTTTTCCTAACCTTTTTCCACTTTTTACACGTTCCCGGGGAGCTTCTTTTTTAAAAGAAAAGGCCTTTGTCCCCTGTTATCAAGAGACAAAGACCTTGTGATCATCAAGCTCTCTGCGGTACCACTCTCGTTGGCGTGCTGTGCACACCCTCTCACGGGCTTCCAACAAAGCCCTGCACGGTAACGGCTGCAACCGGCGCTGCTTACAAGGGTTTTGCACCCGTTGGGCAGGCTGCTCCGGGATGATTTTCCGCACGAAGCACTGACTGCCTTGCACCAGACGGCAGCTCTCTGAACAGTGGGGATCGTGTGGTACTTTTTCCCATCTGCGCATTTGTTGATGTAAATTATACTATAAATCGGCCTTTTGTCAATCGACAATTTGTAACCTGAATCACCCCAAACATGAAGTTAATTGAACACCTCTTGCGCCATGGCACAATGCGCTGTATACTTCTGATATGCGCGCCTGCGCGTTTAATTTAAGACCAACTAGAGGACAGGAATATGAAATTGAGAGAATGGAATGCCCGGCTGCACGGGCTTGTTGTTTTCCGCAGCCTGCTGGACGACCCCGTTGTGGCAAAGCTTTTGGACCTGACCGACCGCATGGAAGCCGGTGCGCCCGGCTATGGCCCAGTGTGCGACGCTGTGGCCCAATTTGAAGCCGCACTGTTCGAGCACACCACCAACTGGGGCAGCTACCTCAGCGCCGCTGTGCTGGAAGCCGAGACCGTCTGCGTGCGTCAGGCTGCATCGGGCACCCTTGCCCCTGCACTGCAGACCGCGCTAGACAGTGAACTGGCTTTTCTGCAGGCTCTGTGCGGCCTGACGCTGGACGAACTGCTGACCGCTGCCGGTTCTGCCACAGGGCAGGCGCAGGAGCTGGCTTTCCTGCCCCGGTGGGAGACCTCCAGCATCGACCTGCCTGCCGCCTACGCCCAGCGCATGAGCGAGGTGGGAAAAAAGGGCTATGGCATGTTTGCCAAGCACCATGTGTTCACGGTGGAGAACGGCCAGCTGGTGCCGGTGAAATACCCGGACCCTCAGCGCCTTTCCGAGCTGCCCGGCTACGAGAAGGAGCGCGAAAAGGTCATTGCCAACACAAAGGCCCTGCTGGCCGGGATGCCCGCCAACAATGTGCTGCTGTACGGCGATGCAGGCACCGGCAAGTCCAGTGCGGTGAAAGCCATTGCCAATGAGTTTGCACCTGAAGGCCTGCGGCTGGTGGAAGTGAAGAAGAACCAGCTCTACCAGATCCCGGATCTGATGGACAAGCTGGCCGCGAACCCGCTCAAATTCATCCTGTTCATCGACGACCTGAGCTTTACCGCCAACGACGACAACTTTGCCGCGCTCAAGGCCATTCTGGAAGGCAGCGTGGGCGGCCGGGCCAAGAACATTGCGGTATATGCCACCTCCAACCGCCGCCACCTTATTAAAGAAACACTGACCGACCGCACCGGCGACGACATCCACGAAGCCGATACCCGGCAGGAGCTGATGAGCCTTTCCGCCCGATTCGGCCTGACGGTCACTTTCCAGCGGCCGGAGAAGGCCCGGTTTGAGACCATTCTGGCCGAACTGGCAAAGCAGCACGGCATCGACATGCCGATGGATCAGCTGCTGGTCAAAGCCGAAGCCTTTGCCATCCGCGCCGGCGGCCGCAGCCCCCGCGTGGCAAAGCAGTTTATTGAGCAGTGCGAGGCGGGCGTGCAGAAGTAATTAGTTTGTCTTTATTTTAACATCAAAGTCTCTGACAAATCTTTCACAAAATGCCGAGAAGTCGTGAATTTTTTCACCTTCTCGGCATTCTTTGTCTATTTTTTATTTATCGGTAAAAAGCCTTGCATTCTATTGAAATTCAGGCTATAATATGGCCAACATCAGCCAATTGAGCACTTCTGGAGGGCAACTATGGGCTTTTTAACGGGTAAGACCGCTATCATCACCGGCGCAGGCCGCGCCGTACTTTCCGATGGCAGCTGCGGCTCCATCGGCTATGGCATTGCCACCGCCTTTGCAAAAGAGGGCGCAAATCTGGTCATCACTGGCCGTAATGTGAAAAAACTGGCAGAGGCAAAAAACGAGCTGGAAGCCAAGTATGGCATCCGCGTTCTTCCGGTGCAGGCAGATGTGTGTGCAGGCACCGACAACGAAGCCACCGTGCAAAATGTCGTCAATCAGGCTGTGGATACCTTTGGTGGCATTCAAGTGCTGGTGAACAACGCACAGGCATCCGCTTCCGGCGTGCCGCTGGCAGAGCACACCACCGAGCAGTTTGATCTGGCCCTTTATTCCGGCCTGTACGCTGCATTTTACTATATGAAGGCCTGCTATCCCTATCTGGCCAAGTCCAAGGGCAGCGTGATCAACTTTGCATCCGGTGCAGGCTTGTTTGGCAACTTTGGCCAGTGCTCCTACGCTGCCGCCAAGGAGGGCATCCGCGGCCTGTCCCGCGTGGCCGCTACTGAGTGGGGCAAGGATGGCATCAATGTCAACGTGATCTGCCCGCTGGCCTGGACCGCCAAGCTGGAGCAGTTCCAGCAGGCATACCCGGATGCGTTCAAGGCCAACGTCAAGATGCCGCCCATGGGCCACTACGCCAACCCCGAGACCGAGATCGGCCGGGTATGCGTGCAGCTGGCCATGCCGGACTTCAAGTATCTGTCCGGCGAGACCCTCACGCTGGAGGGCGGTATGGGTCTGCGCCCGTAATTACTATTCTCATTCTTCCTCACACATGCAAAAGGGGCTGTGCCAGTGGCACAGCCCCTTTTGTGTTTAGGCCTGATCATTCGCGCACGGCGATGCACTCGATCTCCAGCTTTGCGCCCTTGGGGATGGCGGCCACCTGCACGCAGCTGCGGGCAGGGAACGGCTCAGCAAAGGCCTTGGCATACACGGCATTCACAGCGGCAAAATCGTTGATGTCAGCAAGGAAGATGACAGTCTTGACCACATTTGCCATGGAAAGGCCAGCCTCGGCCAGAATAGCCTTGAGGTTCGCAAGGCTCTGTGCAGCCTGCTCTTCAACCGTATCGGCCATCTTACCGGTAGCAGGGTCTACCGGGATCTGGCCGGAAACAAACACCATATTGCCCAGATCGATCGCCTGGCTGTAAGGGCCGATGGCTGCGGGTGCGTTGGAAGTGGAAACGACTTTCATGATAAAACGTTCCTTTCTTTTTTCTTCTATTATACTCTTTCGCTCACAAGCTGGAAACCCTCTTTTGCAAGCTCTGCGCGGATCTGCTCGATCTGCTCGGCATCGCGGGTCTCAAGAGTGAGCTTGAGGAAGCAGCTGGAAATGGGCATATTGGGATCGGAGCCATCGTGCTGCACCGACACCACATTGCTGCCGCAGCGGGACACGATCTCGGCCACCTTCTTGAGCTGTCCGGGCTTGTCCTCCAGCGCAATGGTCATGTTCGCCTTGCGGCCGCTCATGACCAGACCACGGGTGATCACGCGGTTGAGGATGTTCACATCGATGTTGCCGCCGGAGACGACGCAGGCCACCTTTTTGCCCTCGACCGGCAGCTTGTGGAACAGCACTGCAGCCACCGGCACAGCTCCGGCACCCTCGGCAACCAGCTTCTGGTTCTCCATCAGCGAGAGGATGGCGGCAGCGGTCTCATCCTCGCTCACGGTCACGATGTCGTCCACATACTGCTCACAGATCTGGTAGGTCAGCTCACCGGGAGTCTTGACCTGAATGCCGTCTGCAAAGGTAGAAACGGCTTTCAGGGTCTGGTACTTATGCTCGTGCAGGCTGCGGTACATGCTGGGTGCACCCTCGGCCTGTACGCCATAGACCTTCACCTCCGGGCGCAGACTCTTGATGGCAAAGGCCACGCCGGAGATCAGGCCGCCGCCGCCCACCGGCACAACGACCGCATCCACATCCGGCAGCTGATCCAGAATTTCCAGACCAATGGTTCCCTGCCCCGCGATGACCTGCTCATCGTCATAGGGGTGGATAAAGGTCATGCCGGTCTCTTCCTGCAGCTCCACAGCCTTGTCGTGGGCATCATCGTAGGTGCCGGGCACCAGACACACCTCTGCGCCCAGATTCTTGGTATTCTCCACCTTCATGATGGGGGCACCATCCGGCATACAGACGATGCTCTTGATGCCGCGGCGGGTAGCAGCCAGCGCCACGCCCTGTGCGTGGTTGCCGGCAGAGCAGGCGATCACGCCCTTGGCGCTCTCCTCCTCGGAAAGCTGGCTGATCTTATAATAAGCACCGCGCACCTTAAAGCTGCCGGTGGCCTGCAGGTTTTCGGTTTTCAGGTACAGTTGGCAGTCCTTGGAGAGCTTGGGTGCCTCGATGAGGTCGGTCTTGCGGGCAACATCCTTGAGCACAAAGGCTGCATGGTAGATCTTATCCAGAGTCAGCATGGTTTTCTCCCTCTATTTTTATCGTTCCCTGCTCTGCGGCTTTTCCGCCCTCAGAGCCTTTATTTCTGGCTTATTATGCATGTTTCTCAGTATAGGTTAACAAAGTTGATTTGTCAAATGAATTCCCTTCATACCTGAAACCTAAAAAGAGAACTGCCGCAGGCATACCGCCCACAGCAGTTCTCCGTGTTTTTGTGTTTTTAACGGCCGCGGCCACCGCCGCCGCCGTGGCTGCCGCCGCCGCCCATTCCACCGAAGGAGCCGCCGCCAAAGCTTCCGCCACCGAAGGACCCGCCGCCAAAGCCGCCGCCCATGGGAGGACGGGGCGGACGCCGGTTGTTGTTCCGGGGCGGGCGGGGCCGGTCATTGCGGGGGCCGGGGCCATAGCCCGGGCCGTATCCGGGACCGAAGCCGGGGCCCGGAGGGGGCGGCGGGCCGGGACGATAATGCCGACGGGCCGAACCTGCCATGTAGCCCCATGCAAAGGGCCCCCAGTTCCAGCCTGCTGCGTGGCCGATGGGTGCAATGAACACCCGGAACACGAACAGCACGATGATCAGCATCACCATCAGGGACATGAACAGGATCACGATGCCCAGAACGACATCCTCAAAGGTAGTGGGGCCGTCGTCCGGCTCCGCGTAGCCGCCATCGTCATAGCTGCCATCGTCGTAGCTGCCATTGTTCAGATTTACCCCATAAACACTTGCAATGGTGTCGGCCACATTGTTGGCACAGGTGATTACTGCATCGCTGTAATCGCGGTTAACAAAATCACCTTCCATGGTCTGAGCGAGGGCACTGGCCTGACTTTCCAGCGTGGTGTTGCGGAAGCCGTCGCCGTAGGTCACGTAGTAATCGCCGTCCTCGTAGATGGGCGATTCCATCACCAGCAGGATCAGCACGCCGTTATTATTCGTAGCATCGCCGATGCCCCAGGCGTTGAAGGCCTGTGTTGCATAATCCTCAGTGGAATAATTGCCCGTATAATCTACAGTCAGTACGCCGATCTGTGCTCCGTTGCAGCTGGACTGCAGCTGGTTGTTCAGATCAACGATGGTCTGGGTAGTGCTGTCGCTCAGGATGTTGGCATCATCCACCACACACTGATCTCTGGGCAGGTCCGGCAGGCTGGCGGCGGCAAGGGCCGCCGGGCACAGGGCCGCTGCGCCCACCACAAGGGCCAGCACCAGAGCGCTTACGCGTTTTGCAAAATTTTTCATGCGAAGGGTTCAACCTCCTTTACACCAGCAATGGCTCCCAGCACGCTGGCCGGGAAGCCGCCGGTCTCTTTCTGGTAGTCGTAAACGGCATCGTTGTATTTCAGGGTGCCGATGATGGTAGCCGCACTGTTGAACTGGCCGTACTGGCCCTGCACCGCGCCCATCTTCATGGGGTCTGCGGCCTGCTCCGGCTGCTTTGCGTAGAGCTGGTCGATCCGCGACCCCAGCACCTCGTTGGCCTGATACAGCGCATGCATCGTGCTGCCCTGATAATAGGGCAGCGAGGTGAGTGCCTGACTTTTGCCGCCGTTCTGCACGGCTTCCAGACAGGCGGTAAAATCGCTCAGCGCGCTCTGTGCGGCCTGTACCTCGGCACTGTCCGCTCCCAGCGTGCTGCCGGCGGTGGTGATGATGTTTGCCGCCGTGTTCATGCGGGTGGTCAGCTCCTCGTTGAGGTTATAGCCGTTGTCTGCCGCCACACCCACCGTGTACCATTTGCAGACTTCGTTGTACCGGCTGCGCAGCTTGGCGCTGCCAAAGCCCAAAAAGGCCGCCAGCATCACCACCACGCTCAGCGCCAGTGCAGCTGCGCGGGTGGAAAGGGCTGCGGGCAGCTTTGCTTCCAGCCCTGCCAGCTTCTGCTGCAGAGGTGTCAGCGGCACGGCCTGCTCCGGCTGCTTTTGTTCGCGGTAGCTGCCCGCGTCAAAACCGCCGGAAGTGCTGTTCTGTTTTTGCGAAAAATCTGCGTTTGCCATCTCAGCTCCGGATCTCCATCATTTTTGCTTTCAGTTCGTCCTCGATGCGGTTCAGCTCCTGCTCGGCGGCAGCGCGCTTTGCGCGGCCCTCGCTCTGGATCTTGTTCAGCTCGTCCAGCGTCTCGATCAGGCTCTTGTTGGTCTGCTGCAGGGTCTCGATGTCCACCACACCGCGCTGAGATTCCTTTGCGGTCTCGATGGTACCCATCTTCAGGGCCTCGGCGTTCTTCTTGAGCAGGTCGTTGGTCATGTCGGTCACGGCACGCTCGGCCTGCATGGCCTGCTGGCTGTGGGCCAGACCCAGTGCCAGCACCATCTGGTTCTTCCACAGGGGGATGGTGTTCACGATGGTGGACTGGATCTTCTCGGCCATCATGGTGTTGTTGTTCTGCAGCAGGCGGATCTGGGGGCCCATCTGCAGGCTGATGTTCCGGGTCAGCTCCAGATCGTATAACTTTTTCTCAAAGCGCTCGCACTGGTCTGCCAGGTCGCGGGCGGCCTGAGCATCCTCGGGCAGGCCGGACTGCTTGGCCTTGTCCATGGCCTGCTGCAGCTCGTTTGCACGGACCTCGGCCAGCTTTTTCTTGCCGGCCAGGATATACATGCTCAGCTCCTTGAAGTAGGCCATGTTCAGCTCATACATCTTATCCAGCATGGCGATGTCTTTCAGCAGCTGGACCTGATGGCCCTCCAGCATGGACTGGATGTTCTCCACGTTGGTCTCGGCCTTGTTGTACTTGGTCTTCAGGTTGTCCAGCTCATTGCCCTTCTTTTTGAAGAAGCCCAGAATGCCCTTCTGCTGCTCCTCGTTGGCATCAAAGCTCTTCAGCTCCCCGATGAGGTTGGTGATCATATCGCCCACTTCGCCCAGATCCTTGGTGGACACCTTGGCCAGAGCGGCTTCGGAGAAATCGCCGATCTTCTTCTGGCAGGCGGAGCCATACTGCAGCACCTGCTGGCTGTTGGTGATATCGATCTTTTCCGCAAAGGAATCCACCATTGCCTGCTCCTCAGGGGTCAGCTGCACCTCCGGCTGCTGGGCCGCCGGGGCGGGCTCAGGCTTTTTCTCTTCAGCTGCTGCCTCCGGGGTGGGGTCCAGCGTCAGGGTGGGCACTGCAGGAGCATCGAGGTCGAAGTTCAAAGTGTTGTTGTCAGCCATTGTTGATTCCATCCTTTCAATATCCAAAAATTACAATCCCTGCCCTTTCAGCATATTCTGCAAAACGGTCAGGTCTGCCGAGAGGTCCATGCTCTCGGCAGCATACAGGGCATCCAGCTGATTTTCAAATGCCGTGGCAATGGAGGCGGCATTGCGCTCCACCTCCGCGCGGATGGAGGCGGCGTTCTCGCCCCGCACCCCCTGCTTTGCCAGCTTGGCATACTGCTGCAGCACATTCACGGCATCGGGCAGATAGTAATTGGCAAACCGCCGCACCTGCTTTGCCTTGGCGGGGGTGGCTTCCACCGTTTCCACAATGGAGCGGCCCGCCTTTTCCATCCGGGCCATGGCGGCGGAGAGCTGCGGGTCCGGCAGGGCTTCGTTCAGGGCATGGAGGGTGTCCAGCTGCTGCTGCATCTCGGTCAGCATGGCATCCACATCGTCCACACCGGTATGGAAGGGCACTTCCGTCTCCACCACCCGGGGCGGGCAGATCTTTTTGGCCCCGGCAAAGGCCAGCACAGCCGCGCCCAGCGCCGCCAGCAGTGCCCAC
>ERZ773134.1684-NODE-1684-length-17998-cov-11.579836_pt1 | contig 17998 bp, 7 predicted proteins | sample MGYA00580856_ERZ773134 | MGnify/ENA primary metagenome ERZ773134 (study PRJEB29015, sample SAMEA2737823) | human gut metagenome | biome: human gut; feature: human-associated habitat; material: faeces | place: China | collected 2012 ... | reverse complement strand
CGCAGCCGCCGGAGCGGTGCTTAAGCCGCAAGGCGGGAATTGTGCGGTGTTGCCTCATCAAACGCAGCCGAATTTTGTGCTTGCGAAAGATCCGCTATTTTCGTTGCTTTCAGATGCACCTCAGGAGCTGGCGCAAATAGAAATCGGCAAGGGGGAACCGGGAATCAGGGGCGGGGCAGGGGGGACAAAAAAGCGAATGGCATATGTGTAGCAAACCCGCACCCCGTTGTAAAGGGAGAACGGCGTCCCGTTGGCGGGCGTGCAATCCACCAAACACACACCCGCCGCCGCAAACACCGCAAACCGTTTGCAGGGGCGCGGTGTACCCATCGCGCCGCAAAAAAAACGGGAACCGTGCGCCGCAAACCTGCCATCCCTTCCACAAGGCGCCCACCCAGCCGCCAGGCCCCGCCGCAAACAGGCGCATGCGAAACAAATAATTGCGCAAAAACAGGGAAACGCAACAAAAAAGGCGAATTTTGCTGCAAAGTTGCGCTCTGCGTGCGCAGAGGATCATAAAACGCGCGGTCAAAGTATATAAAATGACCGCTGCCAAAAAGAAAATTAGAAATAAATTATACAAAGGCTTTGAACATATTGTATAATCGGAGGAAAGCGCAATCAGTAAAAATGCTGAAAAACAGGAATTTACGTGGATTGTATTGCCTTTCTGGTGTAAAGGTGCTATATTTTAACAATAAAAAGTAAATGCGCAATGAGAAAACTCGATGCGGTTTTTTTTTGAAAACAACATGGCAACGGTTGCGCAAGTAAAAGAAGCTGGCTTCTTTTACTGTTTCACAGGGATCCCCTGTGGAACAATGTGCTTCCATCAAGCCAGCGCGAAAGACGGGTGAGCAGATTGAATAGAACAGGAAACAACACAACAGGTTGGGCGCGCCGGCTGACAGCGCTGCTTGTCACCGCTTGCCTGGTTATGGCAATGGCCCTGCCTGTATACGCCGAGGAGGATCTTCTGCCCGACGCACCTGGCGAAGTAGAGCTGCTGGAGGATGAGCAGGGAACGGCCTCCGGGGAGGATACCGTTCCGCCGGAGCAGAACGCCGCCACCCCGGTGCCGGATGCCGCCACCCCGGAACCGGAACAAAGCGCCGAGCCGGAGCAGCCCGCCCCGACCGAAACGCCGGAGCCCACGGCAGAACCTACCCCGACCCCGGAACCGGCAGCCACCGCAACGGCCACCCCTGTGCCGACCGTGACCCCCACCGCCACCCCGGAACCGACCGAACAGCCGCAGATGGACGCCGAGGAAGCGGAAGATATGGATAGGGCGCTGGGGGTTAGCACACAATCTAATCAGTTTACCGTTTACTTTGCAGTCCCGAGCAGTTGGGAAGTAACAAAAAATTCTACAATTACCTTTAATGCAAAGCGCGGAAATGGCAGCCAGGAAAAAGACGGAGAGATTGGCGAAAAGCTAATGTCCCTTGTTCCCGACAAAATTACTTCCAAAGGCCAACGCATTTATAAAATTATTTTGACAAATGGCGACCAGACGATATGCCCCTGGGGCGGATATGTCTGGATGCAGTTTACTTTAGATGGAAGCCATAAAGTAAGAGTAAAAGCTCCACCTGAAAAGAACAATTTTGTAGGAGTTGACGTATTTAATGACAAATATTATGATGGCGATGCAAACAGCGAAAATGGTGATGTAGCTTGGAATGATGCCGACTGGGCAAATGCATCAGCATTACCTAACCCTGCTGACCACACCGCTTTTGGCGGCCATAAGATGGTCTTTGAAAACCTGAGTGATTCTGACCTGGCAAATGTAACCGCAGTATTTACGGAACAAGATTCTTCCAGAAATACAACGGCAACTGAAACGGTAACGATCGGTAATGTTGCCAAAAACGAAAAGCGGCGTTTTGAAATTCCTATAAGTGCCTGCTCTTCTGTTCAATTCGTTGCCGGAAATGATAAAGAACCGTTAAGTACGAGCTATAACTTCTACGAACAGGGAACAGACGAAAATACATTCCTTTATAACGCAAGCAAAAAATATTGCTTTACTTATAATGTAAATAACCAATCCACCTGGGGAACCCCGCAAGGCAAGCAAGGCAAGCAAGTTATTTACTTCGATGCAACTTTCTCCGGGCTTTCTTATGAGAATGAAACAAGTGAAACACATGGCGCGATTGGATGTGGCATGCCGACGAACGACGGTAAGCTTTGGTGCTATCTGACGGGCGTTGGTAAGGATCCTATAACAAAGGAGATGGATCAACTAAAGGACACCAACATCTGGTATTACGAAGTGCCGGAAGGTTATACAAAAATCCGTTTTGCTTCTTGGGCAGTTGAGAACGAAAACACAGCCGATAACGGTAATGGTACGGCCATGATGGACATCCCAGCCGACCTTTCCGAACCGTGTTTCTTTGCGGATGCCAGCGATGATGTAATTTATAAAGGTGGCAACCGCGAAGGCTACTGGGCTGAAAAAGGTACCCTGCGTGATGCCGAAACGTGGAAGAAGACTAAAGTAGTAGATATTGCATCCGTTCCTTTTACGGAAAAACCAAACACAAAGTATGTTACCAGTACGTTGTATGACTATTATACAGATTACGAACTGAACGGCAATAACCGTGGTAGTTACGATCGAAATTCTTCTACTGTAAGTCACCGCAACTGGGTACCCTTCCGCCAGTTCGATCAGGCGCTGAGCGATTATTATAAGGATGCAAGTGCCGAATACCCGATTTATACCGGACATTTTCAGCCTGGAGGAGGAACTAACTTTAGCGATATTGCTGGGACATTAAATTTGTTTGGGTACAACACAAACGATCGGCGTTTTATGGCAATCAATAACTCTCAGTATAATGAAGATTCTCAAAACAATGACAATAATCATACATACTATGCCTATCAGGGTTTGGTTGCGAATAAAACATCCACCGGTAAAGCAGATGGAGCACCGTTGTTAAACGGAACAACATCAGCAGTAGAACCGCACTTTAACAAAGACTTCCTCTTAGGAAAGAATAGTAAAAATGCAAAGCTTGGTGAAGTGTATGAGAATGTAAAGTTCCCATTTACTAAAGTGAAAAATCTTTTTGGTAATGAGCCGGACGTTGATTATTGGTGCTTTGACAGCAAGGATACAACCTTGTATCTAAAACAAGATTCGGGACAAAATTCGGATTCAAAATATTTTCTCCAAGAAAGTACCACTAACAGAGATCCTTCAAAGAATGTGAGTGCGTTATCGAACCCGAAAGACCCTTATGGCTACTTCCCGTTCAATGAAACAGCAACCCCTGGTGTGTTTTCTACCTACAATTACGGCTTTGGCACCAAGCTGCAGATGGATTTTACCCTGACGGATGACGGCATGGTGGAAACAGAAAAGGCAGATGGAACAACGGAAAAAACCAGCATCAAGTTCTTCTTCTCCGGTGACGATGACGTTTGGGTATTCATTGATGGCAAGCTGGCGCTTGACGTTGGCGGTGCCCATGGTGAGGTTTCCGGCCTGCTGGAATTTGGCAAGGCAGATGAAAAGAATAATAGTGTAACAGCCTATGTCAGTAGGGTCAAAACAGGCGGAACGTCATTAGAAGGTGATCAAGATGAAAAAAAAGGCAACCCTGTCAAGACCGTAACATATCATGGCGAGGACATCAAGTTCTACGCGCAAGGCACTACTCTTAATGACCTCGACAAAGGCAAAAAGCACACCCTTACCATGTACTATATGGAACGCGGTATGTGGGAGTCCAACATGGCGGTGGCGTTCAACTTCCCGGATAATAACGAGCTGCAGGTTCAAAAAGAGGTCGATCTGAAAAACGTTACTGATGATGACTTCAAAAAATGCTTTACAGGCCAGAAAATCTTCAACTTCACCATCCAGAACCAGGCAACCCATTATGGAAAAACAGATGCCGCTGAACCGGATCCAAGCGATACCGAAGTGGTGAATTTGACTGCGACTGGTAACATGATTGAACCCGCAACCCCAGGAAAGAAAGATGACTACATTTTCGAGTTGGTTAAAAACCCCTGGCCAGATCCCAAGCCGGATTCCGGGCAAGATCCCGGGCAAGATACCGGGCAAAATACCGAACAGGTCCTTCACTGGTACGCACGCTATACGGATACGCAAAGTGCAGCGCGTGAGAAACGTCGTGGCATCCTGACGCTGGGAAACCCCATCAATATCGAAAACATGCGCTTCCTTACGTTCCAGGTTTACGTTGGTTCAAATGATGGTGGTGGAGGTGACCTTTCCCTCAACAACCTGTATCTGGAACTGCTGGATGATCAGAACCCCGCCGTCCAAAAAGGCAGCCTTGACACATCAGGCATTAACGGCGCAACGTATGGCTCGGTCGAAGTGAAGCCAGACCAATGGGTCACCGTAAAGCTGGACCTGCACAAGATGAAAGAGAAGGGCAAATTTAGCGGCAATGTTACAACCATCCGCGTGGGCGATAACTATAGCCGCAACATCTATTTCAGGAACTTTACCTTCATTCCCAAAGCGGTGCCAAGTAAGATGACCGGCTTTACAACCGATCAGGAGAAAATCCCGGATTACGGCTCCGCCAAAAGCGGTAATTTGGAAAACGCCAAATACGCACAGTACACCTCCACCATGGACACAGACACCCAGTTGGTGGACGGTGACGGACGCTTTGTTCTGGAAGCTGGAGAAACCGTTACCTTCAGCGACCAGTTCCGCCGCGGCAGCTACATTTCGCTCAAAGAGGAATTGAACCAAAACCTGTACGACACCAAATGGACCGTGTACGAGAACGGGCAGAAGGTTACTTCGATGGAAGGAGGTAAGAGCGTAAGTCTTCCTGATTCAATACCTTCGTTAGACGGGCGGGAGGGAAGCGGCCCCGATGATGGCCGAACGGAAGTTTATGACGAGAGTGTAAAGAATGATGGCTACACGGCGGAGAGCGAGAAGCCTGACAAAAACACCATCGTCTTCCGCTCCTATAAGGACCCGGACGAAAATAACTCCACGCTGACAAAGCTAAAGGTAGAATACGTCAACACCGTCAAAACCGGCGGGCTGAAAATCCAAAAGAAGGCCGCAGATGGTGAGGATGAGAACATTAAAGGCATCTACACCTTCAAAGTTACCTTTAGTGATGTTGGCGGTGCTGGTCTGGAAAAAAAGCCCATCGAAAAACCCGTTACGATTGATATGAGCCAGGGCAACACCGGAACCATCACCGGCATCCCCGTTGGCACCCGCTATACCATCGAGGAAGTCGAAACCAGTGATGGTTCCACACTGCAAAGCGTAACCGTTCCGGATGGTCAATACGCCCATGTGATCGGCAAGACCATGGTGGAAGGCGAGATTGTGGAGAGCAACAATCCGAACGATCTGGAAGTTACCGCAATCTTTACCAACACCAAGCGCAAACTGATCAACATTGAGTTCAACAAGCTCTGGGAAGATGCAGATGGTACGGATCTTAGTACAAAGAAACCGCCGGATACAATCTACATCCAGCTCCAGCGCCGCCTGAAAAACGGCACAGGCTATACAGACTGGGAACCGGTAAACTACCCGACCGCAGACAGCCCAGACTATGTTACCATTAACCGCGATGATTACGGCTGGAAGTGTATCTTTAACAACCTGGATCAGTACCCAATTAACGGCAGCGCGGATAATAACTATATTTACCGCATTGTGGAAGGTACGGTAGAGAATGGCAAATTTAAACAGGCAGCGGAAGACGGAACCATTACGATTAACGGCAATACGTATGTTGTAAAGGCTAAAGCAACACCAAAAAGCGAAACGAACAACGCGGGCAGCTCAACAGGCAATACAGCCACAGTAACCCCCGATGGAACCATCACCGGCGGCAGCGGCAAGATTGAGCTGACCAACAAGCTGCAGAACCCGAAGTTTGGACTGAATATCATCAAGAAGGACGCGGAAAAAGGCGAAAATAACAAAGAAGTATTCTTGAAAGATGTTGAGTTCAAGCTGGAAAAGCTGAGAGCCGAAAAAACAACCGAAGGAAAAACGCAGTATACGGTTGATACTGGCTACAAATTCAGTAGCAACAACAAAAATTATTTGACCGGTATAACCGGAACGGACGGCGAGATTACAAATAACCCGTTCAAAAATCTGGAACCCGGCAGATACCGGCTGACAGAAACCAAGGCACACCCGGGGTACAACCTGTTGTCCAAGTCGATTGATATCGAATTTACCCAAGACGGCAAGTACAAGATAGACGATGGCACCGCCAAAAACGCAACGGGCGATGCAGCCAGCGGCTACACAGTTACCCTTACCGTTCTGAACCGTAAAACGCCTGAGCTGCCCCACACGGGTGCAGACGCGCCAAGCCTGTGGCTGCTGATCGGCATGCCGCTGGCGGTGGCAGGGCTGTTGATATTCACATTCCGCTACAACAGGAAAGGGGGCCGGCGACATTAACCATCCCCCGGAAACCCAGCGACCCCCAGGGTACAGGGCCTGCCCGCCAGTGCGCGCCCGTTTTACGGCAGGGCGCAGCCATAAGCCGGGGTATAACTGAAAAGCTGAAAATATCGCCTGTTTCTATAAGCGCAGCCGGATTTTGCGCTAAGGCTTAAAAAAGCCTTGGGATCCGGAAAGGATTCCGGTGGCTCTTTGCCTTACATCCTGCTTGTGGCTGCGAAATATCCGTTATTTCCTTTGTTTTCAGATGCACCTTAAGCCAAGTGGGCAAGCGGCCCGGTTTTCCCTTCCTTTTTTCTTTACGGCACAGTGCGGGCGGCGCGGCAGCGTTTCCCCGCTGCAGCGCCCCGCACTGCACGCCGTGCTGATGCAGAACCCCTAAGCCGGGCGGCTTTGCCGCCCATCCGATGATGACTTTTTTTAAGAGAAGAGGTACTGAAATGAAAAAAGCAAAACGTTTTCTCACAGGCCTGTTGAGCGCCGCTCTGGCCCTCAGCCTGTGCGCCATGCCAGCGATGGCAGCGGAGGGCAGTGGAACAACACCGCCACCCAGTGCAAATCCGGTTTGGACGCAGGATACCGGTTCCATTACGATTCATAAGTATGAGTGGAATGGAACGACCGGAGACCCTGCGACCGGCCGCGAAGATGAAGATCAGTTGCCGCCCAAGAAAGATGGAGAAAATACGAAGGTTCCGAATCCGCTGGTAGGTGCAGAATTTACTATTTATCAGGTACACGATGCAAATTGGCTGAGCAAGTATTATAGTGGTGCGGCAACCGAGGCGGAAGAGGCGGAATACAAAAACGCGTTTGACGCAACCAAATATTACACAGTGGAGAACGGAACTTATACGCTTAATGGAAGCTATCCTGAATATGGGCCTAAAAAAACTGATGCAGACGGTAAAGTTCAGTTTGGTAAAGCAACAGCCGAGGAAGCTGGCATTCCTCTCGGCCTGTACCTGGTGATTGAGACGAAAACTCCTGACCAGGTTACCACTCCGTGCCAGCCGTTCCTGGTTTCTGTCCCTATGACAGTTAAAGAAAATGGTGAAGCCAGCAGTTATGTCCCGACAGAGTGGCTGTATGATGTCCATGTTTATCCGAAAAATAAAACAGATTATGGCGAGATTACATTGATCAAAAAAGGTCAAGTTGGCAACGGCGAAGCTAACGAGACGCTTTCTGGTGTAACTTTCAAGCTGTATAAATTTGTGGGCACTAAAACCGGTGGCAAAATCTCTCCTTTTACGACTACGAATTACACGGACGACCTAAATGATACAACGATGATGTGGAAGCAAATCAAGAAGTCTTCTACAGCTTCCGGTGATAACACGGGTACTGAAATTGGTCCAAATGGGCTGCTCACAACAAGTAATGTAGGCAAAATTACTGTCAGTGGACTTTCGGCAGGTTATTACTGCTTTGTTGAACAGGACGTTGGTAATAATAAAGCATTCATCGCGGATCAGACCCCGCATTACTTTGAAGTCAAGGGTAAGACCAGCCAGGAAATTACTGTTGCAAACGATGGTACAGTGACGAAAAAAGCAGACTCTGCTCCGGCTGCAAATCTTGAGCTGACTGTTACTGACCCGCGCCCCGATGTTGAGAAGAAAGTTAAGGACCGTGTTAAGACTAACGAGAGTGGCGATGATTACGTTAAAGCATCCGACTACAGCGTTGGCGATGAGATTCCCTATAAAATAACGGTAAAAGTGCCACAGGCGCTGCTGAATGCAAAAGTTGAAAGTGATGCGAATTTTGTCTTTGAAGTCAAGGATACCCCGGAACATTTGGAAGACAAAAATGTTCAGGCAATTAGTTCTACTGGTGAAGTAGTTACCGATGGTGTGAAGATTACACCTGACGCTGAGTACAATGTTAAAGGCGGAAAAGGTTTCACTGCATCGTTTACACAGGATGCTTTGAAATTGTTGGTTGGTGACGGTGATACATTTACTATTACTTATACCGCAACACTGCTTAAGGGTGCGGATATGACCGTCAATGGCAACAAGAACACGATCAATCTGAAGTATTCTAACAAGATTGATGCAGACGGCAAAATTAACCCGGGTACCAGCGAAATTGAAGACGGTGCCGTTGTTTACACTTTCAGCATTCATGTTAAAAAGCTCGGTGAAAACGCAAATGGCGAGCCGCTCCCGAATGTTAAATTCAACGTTTATAAAGAAGTTGCAGTCGGTACGGCTGGTGCGGTCAAGGGTTCTAAAATCGGTATTACTGGTGAAGACGCAAATAAATACTTCGTCAAAGTTGTAATTGATGATACGAAAACTGATGATACCAAATACGATTTGGTAACTGGTAAGAATGGTGAAGCCAAAGTAGATGGCCTGGCCAATGGTACTTATTATCTGGTTGAAACAGCAACCGTAAATGGCTATAATCTGCTGAGCGGTCCTGTTAAAGTTACGATTCAGGTATCGTACTTCAAGAGTTGGACTGCAAAAGATGACTATGTTGGTGACAAGCTGGTTCATCATGAAGAGACCCTGCATGAAGAGTACTTTGGTGGAACGAAAGATGCTCTTGGAAATGGCTATACTCTGACTACTATCATCAACCGCAAGGGCTTCAACCTGCCCACCACCGGTGGTTTCGGCACCCTGCTGTTCAGCGGCATTGGCGTGCTGCTGGTTGTGGCCGGTGTTGGCGTGCTGCTGAGCCTGAAAAAGAAGAACCGCGCCTGATGCGCCCGCCGCAAGGCAAAACAATGTTACAATTCACCAATAGGGTATAGAGGGATAATCCATCATACACAGGGGGAGGGCCGGGTTTGGCCCTCCCCCTATGGTGGGTTATTGGGGAATAATTTTTTTTGGGTGTACATGGCCGTTGTTCGGTTGATTTTTAGGCCCTGCGTGGGGAACCACCCCATGGGCGTTAGGTTTGCGGCTAGGAACCACCCCTCAAGGGGTGCCACCGCAAACATAAGGTAAGATATTGGCGCCCCTTGAGGGGAGCTGGACGCGGAGCGGCCTGAGGGGTGGTTCCCCGTGCAGAACCTAAAAATAAATAGGGCAAGGCCCGTCAACGGGCCGATGGCGAGCATCGGCCCCTACAAATGATTTGCAACGTTTGCGGCGCGGGGTGGATGGGCGGCAATTATTAGGCCCGTCAAACGGGGCGTCGGGGACGCCGCCCCCTACATGCAGGGCGAGGTTTATTACAATTTTGTGGTGTGCAACGCCGTAAGGCCCTACAGATTATTTTATTGTTATTCACTACCCTAAAAACCACCCCCAACCCAATATCTCCTGAGCGGCGCAATGCGCCGCGGTCCACCACAATTATTCATTATTCTTTATTATTTATTCTTTTGCCTACTTCCAATTCCTAATTTCTAATTGCATCAGATCCCAACTTCAACCCTCTCACGGAAAGGTTCGCGGTGACGCTATGGATACCACAACAAAACTAAAAGTCGGCTTTGCGGCCTTGATGATCCTGTCCGGCATTGGGGTGGCATCGTACCCGGTTATCAGCAACGCGGTGGCGCAGCGCCACGCCAGCGAAGCGATCCAAAATTACGATGATACCGTAAAAAGCATGGATACCGAAAAACTGGACGCCGCCAAGGAGGCCGCCCGCCGCTATAACCAGCAGCTGGACAGCGCCGTGGAGCGCGATGCCGCAGGCGAAGCGGAGGATACCGGCACCAGCTATGTGGACCTTGTGGATGTGGGCGAAAGCCTGGGGTATATCACCATCCCGAAAATTGACGTCAACCTGCCTATTTACGAAGGCACCAGCGATGATGTGCTGCAAAGGGGCGTTGGCCATCTGGAAGGCTCCAGCTACCCCCTTGGCGGCGAAAGCACCCACAGCGTGCTGACCGGCCACCGCGGCCTGCCCGAAGCCGTGCTGTTCACCGACCTGGACAAGCTGGAAGAGGGCGACTGTTTCTACCTGCATATTCTGGATGAAACGCTGGCGTACCAGGTGGATCAAATCAAAGTGGTGGAACCGGAGCACACCGAGGATCTGGAAATCACCGCGGGGCAGGATTACTGCACCCTTGTTACCTGCACGCCGTATGCCATCAACACCCACCGCATGCTTGTGCGCGGCACCCGCATCCCTTATAATGGAGAGGAAGAAACCAACACCCCGCAGGCCGTGCAGTATCAGGCGCTGCGCACCGGAACGGTGGTCAAGCGCGTGGTGGATGCCTGGCCGTGGATCGCGGTAACGGGCAGCATTGTGATCGGCGGCGAAGCGCTGCTGCTGCTTTTGCTGCTGCACCGCTGCAAAAAGCGCGAGGAGGATGACTAAATGGGACGGCTGATTGCTAAAATTCTGGCCTGGCTGGCCATTTTGCTGGGGCTGGCGCTGTTGATACAGCCCACCGCTGCCCAGTGGTGGACCAGCACCCGCAACGCCAAAACCGCTGCGCAGTTTGCGGCCCGCGCCGAAGCCCAGCCCACCGCCCCCGCGGCGGAGGAAACCACAGCCGAACCCCCGGAGCCGGAACGCGCCTACCCTGAACTGTACGCCGCGATGCAGGACTATAACGCGGAAATTTACGCCGGGGGCCAAAGCGGCCTGACCGACCCGTTCGCCTATGAGGAAGCCCCGCTGGACCTTGCTGCCTATGGCTATGACGATGATGTGCTGGCTGTGCTGTGGATCCCGCGCCTGAACCTGGAGCTGCCCGTTTACCTGGGCGCCAGCCGCGAAAACCTGGCCAAAGGCGCGGCGCTGCTGGGCCAGACTTCGATGCCGCTGGGCGGCGAAAACACCAACACCGTGATCGCCGCCCACCGCGGCTATTATGGCGCGGAAATGCTGCGCAACGTGCAGCAGATCCAGGTGGGGGACAAGATCCAGCTGACCACCCCGTGGGAAACGCTGATTTACCGCGTGAGCGAGCTGAAAATTATTGACCCCAGCGATATCAACGCCGTGCTGATCCAGCCGGGGCGGGACCTGCTGACCCTTTCCACCTGCCACCCCTACACCCGCAACAGCCAACGCTACCTGGTAATTGCGGAGCACGACACCGCCGCTGCGGATACCACCAAAGAGGAAGATTTGCAGGAAAGCGCCGCTACCTGGGACGAAACGCCGCGCCAGGTGACCGTGGAGGATGCCGGCGGCAGCTCCATTGCCGAAGTGGCCCCCCAGGCCCTGACCCCATTGCCGGGGGAGGGCAGCGCGGAATCCGAGGGGAGCGCGATCTCCAATACCATGATCTGGCTGGAAAACAACGCACTGTGGGCCGGGCTGGTGGTTATTGCCGCCGCCGTTGGCATTATGGTGATATGGAAAAAACACCGGGAGGATTAACCATGCAGTACACACAGCAGGCCGCCGCCGTTACGGCCGAAGTAAACAAGGCCGTGCAGGGCAAACAGCAAACGGTAAACACCATCTGGATGGCCATGCTGGCGGGCGGCCATGTGCTGATTGAGGATATTCCCGGCGTGGGCAAAACCACGCTGGCGCTGGCCTTTGCCCGCGCGCTGGACCTGAAAGAAAGCCGCGTGCAGTTTACGCCGGATGTTCTGCCGTCCGATTTGGTGGGATTTTCCGTTTACCAGAAAGAGACCGGCAAGTTTGTGTACCACGCCGGTGCGGTGATGTGCAACCTGTTTTTGGGCGATGAGATCAACCGTACCTCCTCCCGCACGCAGTCGGCTTTGTTGGAAGTGATGGAAGAAGGCACAGTGACGGTGGACGGCGTTACCCGCCCGGTGCCCGCACCCTTTACCGTAATTGCAACCCAGAACCCCATCGGCGCCGCTGGCACGCAGATGCTGCCGCAGTCTCAGCTGGACCGTTTCATGGTCTGCGCCGTAATGGGCTACCCCGATGAGGAAGCGGAGCTGGCAATTTTGGCCGGGCAGAGCAAAGGCCGCCTGCTGGACCGTGTGCGCCCCGTTGCCGGTCAGGCGGATCTGCTTGCCATGCAGCAGGAGGTCAGCACGGTATTTGTGCATGAGCTGATGTACCGCTACATTGTGGCGCTGGCCCAGGCCAGCCGCAAGGACCCGCGCCTGGCCGTGGGGTTAAGCCCCCGTGCCACCCTGGCGCTGACCAGCATGACGCGCGCGGCGGCGTATCTGGCGGGGCGGGATTTTGTTGCCCCGCAGGATGTGACCGCTGTGTTTGATGCGGTTGCCCGCCACCGCCTGGTGCTGAACGACCAGGCCCGCGCAGGCGGCGAAACGGTGGACAGCGTAATGCAGGACCTGCTGCGCACCGTGCCGCGCCCCCGCCCCGAAAAGGCTGACCGCCATGGCAGGTAAGCCGGGCCGGGCGCTGGTGCTTTTGGTGCTGCTGGCCGCGGCGCTCATCACCCAGGCACCGCTGGCGGTGTTCCTGTTAGCGTTTGCGCTGGTGCTTCTGGTGCTGCTGCGGCTGGACGCCGCCTATCTGTGCCGGCAGGTAACGGCAGAGCTGCTGGTGCCGGACAAACCCGTGATACAGGGCGAAGATTTTGCCCTGACGGTTCGGCTGCGCAACCGCAGCCGGTTGCCCATCCCTGCGCTTGTGGTGCTGCTGAACGCCGCCGATGAATGGGGCGGCGGGCAGATCACCCTGCGCTGCGCCGCCATGCTGGGCGGCAAGGAGAGCGCCGAACAGCGCATTACCCTAAACGCAGGCAAAAGCGGCGTGTGGAGCATTGCGGTGCGGGGCATCACCCTGCGGGATCACCTGGGGGTGTTCACCGCGGCGTGCCCGGCTGCCGTGCAAAGCCAGAGCATCTGTGTGCTGCCCGCTGCCGCGGCTGACAAAGCCAAAGCGGAAACCGCCCCCGATGAGGACGGCGACGAAGCCGACACCCGCGCCGCCCTGGGCGGCAGCTATGAGCTGCGGGAGTACCGGGACGGGGATACCATCAAGCAGGTACACTGGAAGCTGAGCGCCAAGCTGGACCGCCTGATGGTGCGCGAACCGCTGACCGCCCTGCGCGCTGCCCTGACCCCCGGTGGGGACCTGGACGGAGCGGAGGAATGGGGGGATTTTCCCCAACAGGCGGCGAAGCACCGCAAAAACCCGCCCAAGCGCAAAAAAGAACGTACTGCCCTGAGCCGGCGCGGCGCTGCCGACCCCGGCAGTGGGCTGAAGTTTGTGGACCGTGTGCTGGTGAGCACCCAGCGCCCCGCAGCGCACCCCGCGTTGTGGCTGGCGGCAGATGCCGCGCTGCTGCTGGCGCTCACCTTTGGTTTGCTGCTGGTGCTTTCTACCGGGTTCGGTATTGCGGTGCCGTTGTGGGTGTGGCCCGCGGCAGCCGCTTTCTGCGCCGGGTGGGCGCTGTTCCTGCGTGCGCCGCAAGCCCTGCGCCGCTGGGGGCTGCTGGCGGGGGTGATTGTGTATCTTGTGGTGTTGTTCATCTGCCAGCGGAACTTTTTGGCCGGGGCGCAGCAGTGCGCCGGGAACATTGCCCAAAGCCTGAACGCCCGCCTTGGCAGCGCGCTGCCGGTGGCCCAGGGCGGCAGTGCGGCGCAGCTGGGGCTGTTTTTGCTGCTGGCCGCCCTGCCCGTTACCGGGGCGCTGGCCGCTGCGGCCCTGCGCCGTGCGGATGCCCTGCTGCTGGATCTAATGCTGCTGCCCGTTGTTGTGCTGCTGGCGCTGGCCGGGGCCGCGCCGGCTGTGCCCGCCTGCCTGCTGCTGTTGGCCGGTTGGATGGGGGCGTGGGCGGCTTCCTGCTCGGTGCAGCGGCGGGCCTTGTGGGGCAGGCGCGATACCGAAAACTACCGCCAGAACCTTTGCCGCCATTATAACATCCAAAAGTCTGCCGCGCTGGCGGCGGGCGGGCTTTGCCTTGCGCTGGCGCTGCCCTGTTGGTGGCTGCTGCGCCCGGCGCTGGGGGTTCCCCTTGGCTGGCTGCAGCCCGCGGCCCAGCGGGTGGAATCCGCCGCGCTGAGCACCGCCATTACCTGGCTGCCGCGGGTCAGCGGCGGCAGGCTGAATATTCAGGTAGAAGCCGCCGCCGGTGGTGTGGCGGATGGCGCCTTGAACCAGGGCGGGGGTATCCAGGTCAGCGGAGTGACGGATCTGGCCCTGACCGCCAGCGACAAACCCGAAGAAACCGTATACCTGCGGGGATTTATCGGCGGCAGTTATGACGGCACCACCTGGCAGGCCCCTGATGCCGATGCCTTTGACAGCGCCGCTATGAACTGGAAAACCGAGGATAACGCCCGGCTGACCATTGCCAGCCTGCCGTTTTTGCGCACCGCCTATGACGGCACCGCCCAGCCCCAGACGCTGACGGTGGAGCGCATCCACGCCGATACCCAGTACACCTATGCACCGTACAACGCCTACTGGGGCGATTATTACACCATCCAGGGCGATGGCGCCGCCGCGGGCCAGACCGCGCAGGACGATGTGTTCCTGTATTACCCGCGGGATACCGCCCAAACCCAGCTGGAAGCCCGCGCCGATGCCGACCCCAGCGTGCTGGACCGGATGGAAGCATCCTATGCCGCTTACGCCGCCAGCCGCTACACCGCCGTGCCGGACGGCTATGACGAGCTGCAAACCCTGTGCGATGAAGCCAAAAAGGACCAGAAGCTGACCGAAGCTGCGGACATTGGCGATTACATCCGCGCCTACCTAAACACCAACTACCAGTATAACGCCAGCGCTCCCCAGCCGCCGGAGGGGGCCGACCCCATCCGTTACTTTTTAACGGAATCCAAACAGGGGTACAGTGTGCAGTTTGCCTCGGCGGCGGTGGTTATGTTCCGCATGTTCGGGCTGCCTGCGCGCTATGTGGTGGGCTATGCCGCGCCGCAAAGCCTGTTTACCCAACAGGAGGACGGCAGCTGGCACGCCATTTTACAGGACGATAACGCCCACGCCTGGGCGGAGGTGTACATTTCCGGCCAGGGCTGGACCCCCATGGAGATGACCCCCGGCGTGCTGGTCAGTGCCCAACAGGCCGACCTGCGCACCGACCCGCTGCCCGAAACTCAAGGTCAAGACACCGCCCCCGCAGCAGGGGAGAGCAGCGCAAACGAACCCGCAGCCACCATCGTGCCCCGCAGCAGGCTGGTTTTGGCGGCGTTGCTGGGGGGTTGCCTGTTGGCTGCTGTGGTGCTGCTGGTGCTGGCCCGCCGCCATGCCATGGGGTATGGCCGGGGCAGCTGCAACGCGCGGGTGCTGGCCGTGTTTGGCAGCATCTACCGCCTTTTGGTGCGCCGCGGCCTGCCGCCGGATACACCATCCGATGCGCCGGAGTTTGCCGCATTTTTGCAAAGTTGTGTCCCCACCCTTGAACCCCAGGATGCCGAAGCTCTGCTGGCATTGGCCCAAGCCGCCCAATTTGGCGCAGGTACGATGACTGAGCAGGATGCGGACAAAATGAGAAAACTTTACCAGGTTATAAAACACACTGGAAAACGGAAACAGAGCCAGAAATCGGTTGAAAAACAGAGCCAGGAATGATATAATGACCCCATACTGGGGTAGCGTGTTCTTTGCTTTCTTTGCACAGGGGGCTACCATGATCCAGGGAAATGTGGTATAATATGTTAAGCCTATTAACCAAGTAGGGAATGGCCGGGGTGGGGGACTGGTTTCTGGAACAGTACCCTGGGAACTGCCCGTGGGGCGGAAAACCGGCAAGGACAGAAAGAAGATCTTATAGAAGCAAACGTTAACAGGAGTAAACCCATGCCGCGCCGTAAACAGACAGAAGGAGAGAAAAAAATTGACATCAGCCAGATGGCTGAAGACCTTGGTGTGTCCAAGACCACGGTATCCCGTGCCCTTTCGGGCAATGGCCGTGTCAGCGAAGCGACCCGCGCCCGCGTGGTCCAGTACGCCAAAGAGAAAAACTATGTGCCCAATATGCTGGCACGCGGGTTGGTAACCCAGCAGTCTTATAATATCTCACTGGTGTTCTCGCGCCAGTTCGGCAACCTTGCCGCACCATTTTTGCGCAAAACCGTCAGCGCCGTGTACGATATTGCCGCCCGCAATGATTATGATGTGCTGATGACGATGGTGGGCGAGCAGGAAACAAGCCCGATGCAGCGTCTGTTGGTCAACCGCAAGATCGATGGCGTGATTCTGGCCCGCACGCTGGAGCGTGATCCGCTGATCCCCATGCTGCAAAAAAGCGGCATCCCCTTTGTTGCCATTGGCCGCCCGGCTGACCAGGATGTCATCTCGGTGGACCATGATCAGGTGGGCGGCTGCCGCGAGCTGGTCAGCCTGCTGCTGATGAAGGGCCTGCGCCGCATTGCCTTGCTGGGCGGATCCATGCTGTACACCGTCAACCAGTCCCGCCTGGAAGGCTATAAGCAGGCGCATGACCGCGCCTGCTGCAAGATTGATGAGAGCCTGCTGTTTTTGGAGCTGGAAAGCGACGATCTACGCACCAGCGCTGTGGAGCTCGCGGTACAGCGTGGGGCGGACTGCATCCTGTGCATGGATGACCAGGTTGCCCAGCTGGCTTTGAACACCCTGAGGCAGCTGAACCTGCGCGTGCCGCAGGATATCCGTCTTGCCTCCCTGTATGACGACGAAGCGCTGCAGGGGTGTACGCCACAGATCACGGCGGTCTCTTTTGATGCCGAACAGCTGGGCCGCCGTACCGCACAGCAGCTGCTTTCCCTCATCCGCCATCAGCCAGTGGAAACCCGCACCCTGCTGGGGTACCAGGTGGGGTTGCGTTTATCGACCCAGACCTGAGAGAAAAGTAGATAATTATAAGGCAACACCGCACAATTCCCGCCTTACGGCTTAAGCACTGCTCCGGCGGCTGCGGCACGGCATCTGCGTTGCCAAAATGCTCGATAAGACATCCAGTATTATCTGCGCTTTTGGCTTGGCATCTGCCGCACCTCGCTCGCCGTATCGGCACTTAGAATTATGCGGTATTGCCATAAATCAACTGCCCGTACACGGTATGATAAGCCGTTGTGCGGGCAGTTTTTTCGATAAGGGGTTTTGAAAAAATATAGCGGCCACATAGTATCCCAGCGCCGCAGCGTCAAGCACAACAGGGCAGGGACACAGAAAAACAGGAGGCAACAAGTATGAAGTGCATGGATAAACATGAATTTGAGCAGCAGAATGTTTTTGGCACCGGTGCCGCAAACACCGCTTATGCCAAGTTTTTCATTGGCCAGTCGTTCCTGAACCCGCTGACCGACCCCAAAACCGGCCTGTTTTTGGCCAACGTTACCTTTGAGCCCGGCTGCCGCAACAACTGGCATATCCACCACGCGGCCAAGGGCGGCGGCCAGCTGCTGGTTTGCACCGCAGGCGAAGGTTGGTACCAGGAAGAGGGCAAACCTGCCGTCAGCCTGACCCCCGGCACCGTGATCATCATCCCGGCCAACGTCAAGCATTGGCACGGTGCCAAGGCCGACAGCTGGTTCAGCCACATTGCTGTGGAAGTTCCCGGCGAAGATTGCAGCAACGAATGGTGCGAGCCCGTTACCGACGAAGAGTACGCCAAACTGAACGGATGAGCAGCCACTAATAAAGGCAACACCGCACAATTCCCGCCTTGCGGCTTAAGCACCGCTCCGGCAG
>ERZ773134.1651-NODE-1651-length-18286-cov-3.526137_pt1 | contig 18286 bp, 18 predicted proteins | sample MGYA00580856_ERZ773134 | MGnify/ENA primary metagenome ERZ773134 (study PRJEB29015, sample SAMEA2737823) | human gut metagenome | biome: human gut; feature: human-associated habitat; material: faeces | place: China | collected 2012 ... | reverse complement strand
GAAGGACGTACTTCAGTCAGCATATCCAATAATACGACTTTCTCCGCTCCTCTTGTCTTGCCCGAATTTCAAAATACTTATGGGCAGACAGAAGTGGGTAGTTACTACAGCTGGGGCAGTAAATTGAATACGCCGAGCAGCTATGATCCTAAAGACTTCTTTCAGACAGGTGTGAATGTAACAAATGCTGCCAGTCTTTCTACAGGTACTGACAAGAATCAGACTTACTTATCTTTAGGTACTACCAATGCCAAAGGTATTATCCATAATAATGACTACGAACGTTACAATGTCACTGTCCGTAATGTTGCCAAGATGCTGAAAGATAAGCTGACTCTTGACCTGAGTTTTATGCTTAGCTCTGTAAAAGAACAAAATATGACCTCTCAGGGACTTTATTATAACCCGTTAGTACCTCTTTATCTATTTCCTGCGGGAGATGATTTCTCCAAAGTACAGGCATATCAGCGGTATGATTCGGAACGAAATTTACTGACTCAGTACTGGCCTTACAGCACAAGTCTGGCTTTACAGAATCCATACTGGATTACCGAGCATATTAAAATACCTAATCATAAGAACCGTTATATGGCAACTGCATCGGCAAAATATGAATTTGCTGACTGGATTAATGTAACAGCCCGTGCCAAAATGGACCGCAACAACGAACGCCGTGAGCGCATGTATGATGCCGGAACAAATACTTTGTTTGCTTCTAAATACGGTTATTACTCCAAGAGTAATATCGAGAATCAACAGATATACGGTGAATTATTGCTGAATATTAATAAGTACTTTGTCGATAATACCCTAAATGTAACAGCTAATGTGGGTGGGAACTTTGAAAACAATGATTATCAGTCTGATTATTTCGGAGGCAAACTGAAGTCGGTAGCCAACCTCTTTACTTTTGGCAACGTGGATACTTCAGAGAAGAATCTGGCCAACCAATATGGCTATCATTTGAAAAAACGCGCCATATTCGGTAGTGCTCAGATCGGTTACAAGTCTATGGCTTATCTGGATGTGACGGCTCGTAACGACTGGTCATCTACCTTCAAAGGGACGAATACCGGTTCTTTCTTCTATCCGTCTATCGGTCTTTCGGGGATTATCACAGATATATTCCGTTGCAGTACGGATATTATGCCATACATGAAAGTACGTATTTCTTATTCGGAAGTAGGTAATTCACCGGATGTATTTCTGGCTATTCCGACTTATGCGTTGGTTGATGGCGTTCCTGTTACTCAGTCCCGACGTCCTAACCCCAATCTGAAGCCGGAACGTACCAAATCATGGGAAGCCGGATTTAACTTTGTCTTCTTCAAGAACCGTTTGAGATTGGATGGATCTATCTATCAGTCACGTACCTACAATCAGTTCTTTGAACGTACCCTTTCTTCTACTACCGGCTATAAATCGGAAGTAGTCAATGGCGGTCGTGTAGATAATAAAGGTATCGAATTGTCTTTGCGTTTTGAGGACAAATGGGGAAATTTTGGCTGGAGTTCGTATCTGACCTATTCATTGAACCGAAATAAAGTGGTGGAATTGCTGCGCAACTATGAAGATCCTTATACGCACGAACTTACTTCTTTGGATAGAATTGATATGGGCGGGACAAGTATGTATAAAATGATACTGACAGAAGGCGGATCTATCGGCGATATTTATGTGAATACGCTTCGCACGGACGAACATGGAGCTATCTATGTCCATCCTTCGGACCAGGTTGTAGTTACTCAGCCTGATGAATTTGTAAAGGCTGGTAATAGTGCTCCTAAGTATAACCTCGGTTGGGGAAACACATTCAGTTACAAAGGGCTTTCATTGGGATTCCTGTTCACGGCACGTGTCGGTGGTGTAGTTGTATCACAGACACAGGCGACGATGGACGCATACGGCTCTTCAAAGGCTACAGCTATTGCCCGTGATAATGGCGGAGCCATTGTTAACGGTCGTCCAATCGGTGCGGAAGATTACTATACGAAAATTGGAGGTGCAGGTGCTCAGGGTGGTATTGGTTCTATGTACACCTACAGTGCGACGAATGTCCGTTTGGCTGAGTTATCGTTAGGCTATGATATTCCTATCAACAAGTATGTGGACTGGATTAAGGGGTTGAACGTATCTTTCATCGGTAAGAATCTCTTTTTCCTTTATAGAAAAGCTCCGTTCGATCCGGAACTGACAGCAAGTACAGGCACTTACTTTCAAGGTATCGACATGTTTATGTCGCCAAGTCTGCGTAATTTGGGATTCTCTGTGAAAGTTAATTTCTAATCAAACTTATAAATTGTAGAAGATATGATATTAAATAAAATACTATCATGGAACAAACTTTCCATTCTCGGGATATCTTTGATGCTATTAAATAACATTTCGTGTATCGACTATGAGGATAACGTAAATCCGAATGAAGTCACCGAGGAAATGATGGAAGTAGACAACTTGAAGACGGGTGCTTTCTTTTCGCAAATGCTGCGTCGGGTTGTAATCATAAATGATGGCGACAAGCTCGACTCTGACTATCAGATTGCTCAGAACTTATCGCATGACCTTTATTCGGGCTATATTGCCGCTACCTTAGGATCTACCAATCATAACGGGCAGTATAACTTTCAGGAACAATGGGTGAATGCCACTTTTGATTATGCCTATACCGGAATTATGGCACCATGGCAAAGTATTCACAAAATAGCCACTGAACAGGAACTGCCGGAAGTTGACGCATTGGCTACCATCGTAAAGGTAGAAGGCATGCACCGTATTGCTGATACATTTGGTCCTATTCCATATGTAAACTATGGCTCTTCCAGCTTATATGACGCATTGGATTTGGTTTATAATAAGTTTTTTGAAGAACTGGATAATGCTATCGAAGTATTGAGCAATTATGTGAACGGAAATGTGGATGCTAAGCTGATGAGTGACTATGACTGTGTATATGGGGGGGACGTAGAGAAGTGGGTGAAGTTCGCCAACACACTGCGTTTGCGTCTTGCTATACGTGTTTCATATGCGAATCCCACACTGGCAGAAGCACAGGCAAAGAAGTCGATGGAAAACATGTTCGGCTTTATCGAAAGTAAAGCGGAACGTGCCGAACTTTCGCATAATTCATTGGAATATCATCATCCGTTGCACGAGATTGCCTATAACTTCAATTCGGGTGACTGTCGTCCGGGTGCTACCATCGTAGCCTATTTGAACGGACTGAATGATTCGCGAATCAGCTCTTATTTTACAGCAGCCGATGACGGTGAATATCATGGCGTACGTATTGGTATCACAACAAGCAATATGAGCAATTATCAAGGCAATAAAATCTCTAATCTGAATATTAACCGTGCTTCTACTCCGGTAGTATGGATGACGGCTGCCGAATCGTTCTTCCTGCGTGCCGAAGGTGCATTACGTGGCTGGGATATGGGTGGAACGGCCAAATCATTCTATGAGCAAGGTGTACGCATGTCGTTTGAGGAGAATAATGCCGCCGGTGTAGACGATTATTTGGCTGATCATACTTCGACTCCGGGTGCTTTTGCAGACAATGTGGGTAGTGATAATTATACTTTCAGCAGCAGGGTTACTCCTGCATGGGATGATAATGCCGGATTTGAAGCTCAGTTGGAACGCATCATTACACAGAAGTGGATTGCCAATTATCCCGACGGTCCCGAAGGCTGGAGTGAATATCGTCGTACAGGCTATCCGGAAGTTATTCCTGTAGTAAGAAACAGTAGTAATGGTACGATTGATACCCAGTTACAAGTCCGCCGTCTGCCTTATACACGCGACGAGAAGATCAACAATGCTAGCGGCGTTGCCAGTGGTATATCGGCTTTGGGTGGTCAGGATACGGGTGGAACTAAACTCTGGTGGGACAAAAAATCCCGATAACAGGAGAATGGACATTGTTTAATTCTAAAAACACTAATTACGATGAAAACAAAAATAACAGGTTTACTGACTTTCCTTATCGGAACATTCTTTTTCTATAGTTGTGATACCGATGTGGAAGCGTTAGAAATTCAGAAGCTGAAAACATATGACGAGCAGTATTTTGAGAATCTGCGTGCTTTCAAGAAAAGCGATCATGAGATAAGTTATGCTTATTACGAAGCGTGGTCACCGATTGAAGGTGTGACAGGCTATAAAGATCCCGCGTCGTGGGGTGAACGTATGGTAGGACTACCTGACAGTATAGATATTGTAAATCTTTGGATGGGAATACCGACAGCAGAGACACATCCGATAGCATATGCGGATATGCAATACTGCCAGCGGAAATTGGGTACACGTTTTGTCATGCATGCCGATGCTTCTCATTACAGACACCAGTTTACCGTTGATGGGGTTGATTATGATCTTAGCCAGAATAAGGACGATGAAGCGATGGCTGCATATGCAAAATGGATTGTGAATCAAGTGTTGGAACCGGGACTTGATGGAGTAGACGTTGACTGGGAAGGTTGGAGTGGTTCCGATTTGGTCAGATTGATAAAGGAACTTGGCAAGTATTTTGGTCCTGAAGGCGAACAGCCGGATAAGTTGCTTATCGTTGACTACTTTAGTGGAACACCACCAACAGACATCATACCTTATTGTGATTATATCGTTCAACAGGCTTATAGTGATCAAGTGGGGTTCTTGACTCAACCCAGTAACTTTCCACCCGAGAAGATGATTTACTGCGAATCGTTCGGAGTATTCTATGCCGATGGGGGACAACTTATGAACTATGCACGTTGGGAACCGTCGAAAGGCCGTAAAGGCGGTTGTGGAGTATTCTACTTAGGAAGAAATTATTATTCTTCATCGGGTATACCTTATAATGAATTCCGGGAGGCTATTCAGATAATGAATCCTGCTGTAAATGAGTAAACAATGAATAAATAAGAATCATGATGAAAACATATATATTTAAACATTCTTTGTTGGGAGTTATATTAGGTTTATCCATTCTGGGTTGTACAGAAGGTGATAAGTTTGATTATAACAAGAATATGGCTTTTATTACAGGGACAGAGACTACTCCTGTAACCAAGTTTGTGGTAGAAGATACCCCTTCTTCGTATGCCGTCACTGCTTCTACTACTGATAAAGTAGATAAAGACGTAAATGTGAAGTTTGCCATTGACAGGTCACTGGTAGAGACATATAATAATGAACATAATACTAAATATTATGCGATTCCGGAGGGCGCTGTGACTCTTGAAGATGCTGATGCTGTGATTCAGGCAGGTAAAGCGTTTTCTACTCCTGCTACAGTTAAAGTTATTTCTACCGAAGACTTTGCAGAAGGGCGAGTATATGTAGTTCCAGTTACTATGGTAGAAGTGGATGGACTTGAAATATTAAAACCTTCGAAAACTATTTTCTTGCAGATATCTCGTGTTATTCATTTCACCTCATTGAATATCAGCAATACGAATCTTTATAGTAACTTTATTTTCTCAGATGATAAGAAACAGGAATTGTCTAACTTCACCTATGAGATCAAATGCTATTCTCAAGAGTGGCATCGTATAGCTCGTCTGTGTAGTTTCACTTCTGCTGACGAACAGCGCTCAAGTATGCTGCGATTTGGAGAAAATGGATTAGATATCAATGCCTTGCAGTGGGTAAGTCCAAGTGGAAGTATTGTATCGAGTACACGTTTTAGCACTGATCGTTGGTATATGATCTCGTTGACATATGATGGCAGTAAACTGACTATGTATGTAGACGGAGTGAAAGATGCACAAGGCGATGGTGATGGTAAACCGGTCGATTTCCAGCGTTTTGAACTAGGAATGTCGTGGACGGGATATCGCGGATCTCAGTATTTTCGTGGCCGTATTGCTGAAGTTCGTGTCTGGAACCGTGCTTTGAGTACAGGCGAACTACAGATGAATCTTTGTGGCGTTGATTCACAATCAGAAGGTTTGGTTGCATACTGGAAAATGAATGAAGGCGAAGGACACATCTTTAAAGATGCAACAGGACATGGCTATGATATGGATTGGACGAACACTGCCCGTGAAATAAATGAAGGAGCTGGATTAACATATAATCTGAATTATAGCAGTGCTATTGCATGGGACAGTGATGATAATAACAGATGTAACGAGTAACGAAATAAATGATTGCTATGAAAATAAATACGCATATCTTAGGATTGTTGGTTGTAGTCGGATTATTTAGTCTTCAGTCTTGTGATGACGAAAGTTACGATATCGAAGGAAGCAACCAAAATTATGTATATATTAATGTGAACCGTTGGACTTCAACAGAATATCCTCAAAATACATTTGTCTATGAAGTGTTGAGAACACCGATTGGCTCTAGTTTAGAGAGTGGACCGGAAATAGTTAAGGTAGGGGTACGCTCTACTAAAGTTGCCTCTAAAGATATAACGGTTACTTTGGATATTGATAATTGTGCATCCATAGGTGAATTTTCTTCTTTCCCTGACGGGGTAAAAGTAACCTTGGATAAAAAAGAACTCGTGATTCCTGCGGGAAGTATGCTTTCTTCTGATTCAGTTACTATTGAAATAGAGGATGGAAAGTGGAGCGAGTTTGTCAATACAAGTTATCTTTTACCGCTAAAAGTAACATCGGTATCGAATGCGGCATTGAGTGAAACTCATTCCTCTGCTTATCTCGCTGTTAGCACCTCTTTTACGAATTGTGTTCCGGGAGCAACGAGTGTGGAAGGCACATTAATTAGTGATAGAAGCGCGTGGACTGCCACTAACAATGGTGTAGATGTTGGAACAACTCTGTTCGACGGAAATACAAGGACTTATCCGTCTCAGGATGCCAGTTCTACCGTTATTGTTAATTTGAATGGCGTATACCAAAACATAACAGGAATTCGATTACAGTATTATTCCCATAATTATAGTTTGTCCAGTGCCGCTGTCTATACAAGTGAAACAGGAGGTGAAGATTATGAGTATCAGGGAAACGTTACTTTCTCTCGTGCAACGCCGCAATATATTCGTTTCTATGGAGCTGTGAGTGCTCGATATGTCAAACTTGAATTATTGCCGTATAGTAGTGGATATGGGATTGTTTTGTCTGAGTTTGATATGTATCAGAATGAATAAACGGGATTGATGAAAGTCTCTTATAATAGCTAATGAGTTATTATGAGAGGCTTTTGTTTTAAATGAAAAAAAGTATGGTGCTGCGCTTTATTATATTGATTTGTTGCATTAATTTGTATTTGGTTGCCTCGTACGCACAGACTCTTTCTGACGAACTGGTGTTCGAAGAACGTGTCTTTGATTTTGGAGAAATAAAGGAAGAAAATGGACTGGTTTCACATGAATTTGAGTTTAAGAATGTCAGTCAAAAAGTTATTTCTATCAATGGAGTAACAAGCGGCTGTGGTTGTGTACAGTTTGAATTTCCTAAAGAACCGCTCCGACCGAATACTACAGGTAAAGTGAAAGTGACTTACAATCCGGCCTACCGACCGGGCTTCTTTAGTAAAGAAGTAGTTGTTTTGAGCAATAACAATGCTAATTACAACCGCATTTGGGTAAAAGGCACCGTCATTCCCTGCAAACATCCGGTATCAGAGAATTATCCGTATGAGTACGGTAGCGGACTTTGGATGAATTTCGAAGTAATGGCATTCGGTACCATAGGCAAAGGCGGTACGAAAACAATGAAACTGAAATACGTAAACGATACCGATAATGATATACAGCTTATGTTTGTCGTTATAGGTGGTAATACAGATCTTAAGTTTACCAGTCCCCGTCAGGTGAAAGCCCGTGAAGAAGGTGTGATGCCCGTTGAATATCAATATTCCGGCAGCTTTCCGACCGAAACACGTGTCTATCCTGTGATCAACGGGCGGGCATTAATGAAACCGCTGAAGATAACATGTACCAATCCGGTTGATTAGTAATATAATATTTCCTATCTTAGCACCGGCAAATAAAATAACCTGAAAAGATAAAACTATAAATGAATCGAACACCATGAAGAGAAAACCAATCGCAACCAGTATTTCTACAGTAGTATTCAGTCTACTTTTAACAGGATGTCAGAGTGTTTCGGCACCGGAAGCTATTTTACCCGTTCCTCAGGAAAAGCAAGTAAATTGGCAGAAGATGGAAACATATGCCTTTGTACACTTCGGTCTCAATACCTTCAATGACCGTGAATGGGGTTATGGCGACTCTGATCCGAAAACGTTCAATCCTGCTCGTCTGGACTGCGAACAATGGGTGCAGACATTTGTCAATTCCGGTATGAAAGGAGTAATCCTGACTGCCAAACATCATGACGGCTTTTGTCTGTGGCCTACACAGCTTACCGAATACTGTATTAGAAATACCCCTTACAAAGACGGTAAAGGTGATATTGTACGCGAACTGCATCCTCGCCATCCTTCAGCCTCACAAAGACCTCTCCGCCCCGACGGTTATATTTGACAGCATTATCGCAGACATTATAGAGAACCTCTTCCATAATCGTCGGCACTGTATCCAGCACTGTACTTCCGCCTTCCATATACATATGCACTTCCTGCTTTTCAGCAGCTTCATGTAAGGTAGAAAAAATATCGTGAGTCAGACTGTAAAGATCCAGTTTTTCCCACTGATACGGCAATCCGCCTTCATCCAGACGGGAGATGCGGATCACATCCCCAACCAGCCGGATCAGTCTCTGCGCTTCCTTATAGATGCGTCCTGCAAAAACCTTCACATCCTCATCCTTCACAAATCCGTCCTGCATGATCTCAGCAAATCCGGAAATGGAAGTCAGCGGCGTTTTCAGTTCATGGGAAACATTGGCGGAAAATTCTCTTCGCAGCTGTTCCCTTTCCACTTTTTCGGTCACATCCACCAGAAGGATCACCGCACCCTCTGTCTTGTTTTCTCTTGTGACAGGATTGGCGATCACCTGAATCTCACTGCCACCCAGACGAAGGATCTTGTTCTCATGCTTTCCTTCAAGGACCTGTCCAACGACACCTCGAAACTCCTCCGAGCGGTTCAGAAGATATACACTTTCTCCTGTTTTGATCTCCTTTACCTTAAGAAGCTTTCCCACACTGGAGTTGACAGAAAGTACCATGGTATAACGGTCGATCACAAGAAGTCCCTCCTGCATGTTCTCCGTGATAATAGAAAATTCTTTCTGCTGTCTTCTGGCTGCCTCAAGCTGCAGACGGATCTGTCGGCTCTGTCTGCCGATCTTGCTGAGAAGCGGCTGTACCTCATCATAGACATCATTCTCATCAGGATGCTCCAGATCAAGCCCATTAAGAGGTTCCACAACCTTCCCGGAAAGCCTGGATGCAAATACGCCGGACAGGAGCAGCATAAGTATCAGAACTGCAACAAAAGGCGGAAGCAGCTGCAGGAGCAGCATCCATACAGAAGCCTGGTTACTGGAAACTCTCAGCACATTTCCATTTTCAAGGCGTACTGCATAATACATGGTTTTTTCGGAAAGGGTTGATGACATTCTTTCATCTGCACCTTCTCCGTTGATCTCTGCTTCACGGATCTCCTTGCGGTGTCCGTGATTATCCATGCTTTCCACATCTGCCTCATTGTCGTAGATAACTTTTCCACTTTCATCCACATAGGTGATCCTGGACTCCTCATCATTCAGCTTCTTCAGATAATCCGTCCCGGCACTTTCCACACCTCTGGAAATATACACGGCTTCTTTCTTCAGCTCACCCATCAGCTGTCCCTGAAAATAGTGATAAAGGATCCCCACGACAAATGCCAGTCCCAGTACTGTGATCAGTGATGAAACCAGCATGATATACTTAAATATTTTTTTGCTCAAAGCTCAGCCCTTTCCAATCTGCTCTTACTTATTTCTATTCCTCAACAAAATAGTTGTCTGTATGGCTGGAACCGCTTCTGTGGTTTCCTGTGATGGAATATTCCACCCACTCTGCAATATTCACAGCGTGATCACCGATACGCTCGAAATATTTTGCAGCCATAAGGATATCCAGACCGATACTTGCATCCGGTTTTCCGCTATTCAGAACCTCGGCCAGCTTTTCCTTGATATCATTGAAGGCATCGTCCACCTTATCATCATCGTCAATAACTTTTCTGCAAAGCTCAAGATCACCCTTTACAAAGGCATCGATGCTTTCTGTAACCATCCGGACAGTATCCTCTGCCATTTTCCGGATATTAATGATATCTCCGGTAACTGCTTTGTCCTCGATGTGCTTGGACAGATCCGCAATATCTGCTGCCTGGTCACCGATGCGTTCCATATCGGAGATCATCTTCAGCGCTGCGGAAATGGATCTCAGATCTCCGGCTACCGGATGCTCATGAAGAAGAAGCTTCATGCAGAGATTTTCAATCTCTCTTTCCTGTGCATCAATCTCTTTTTCCGTCTCAAAGATCTTGCCAATGAGAGTCATCCCGCCTTCACCCTGAATAGCTTTGGCAGAAAGTGAAATTGCTTTTTCACAGAGACTTCCCATGGTGATCAGTCCCACGTGAAGCTCTTCCAGCTGTCTTACAAAACGTTCTGACATAATATCAACCAAACCTTCCTGTAATATAATCCTCTGTACGCTTATCTGCCGGCATGGAGAACAGCTTGTCTGTATCCGCAAATTCCACAACCTCACCAAGAAGGAAAAATGCTGTCTTGTCGGAGATACGGGTTGCCTGCTGCATGTTATGTGTGACCATGACAATGGTGTAATCCTTTTTAAGCTCTACTGCCAGATCCTCGATCTTGGAAGTGGAGATCGGGTCCAAGGCAGATGTGGGCTCATCCATAAGAAGCACCTCCGGCTGTACTGCCAGGGCACGGGCAATGCAGAGACGCTGCTGCTGTCCGCCTGACATTCCAAGAGCACTTTTTTTCAGGCGGTCCTTGACCTCATCCCAGATTGCCGCATCACGGAGAGATTTTTCCACGATCTCGTCCAGCTTCGCCTTGGAACGGATACCGTGAGTCCTCGGGCCGTATGCAATATTATCATAAATGCTCATCGGGAACGGATTGGGCTTCTGAAATACCATACCCACACGCTTACGCAGAAGGTTCACGTCCATATCTCCGTAAATATCTTCCCCGTCAAGCTCTACCTTTCCTGTGATGGTACAGCCTTCCACAAGGTCATTCATACGGTTTAAGGATTTCAGAAGTGTGGATTTGCCGCAGCCGCTTGGTCCGATAAATGCTGTGATCTCTTTTTCCGGAATCTCCATATTGATTCCCTTCAGGGCATGAAAGCTTCCATAATGGAGATTCATATTATCAATTGAAATTTTTGTATTTTCACTCATGATCGATCATTATCCTTTCGCAATTTTTCTGGCTACCAGACCGGACAGTCCGTTGATAACAAGTACAAATGCCAGAATGACTACTGCTGTTGCAGATGCCTGGTTTACATGAAGTCCCTCACTGGAAAGCACATACATGTGAAGTGCCAGGGTACGTCCGGAACCCATCAGGCTGTTTGGAACTGCCGCAACAGTACCGGAGGTATAAAGAAGTGCTGCAGTCTCACCTACCACACGTCCGATGGCCAGGATCACACCTGCCAGGATTCCGGGAACTGCGGAGGGAAGTACGATCGTAAAAATAGTACGGAGCTTGCCTGCTCCAAGTCCGAAGCTTGCCTCACGGTAAGAATCCGGAACAGATTTCAGTGCTTCCTCAGCGGTACGCATGATCAGGGGAAGTACCATGATCACCATGGTCAGCGCGCCGGAAAGAAGAGACATGCCCCAGTGCAGTGTGGTTACAAAGAACAGCATACCGAACAGACCATATACAATGGATGGAATACCGGAAAGTGTCTCTGCGGTAATACGGATCAGCTTTACAAAGCGGCTGCCCTTTTTTGCATATTCCACAAGGAAGATCGCTGCAAAAATTCCTACCGGAGCGGCAATCGCCAGAGATACCAGTGTCATGATCAGGGTATTGATCAGTGACGGGAGAAGGGAAACGTTCTCTGAGGTATAGGTAAGGCTGAACAGACTTGCATTCAGATAGGGGATACCTTTTACAAGCACATAGCCGATGAGGAAGAACAGCAGTGCAAAAGTGATCACCGCTCCCAGCAGTGTAAGGAATGCCAGGACTCCCGCGCCAGGATGTCTTGCATAGGACTTCAGCTGGTCTCCTATAGTAAGTGTATTTCTTTTTTTCATGGTTGCTTCTGCCGCAGGATCTGCGGTTACTGATACGTTAGTTTGCATGCTCCGCCCTCCTGTTCAGCAGTGAAAGACTTAAGTTGATGATCAGGATAAATACAAAGAGTACAACTCCTGTTGCGATCAGTGCTTCTCTGTGAAGTCCTGATGCATATCCCATCTCTGTTACGATGTTTGCAGTCATGGTACGTACACCCTGAAGAAGTCCCTTTGGCATACGTGGCTGGTTTCCGGCTACCATGATCACGGCCATGGTCTCACCGATGGCACGTCCGATTCCAAGGACAACGCCTGCCAGGATTCCGGACTTTGCTGCAGGAAGCATGACAAAGAAAATGCTTCTTTCTTTTGTTGCGCCAAGTGCAAGGGAACCTTCATAGTAGCTTTCCGGAACGCTTCGTACTGCCGATTCCGTAACTCCGATGATCGTCGGAAGGATCATAATTCCCAGAAGGATACATGCTGCCAGCATACTGCTTCCGGTTCCGCCGAACAGCTGGCGGATCAGCGGTACCAGGAGAACCAGACCAAAATAGCCATATACGATGGATGGAACGCCTGCCATAAGCTCAATACCGGATTTCAGTGGTTTATAGATTTTTTTCGGGCAATATCTTGCCATAAATACGGAGGTAAAAAGTGCGATCGGAACTCCGATAAGGATCGCTCCTGCAGTTACATAAATACTTGCCACGATCATTGGCAGGATTCCGAATTTATCGTTTGTCGGTCTCCATTCTGTTCCGAAGAGGAATTTTAAGGGACCAATCTTTCCCATTGCAGGAAGGCCATTTGCAAAAAGAAACACACAGATAAGAAATACTGCGAGAACCGATGCACAGGCCGCAATGAGAAAAACGACCTTCATGGCCTTTTCTCCTAAATGATTCATAAGACACCTTTCTCTCTGTTCCAGTGGATATCCACTGTGCTGATATATAACGGAGCGGCTTTCCTGACCTTGTCATGATCGCCGCTCTGTGGAAGATACTTCAATAATCAGTTTCGCAATTTCGGGAGATTATTTTGTAACGTCTTCCCAGTCTGTGATGTCGCCTGTGAAGATGGATTTTACCTGGTCACTGGAAAGTTCCTCAAGGTCATTTCCGTTGTTTACGATTACTGCAATACCATCTCTTGCGATTGCTTCGGAGCTGATTCCTTTATCTTTCTCTTCGTCCTTCAGATCACGGGATGCCATTCCGATATCACATATACCTTCTGCTGCACTGTTGATTCCTGTTGTGGAGTCGCTGACCTGAACCTCTACTGTGATGTTTTTATTTGTTTTCTGATATGCCTCTGCAAGCTTCTCCATTACAGGTCCTACGGAAGAAGATCCCATAACTACGACTTTGCCTTTTGCATCTCCGGCTTTGTATGCCTCTGCTTTTTCATCTACTTTGATGTAGCCTTCTTTTTCGATGATGTCCTGTCCGTCAGAGCTCATGATGTAGTTAATGAAATCCTGTGCTGCATCGCTGAGCTTGTCGCCTGTTACGATGTTGAACGGACGTGCTACCTTGTATGTATCATCTGCAACGTTCTCTGCTGTTGCCTCTGCTCCATCGATCTTTACTGCTTTTACTGTATCGTTGAGGGAACCAAGGGATACGTATCCGATAGAATTCTCATCTCCTGCTACTGTGGTAAGCATTACATCTGTGTTGTTTGTGATGCTTGCTTCCTGTGTTGTCATATCTACTTTCTCGCCGTCTTTTTCTTCTTCGATTCCAAACAGCTCTACGAATGCTCCACGTGTTCCGGATCCGTCCTCACGGGAAATTACGTCGATCGCTCCGGATGGTGCTGCCATTACAACTGTTCCCATTACTGTAGTTCCGATAAGTGCTGCTGTTAAGACGCCTGCGATTCTTTTTTTCATGATTTTTTCTCCTCATTTCTATGATCATTTTTACTTGCTCACTGCTTAAGTACAGGTGTTATTATAGGAATGGAAGGTAAAATATAAAATCGCAGTTTTGTAAAATGTTGGTTAAAAAACGGGATAAAAAAAAAGCTGCTTACGCAGCTTTTTTATATGATATACTCGTCCGCCTTCACGGATTGCCAATTCATCAGGTCTTCCAGTGTTATATGATCTACCACACCTTTGATGGCGTCGTCCAGCTTTTTCCAGAGGATCTGGGTGACGCAGTTCTCCTCACGGTCACAGATGGCTCCGTTGTCGTCCAGACATTCCACAGGGGAAAGACTTCCCTCTGTAAGACGGAGGATCATTCCGATGGTGTATTTATCCGGGGTCTGCTGCAGTGCATAGCCGCCCTGAGGGCCACGGACACTGCGGACAAAGCCTGCTTTGTTCAGGATGGAGATGATCTGCTCCAGATATTTATCGGAAATCCCCTGACGCTTCGCCACATCCTTCAGTCGGATCGGTTTTCCTGTATAATTTGTGGCAAGATCCAACATCAGTCTCAGCGCATATCTTCCTCTTGTAGAAATCCTCATGTAATATTTACCTCCAATATTTCAGTATTCTTCTGATTTATAGCCTTTTGCTCTTTCTGTTATTGTGCAGCTGTTCAGCCGGAAATATTCCTCTGTATTCCATGACCGGCACCCTTCTCTGTGATGCACAGATAGCAGTGTCTGCTTTGCAGACTTTATTCTTTATATTGTTAATAGGTTTTATTCGTTTTCTCTATTATACCTGAAAAAGCTGCAAGATACAAGCACGTCCCCACAGAGTGCTTACTTAATTATAGCAATTCCATAAATTACTGCAAACAATCCAGTCCATCATAGCGTGAAGTCCTGCGTCAGATATCTTTGCCGTGCGTCAAAATCAAGAATAAAACCGGCGCTCCGGCAGCCTGCTTGGACAGGCATTCAGGAGCGCCGCAAATAATCCCACAGAGTCTCGCTTCGGGGCAAAAGAAGCGGTCTTCGGATCGGTTATTTTATAAACAGTGGTGTGGAGTAATAACGGTCTCCACTGTCCGGAAGAAGTGCTACGATCACTTTACCCTTATTCTCCGGGCGTTTTGCAAGCTGGATCGCAGCATAGAGAGCCGCACCGGAAGAAATTCCTGTAAGGATTCCCTCTTTTTTTGTGAGGAGTTTGGATGTCTCGAACGCATCCTCATTCTCTACCGTGATGATCTCGTCATAAACCTTGGTGTCAAGTGTATCCGGAACGAAGCCTGCGCCGATACCCTGGATCTTATGCGGGCCGGCTTTTCCCTCAGAAAGTACAGGAGATGTTGCCGGCTCAACAGCTACTACTTTCACATTCGGGTTCTGACTCTTCAGATACTCGCCTGTACCTGTGATCGTTCCGCCTGTACCAACACCGGCTACGAAAATGTCTACCTTTCCGTCTGTGTCGTTCCAGATCTCAGGACCTGTTGTTGCTGCATGTACCTTCGGGTTGGCCGGGTTCTCGAACTGTCCTGGGATAAAGCTTCCCGGAATCTCTTTGGCAAGCTCTTCTGCCTTGGCAATGGCTCCCTTCATTCCCTTGGCTCCATCTGTCAGAACTACCTCTGCGCCGTATGCTTTCAGAATGTTTCTTCTCTCAACACTCATGGTCTCCGGCATGGTGAGGATCGTCTTATAGCCCTTGGCTGCTGCGATAGCTGCAAGTCCGATTCCCGTGTTACCGGATGTGGGCTCGATAATGGTTGCGCCTGGTTTCAGGACACCTTTCTGCTCTGCATCTTCGATCATTGCCTTACCGATTCTGTCCTTAACGCTTCCTGCCGGGTTAAAATACTCAAGCTTGGCAAGTACTGTAGCCTCAAGTCCCTCAGACTTCTCTACGTTCTTAACCTCCACAAGCGGTGTGTTTCCGATCAGTTCCAGTGCGCTTCCGTAAATTTTACCCATGATGTTGTCCTCCTTATTTCTCTTATATCCATTTCCCTATTTCCTAGTAACTATATATGCTTTCTGTGATTTTATTGAATTATATCATAGTACAGGGATTTGTCAATACATTTCGTAGAAAAAACGCAGGAATTTTTTGCCTGGGAAATCCTCTTTCCAAAGCTTTCTGTCGTGCCTTTACCGGGCATAAAAAAAGTCTGCATACAGGTGGGGTTCCATGTATGCAGAACTCTTTTTCACTTTTCTGATTCTGTTAAGGTAATATCTCCATCTCCGCATTTCACATTCAGAGCCGGTGCGGAAGTATCCACTTTATTCTCGTAGACAGAGTAAGAATCCCCCTCACTGCTTCTGCCTTCTGATACGCCGGAAGCATCCACATCGCCATCTGTGGTCTCCAGATGTATGTTGGTTTTTTTCACGCTGCCAGCTTTCATTTCAATGGAAACATCACCGTCAGAACTGCTGATATCCATATCTCCGTTAAAACTGCTGTCTCCGATCTGCAGCTCACCATCTCCAAGGCTGATCTCCCCATCTCCAAGAACTGCCCTTTTCAGCGTCACATCACCGTTGTTGTTTTTCAGTTTCAAAGATCCTGTCCGGATATCCCCGATCTCAAGCTCCCCGTCTCCAAGTGTCGCCTCGAAATCTTTAAACTCACCTCTGTCCAGATTCATATCTCCATTTGAGAGCTTCACTGTCATTTTCTCACAAAGCAGCTGTTCTGCGTTAAGATCTCCGTCCGAAAGATGGATATCGCCCTCCGAAAGTTCTGCGTTCTCCGGCACATAAAGGATCACTGTGTTTAAATACTTCTGCGTTTCTGTTTTCTTTACATGCTCTCTGAAGATTCCCAGATCATATGTTATATAATAATTTCCTGAAGAACCTTCATACTCTTTTAAGGTAAGTTTCCCGTCTTTATCTTCCCATGTAAGAGGATCTTTTTTTCCGGTTTTTTCAAGTTTGTATTCCATATAATAATGAGTATCATCGGAAGTCCGGATTTCCAGATCAAGATTGCTGAAATCAACATCCAGTTTCGTAAAATCATCGATCTGCTGTTTTTCCATCACTGCAAGGTTTTTATCAGAAGAATTTCCTCCGGATACATAGAAATGATCGGAAGCATATGTGAAATCTTTTCCCCCAGCAAAATATCCGGCAGTGGAAAGTACAACTCCCGCCACACAGAGTGCTGTGCCTGTCATCAGTGCTGTCTTTGCAATCTTATTCATCTTTACGCACCTTCTTTCTTACAAATCTGTTTACCAGACGTCCGATTCCTGTTGCACACCATTTACAGATATATATGGTAAGAATTCCGATCAGGATCCCGGCGCCTGCCATAAGAAATCCGCTGCCTGCCATCATACACGCTGCTGCCACGGACTTCAGTATCAGCATCGCACCAAAACCGGCAAGCAGGATTCCTCCGGCTATCGCTGCAACACTTGTCACACCCAGGGAAAAGATCACTGATGCGATCACAACAACTACTGCAAACAGTACTGTCAGCGCACTGATCAGAAGTACCAGACTGACTGGTGACGCACAAAGGACCAGGATGGCAAGGAGGATGATCTTCCCCGGGGAACGCTTATTTTTTGTGGAATCATGGGCATTCTGCCCTGCTGTACTCCGCCCCTGGACAACGGAACCGGCTTCCGGCAGTGCTGCCGTTTTTTCCCCGGTACTGTCCTTGCCGCCACCAACACTTTCCTGCAGAAGGTTCAAAAGCAACTCCCTTGCTGCTTCCCGGGGTTCTCCCAGTTCTTCCATGACCTGCTGTTCATTCTCAGATCCTGCCTCATCAAAGTATTCCGAAAAATACTCAATGGCATTGTCATAATCTTCTTTCGGCAGCCGCTTCAGATATTTCTTCAGCTGCTCCATATATTCATTTCTTGTCATTTTCGAAGCCTCCCTTCCACAATATCATCTATGGTATCGCGGTATTCTCTCCACTCTTTTCTCAGATACTCCAGCTGTTCACGACCGGCTTCCGTGATGGAATAGTACTTTCGCTTCCTGCCCTGGAACTCCTCGGAATACGTTGTGAGATAACCACCTGTCTCCAGCTTACGCAGGATCGGATACAATGTTGACTCCTTGATAGATGCAACCATCTTCACCGTCTGGCTGATCTCATACCCGTAAGAATCCTGCTGTTCCACAACGGAAAGGATCAGGCATTCCGTCAGCACAGCTGACACCGGATAGTAATACATACGCTCACCTCTTTATGTAATTATT
>ERZ773134.1641-NODE-1641-length-18401-cov-3.179603_pt1 | contig 18401 bp, 16 predicted proteins | sample MGYA00580856_ERZ773134 | MGnify/ENA primary metagenome ERZ773134 (study PRJEB29015, sample SAMEA2737823) | human gut metagenome | biome: human gut; feature: human-associated habitat; material: faeces | place: China | collected 2012 ... | reverse complement strand
CCTACCAAATGGGCTTTAACACGAACGCCACCTTCCGTAACTTCCAGCTGACGGACGGCACGGCGAAGGACTACCTTGGATTCGGAGCGGACGTGAGAAACCTGCCTTCCTCTTTCCCCGCCCATTTAGGAGAACACTCCACGGATGAGGCGGCAGCCTTTACCCGCCAAATCAACCAACGTTGGGGGATCAACAAGTTCACCGCCATCCCCGACCAGAAGATTTCCCTTACCTCGCACCGCTCTTATGATGTGGGCGGCTGGAAGATCGGAAATATCACGAACTTGAACTGGAGTACCGAGTTCGATTACTCGGAGACGGTGAATAACAACTACATCGCCTACGACGTGAAGAACGACGTATCTCGTCCCCGCTTTGAGTACAACGATATCCGCTATAAAAATACCTCCAAGCTAGGGGCCCTCTTTAACTGGTCATTCCAACGGGATGGCAGTAAATATGAGCTTCGCAACTTTTTCAGCCAGCGTGGCGTTTCCGCTCTGACACAAAGGGAAGGAATGAACTATTATTCCGACAAGGATATCCGTAAATGGGAATCCCTCTATACCGGGCGTACCACTTACTCTGGGCAGATCAGCGGTGTGCATACCTTGCGAGAAAATGTCAACAAGGTGGATTGGACGGTGGGCTATGCCTTCGCCTCCTACCGTGAGCCGGATCGTAAGATCGTGAACTCCATCCTTGACGAGAACCGTACGGAACAGCCGAACTACTATGTCTCTGACCCGATGCGTTATTACCAAGAATTGAAGGATCACAGCGCCTCGCTAGCCGCCAACTACGAACATAAATTCACCGTATCCGATAGGTTCGCTCCTGTTCTCAATGGAGGTGTCTACGGTGAATATAAGAGCCGTACCTTCGCTGCCCGTCGCTTTGGCTACAACCTGTTGGGTAGCGGCTACGACCGGTATGCGGACTGGGATTATACGGAGTTGTTCGCCGACGAAAATATCTCGGCGGATAAGATATGGATGCGTGAGACAACTACGAACAGTGACTCTTATACTTCCGAGAACATGTTGGGAGCCGCCTATGTCTCCGCTAAATTGAACTATGGGGAGGTGCTGAACGCTAATATCGGTGTTCGCATGGAATACTACCAATTGAAGATGGACGGATATAGCTCGGACGGTACTACTCCGGTACACTTGGATAATAAGACGACGGATTTCTTCCCTTCAGTTAATGTTGCCTACAACCTCTCACAAAAACATTTGGTCCGCGCCGCTTACGGTCGCTCGGTCAACCGTCCGGAGTTCCGAGAGGTAGTGCCTTACGTGTACTTCAACTTTGAGCGAGACGCAAACATCGTGGGTAATACGGAGTTGAAGAACGCTTACGCTGACAATATCGATCTTCGTTATGAGTTCTATCCCGCCGCGGGCGAGATGATCACGATCGGCGGTTTCTACAAGCACTTCAAGGATCCTATCGAGGAGACGTACAACGAGGCTGGTTCCGGCCTGCAATATACCTATCATAACGCGAAGAACGCCGAGACCTTCGGCGTAGAGTTGGACGTTAAAAAGAACCTCGACTTTATAGGGTTGCGAGGCTTGAGCTTTGTGTGCAACGCCGCATATATCTATAGCCGTGTCCGTTTCGAGGAAGGGGCACCGGAGCGGGATCGCCCTTTGGCAGGGCAATCTCCCTACTTGGTTAATGCCGGTTTTTTCTACCAGTACGATGACAAGGGGATTTCCGCCTCCCTGCTCTATAACCGGATCGGGAAGCGTATTGAGTCGGTCGGTGTCCCGATGCAGAACCAGGACGAGGATATCCCTGATATATATGAGATGCCCCGCAACTCGTTGGATCTTACTTTCTCGAAGAAGATTGGCAAGATTGTCGAGATCAAGGCGGGAATCCAGGATATATTGAACTCCAAGGTCGAGTACAAGCAGTTCGTGAAACTGACAGACGACAAAGGCGGCAAGAGCGAGCGTGAGCAACTGATCCGCAGCTATCGCCCGGGAGTGGATATCAATATCGGTGTTTCCCTTAGGTTTTGATGTTTAATTGAATATATATATTACAAACAAAATGTTTTTATTATGAACAGATTTCTCTTAAAAGGTTTGGCCTCTGTGTTAACGATGGCCGTTATGTTTGGGACTGTATCGTGTAGTGATGACGATGATAAACCTGATGGCTCCGTAGCCGTATCGGCTGTGGCAGTCAGTCCTACTACCGCTACTATCAAGGTGGGCGAATCCACTACCTTGTCCGCGACTATTACTCCAAGTGACGCTACGGATAAAACGGTTACATGGAGTACTTCCGATGAAAAGGTAGCGACTGTTGATGCCGGTAAGGTAACAGCCGTGGCCGAAGGTTCCGCTACGATTACTGTAACTACGAAGGATGGCGGTAAAACGGCTACTTGTACCGTGACTGTCTCTAATGATGCTCCGTCTTCCAAAGAGGTGATATTGGAAGGAAATATCACGGCTGATCTAACGATCAACGCTGCCGACAAGAACTTCATGAAAGGCTTCGTATACGTGAAATCAGGCGCTACATTGACTATTGAGGCTGGTTCTGTTATCAAAGGTGTGTCCGTTAGTCCGGGCGAGAAAGCCGCTTCCTTGATTATCGAGCCGGGCGCTAAGATCATCGCCGAAGGTACTGTTGACAAACCGATCGTCTTTACGTCCGATAAAGAGCCGGGTAAACGTTTGACAGGTGACTGGGGCGGTCTGATTATTTGTGGTAACGCTCGTGTGAATCGTACCAATCAACCAACTATCGAAGGAGGACCTGGTACATTATATGGAAATACGACCTCCGATGAGTTTAATGCGGAAAGTTCCGGTAAATTGAAATACGTTCGTATCGAGTTCGCCGGTTATCCTTTGGAGCCAGACAAGGAAATCAATGGCTTAACCTTCGGCGGCGTTGGTAGCGGCACGGAAGTGGAGTTCGTTCAGGTTTCATTTTCGAACGATGATTCTTACGAATGGTTCGGTGGAACGGTAAATGCCAAACACTTGATCGCTTACAAAGGCTGGGATGATGATTTCGATACAGACTTCGGTTATACGGGTAAACTGCAATTCTTGTTGAGCGTACGTGATAAGAATATCGCTGATACTTCAGACTCTAACGGTTTTGAATCTGATAACGACGGTGACGGTTCTTCCAACACTCCGCTTACCAAGCCGGTCTTCTCCAACGTAACCTTGATAGGTCCTTTCTATGGCAAGGTATCCGATAAGACACAGGCTGAGGTGGAAGCCAAGACAGCCGACGCTGCTAACGGTGCCAAGGGTGGTAAATTCCAGGCAGCCATGCACCTGCGTCGTAATTCAAGCCTGAATGTATATAACTCAGTCTTTACGGGATGGCCTTATGGTCTGCGTGCAACAGACAAGAAAGGGCAGGCTAACGATGGTATCGCTATCGAAAATGTGATCTTTGCCGGTATGTGGAAGAACTTCTACGAAGACGAAAAGGTGAGCGAGAACTTCTTCAACCGTGCCGGTAATAATACGGTTCTGGAAAATACCCAGCAGATCATTGCGAAAGACGGTGACTATTCTTCTGTCGTAGTGGATGCAGTGAAAGGTGCTGACTTTTCTAAATTGGCGGACAGCTTCTTCGAAAAGGTCACTTACAAAGGTGCTTTCGACGGAACAAACGACTGGACGGAAGGTTGGACAAACTGGGATCCGCAGAATACTGTATATTGATTCTGTTTCTTACTCAAGTTTTTGAATAATGGTTCGGGGCCCGGGAGATGGTTACATGTTCCGGCGCCCTTTGCCTTTTTATATTATAGGATATATATAAGAATCTACAATAGCGACAATAAATGAATAGGAAATTATTATTGGCATCTGCATTAATCGCCGGAAGTTCTCTCACTATACAGGCGCAGGACCTGGTTCTCAGCGAGGGACAGTATTATACGGATGAAACACAGACAACTCCGTACACCGGCCGTTATACCGAATTCTACGATGACGGCATGTTGAAGATGGAGCTTTACCTCAAAGACGGGCGCCCCGAAGGTACCTATGTGATCTATTATCCGGATGGAAAAATAGCCGAGGTCCGCTCTTATTATCATGGCATCTTTCACGGTGAGTGGCGTACTTACAACGAAGCCGGACAACTGATTGGCCTGGCCACTTATAAAGATGGCGAGAAAGATGGTCCCTGGCGTATCTGGAACGATAAAGGCATCATGCGCTTTGAAATGTTCTATACCCGCGGCAAGAAAAGCGGCATTTGGCGGACATGGAATGATGAAGGTGTTTTGTTGACGGAAGAGGAGCACAGTTAGGAATAATTGAACCCAAATGGCAGGTTTTGTAGGGTAGGGAAGACCCCGCCCTTACGATCGAACCGGCCTGTTCCATTATGACGGCGCCTGTACGGGCGGTTCGCGAACCGCCCCTACCAACGACACTGCATTCAACCCCGACAATAACTGAACATTATTCATCATCACCTTCCGATCCGAAATCGAACTCAAAATCGAACCCATCTCCGGCCATGCCCGGATCGGTGAACTGTTCCAGTTCGCGGCGATCTTTCTTGGTGGGACGGCCCAGACCGCGTGCACGGTCTACGAAACCGGAGATACGGTTCATTTCAAGAATTTCGTATTGATCCGGAGTCGTTACATTTTCCATATAATCGGGAACCAGTTTGGCTCCCATGCGGCGTTCCGTTAATGCCAGCACCTTAAAGGAAAAGGTGATAGGCGGTTTACGGACCTGTATAACATCACCGACCTTTATCATACGCGATGCTTTTACATTTACGCCTCCGATCATCACCCGGTTTTTCTTGCAGGCTTCGACTGCGATGGTCCGGGATTTGAAGATGCGGACTGCCCACATCCATTTATCTATTCGTACTTCGTTCATACTTATTTGTTATTAAACTGGTTCATGGTGATCTGTACACCTGCCAGACAAAAACTCTTGATAATCTCTACCGCGCGTTTCAGCTTTTCGGGCATCAATTCCAACTCTTCGGAAGGAAATTTCCCCAGCACATAGTCGATCTGTCCGCCACGGGGAAAGTCGTTTCCTATGCCGAACCGTAAACGGCAATATTCCTGTGTACCCAGGAGTTGCTGTATATTTTTCAGTCCGTTATGCCCGGCATCACTGCCTTTGGGTTTCAGACGTAGAGTGCCGAAAGGCAATGCCAGGTCATCTACTATCACTAACAGATTTTCCACGGGAATGTTTTCTTTCTGTAGCCAATAACGGACAGCGTTTCCGCTCAGATTCATAAAAGTGTTCGGTTTGAGCAGGATCAGTTCACAGTTCTTTACCCGCATCCGTGCAACCGCCCCGTAACGTTCTTCCGTGAACGGAGCTCCGGCATCTTCGGCCAATGCGTTTACGACGCGAAAACCGATATTGTGACGTGTTCCCCAATATTCAGGGCCTATATTGCCAAGTCCGGTTATCAGATATTTCATTGTTATTCTATTTTTACAGGGATACGTTCGGACGTATCCGAAAATTGTATAATATAAGAAAGGGAAGAACATTCTCCTGAACATTCCTCCCTCACGTTATTTGGTATTCTCTTTATCAGATTACTTACCAGCAGTAGCCTGAGCACCACGAGCGGCACGAGTCAACTGAACAGCGCAAACAACAGCGTTCTTTGCATTCATCAGTTCCAGACCTTCGAAGTGTAAAGCACCCACCTGCATAGATTTACCTAAACCCAGGTGATCAACGTTGATAGTCAGTTTTTCAGGGATCTGAGTGTAGATAGCTTTTACTCTCAGTTTTCTCATACGCAATGTCAGCTTACCACCGGCTTTAACACCTTCAGCGTGACCTTCCAATACAACAGGAACTTCCATTGCTACCGGTTTGCTGTCTGATACTTCCATGAAGTCCATGTGCATGATAGCGTCGGTTACCGGCTGGAACTGGATATCTTTAACGATAGCCATTGTCTTTTTGCCGTCGATGTTCAGTTCTACAGCGAAAATTTCCGGAGTATAAACCAGCTTGCGTACACCTTCAACATTTACTGTGAAGTGAGTTACTTTTTCACCACCGTATAATACAGCAGGGATTTCCTGATTTTTACGCATAGCTTTCAAAGCTCTTTTCTGATCGGCTGAAGTAGCTGCTACTTCTCTGCCTTTTCCTTCTAATTGAAATGTCTTCATTTTCTTAATTTTTGTGTTACTCAAAATTAGTTTTTATGCTTCCTAATTTCCCATCACACGTACGGGGGTTAAAAGCGGTGCAAAGGTACGATTTATATTTATATCTGCAAAATCTTGTCTGCATGAATTTTCAGTTTCATAGGCATGAAACTGAAATTCCCTCGGCATGGAACGGAAGTTTCATAGGCATGGAATAGGAGTTTCATCGGTATGAAACTAAAAGTGCATGCCGGTTCAGAACCGGATTCCTTTTTGCCGGAGCAAGATTTCCGTATCGTCCCAAAGTTGTTTTTGCTGTGCATGATGCCGGATGCGTTCTGACACATTCCTCTTTTTGCAATTGGCATAGCAACAACCGTTTCTATCTTTCGCCTCATCCGAAAGAGCCAGATGGATGGCGGTCGCCGCGCCTTGGACCGGTGTTTTGATAAAGGGGCGGAACAAGATATCGGTAAGCGGGTCGAACCAGGCTTGCATCGTGATCATGTTCGTACTGACGATTCCTGGGTCTGAGGCATTTATGGTAATGCCTTGGTTTTGCAGTCGTTCGGCAAGTTCTTGGGTGAATAATAACAACGCCAGTTTGGTATTGCTATATACTGGAATGCGGAAAAAGCGTCCGTTCCTTCCTTTTTCAAAGAAGTCCGGTTCGATCCGGCCGATGGCATACGTGCAGGACACTGTATTTACAATACGGCATCCTGGTTGCATTAATGGTAATAACTGGCGGGTGAGCATGTAGGGAGCCACATAATTGACGCTTACGATTGTTTCCAGCCCGTCTTCTGTTTTGCGTACCGGAGTTGTCAGGATGCCGGCATTGTTCATCAAGCGGCTGACGGGACGTCCTTCTTTTAATAATTGACCGGTGAAATTGTTTACGGATGAAAGGGAAGCGAGATCGATTCTTCGCACTTCTATCTGGGTGTTACCGGTTTCTTGCTGGATCCGGTTACATAGGGAGGCTGCTTTTTCCGGATCGAGGCAAGCCATAATCACCGGATAGCCTTCTTTTGCGAGGGCTGCCGTGATTACTTGTCCCATGCCTCCGTCGGCACCGGTTATGATGGCTAATCCTTTTTCCATTACTTATATTCTAATTTCTCTATTTCTTTGACAATGCTTTTGGGCAAGTTCTGAATATGTTTGTGGCATGCCATTTCGATGGAATACATGCGGGCGATGCAATAGTTGCTATGTCCGCAGTCACAACGGGCATGTTTGTCTTCCTTCATCTTGTTTACGAATGACGGATCGTTCAGCAAGGCACGTGCCATACTCACGAATTCGAAACCGTCGTTCAAGACCTCGTCTATCTTCTCGCGTGAGATCAGACCGCCTACATAGACAAGTGGCATTTTCAATGCCGCCCTGAATTTTAGGGCATCTTCCAGGAAGTAAGCCTCTTTGAACGGCTCAGACGGGATCATGAACCGTCCTGCCATTTTGACTCCGAGCGGTAGCCAGCCGAAAGGCATATAATGCGTCATCGTATGAATCGGCATGGAACCCCGCATCACATACATCGGGGCACGGCTGACGAAGCCACCGCTAAGGATCAAAGCGTGTGCCCCGCATTCGTTCTGCAGGGTACGAGCCACTTCAAGTGTCTCATCAAGCTCCATTCCTCCTTTGAAGCCGTCGCGCATATTCATCTTTACCAACACTGCCATATCCTGACCGGCAGCTTTCATCACTTCGTCCATGCACATTTTCATAAAGCGCATCCGGTTTTGCAAGCTACCGCCATATTCGTCTTTCCGATGATTGGTATAGGGAGAAAGAAACTGGCTGATCAGATAGCCGTGACCGGCATGTATTTCCACTGCATCCATTCCGGCTTCGCGCGCCAGATGAACTGCTTGTCCGAACGCTTTTGCCATAGCTGTGATTTCGGAAGGTTTCATTCCACGGACAAGGGTAGGGGAATAGATATTGAAACCGCTGGATGCGGAGATAGGCCTGCACCCGCAGATGTTTTTGTGAGACATGTTTCCGCAATGTCCGAGTTGTACGGAGGCAGCCGCCCCTTCTTTGTGGATGGCATCGGTGATGTGTTTTAATCCGGGGATGATATCTGGGCGCATCCAGAGCTGACGTTCGAAAGAAAGTCCGCTTTGCGTAACAGCCGCATAGGCCAAAGTCGTCATACCGATCCCGCCGGAGGCAACCGATTTATGGTAGTCATATAACATGTCGGAAGGCGCGTTTCCTGGGCACATGCTTTCAAATGCAGCCGCCCGTATCGTCCGGTTTCTCAGGGTCAACGGCCCGATTTTACCGGGAGTGAACAGTATAGATTCTTTTTCCATATCTATTATGAGTTAATCATTCAATATATAAAAGGAATAACCCGTTTACGGTTTTCCAGTTCGTTACCAAACATCGCTTTGTATTTATGATAGATGGTGTTTGCGCGAGGTACAAGGTTTGCAAATGTCCACCAAGCGAAAACAGCTCCGCTTGCACTCCAGGTCAGGATTGCAAATCCGCACCATTCCACGATTTCGCCAAAGTAGTTGGCTGATGTCACATATTTGAACAGGCCTTTTTTAGGCAGATAATGGTTCGTGTCGCCAGGCTTTCTGAGGTGGCGGACAATATGGTCTGACTGGATATTGATTGCCATGCCGGTGAAGAACAAGATTGTCCCGACTATAAATTGAGGGCTGTGCAGCCAGCTTTTCGTATACATATCCTGCGGTGCTAAGTAGAAAATCCATTCTCCCTGCATATAACCGTTCAGGAGGTTAAAGGTGATTCCCATAAGCATGATGCCTGCCGGCATTTTACTTTTGCCTTTTATCAACAGAGGAAAAATAAAAGATCGTTGGAAATAATGCAGTTCGAAGAATAAGAATATCAGGAACGGTACTGTCTCGAACTGTCGTTCCGATCCGTTCCATAACAAAAACATGACGATAAAAACCGGCGCTTCCATGCAAATCCAAGCAATCTTGTTCGGTATCGGAAGTCCCCATTTTTTATCGAACAACATTCCATAACCGGCTTCGACGAAATAAAGGGCTATGAAGACTATGGCGGCGATAGCTGCCATAACAATTAGAAATAAGGTGAAATGTTCAGTTGTCATTTTCGCGTGTTGATAATTTATAACCTTTTCCGTGAACGTTTATTATTTTGATGGTAGGATCATCTTGCAATAGTTTGCGTAATTTGGTGATATAAACATCCATGCTGCGGGCGCTGAAATAGTTATCGCTTCTCCATATGATCTGCAGGGCGTGCATCCTGTCTACCATATTGTTTGCGTGTTGGCACAGCAACGTAAGCAAATCGGCCTCTTTGGTTGTCAGCTTGGTTGTTTTGCCTTCTATGGACAAGATCTGTTTTTGCAAGTCGAATTTGAATTTTCCGAAAATATAAGTCCTGACCTCTTTCTTGCGTTGGGGCTGGTAACGGCTTTGTACTGCTTTAATCCGGGCTTGTAAGATATCTGTGTCAAGAGGTTTGCGTATCACATCGTCTGCATGGAACGAAAACAGCAATGCTATTTCTTCTCTCGTCGGATGTTCACACAAGAAAACGACAGGGATGATATTTTCCGAACTTTTGATCATGGCTGCCAATGTCCGTGTTTCTTTCGTGTCTATATCGTGGTTGATAATACAGAGTGTGAAATTTCTGGAAAGGAATCCCTCATATGCCGCTTCTTCCTGGTCGAATACTTGTGAGTTGTATCCAATAGCTTTTATATAGTCCTGGATGACAACTCCCTGATTATAGTCTTTGCTGAAAATGAGAATGTTAAAAAGATCGTTCATTATGTTATTAAATTGTTTTTTCGATGTTCCAGACAAAAGCACGTAATCCTTGCGCTTCCGTCTTCTGATCCATCTGATGAAGTATCTCCAGGAAATGGTCGACTTTTTCGTCATCGACCATTGCCAGGATTGCCGAGTTCAGTGTCGGCCAGGCATGACTTCCATAATGGGGCTCGCCGGTCTTACTTCCACGTCCCTGTACTTCGTTCCAGTATGTGAAGCCCCGGATATTGTTTCGGTCCATCACATTCAGGATCATTTCGTAATATGCTTGATTAAATGATACAAATATAGCTTTCATATTAACTTATTCCTAATTATTATTTATTCTTTTTTAGAAGATATTCCATTTTTTGCGATCTTGCGGCGTCTGCGCCGGACTCCGTTTCCGGCAAATACACTGTATACGACCGGTACGATTATCAGGGTGATCAATGTTGACACCGAAAGTCCCCATGCAACCGTCATACCCATCGAACGCCACATTTCCGAGCCTTCGCCTGTTCCGACAGCCATCGGGATCATACCCAATACGGTAGTCAAAGTGGTCATCAATACAGGGCGGAGGCGGGATTTTCCGGCAGTCACTACTGCGGTTAGGATTCCCATTCCTCTTTCCCGGCAGAGGATCGTGTAGTCGATCAGCACGATACCGTTCTTAACAACGATCCCCATCAGCATAATCAGGCCGATCAATGCCATAACGCCCAATGGGGTCTGTGTGATTGCCAGTCCCAAAATTATACCGGTGAAGGCGAAAGGAATGGAGAACATGATTACGAACGGGTCTGTCAGCGATTCGAACTGAGCGGCCATTACGATAAATACCAAAATGATGATCAGGACCATCAGGATTGTCAGGTCGAAGAAGGTGTCCATCTGGTCTTCGTACGTTCCTCCTAACTGCCAGCTGACATCCGAAGGTATATCCATTTCCTTCAGTTGATTCCGGGCAGCTGTTACGATATCGCTCATGGCTGCACCTTTTCCGACTACTGCCGATACGGTGATGACACGTTCACGGTCTTTGCGTTCAATGGTCGGAGGCGTCATTCGTTCTACTACTTTACCCAGGTCGCGGATACGGATTCCCTGACCGGCATTGTTATAAACCAGGATATTCTCGATGTCTTCAACCGACTGACGGAATTCTGGTGCGTAGCGTACTTTTATATCATACTCGTCACCGTCTTCGCGATATTTGGAAGCGGTAGAGCCGTTGATACGGTTACGCAAAGCCATAGCAGCCGTTGTGATATTCAATCCGTTGATCGCCAGCTTTTCCCGGTCGAAATCAACTTGATATTCGGGTATGTAGTCCTCACGGCTGATGTTGACTTGTGAACAACCTTTTACCTTACGCATCCTTTCGGCCAGTTCGGCGGCTACGGCATCGGTCCGGCCGAAATCGAAACCATAAATCTCGATGTCGACAGCGTTCTGTCCGCCCATACCTTCTTCCTGTCCGCCTTCGATCACCTTGAAGGTCTTGATCTCCGGATATTTTGCCAGGTCCTTACGCATCTCTTCACAGATTTCAACCCTGACGGGAAAGCTGATCGCCGACACTTGACATATTGATGTAATAATCGATAATATGTGTCCCGTTATTGCTCAATTGAGCCCAGGTATTATCGGAATCGGCTTGTCCCTCAGTGAAGTTACTGGTTTTTATTTCCGGATATTTCTGTCGGAACAGTTCGTCGATTTCAAGCGCCAGCTTACGGGTGATATCTTGGCGGGTTCCGACCGGTAACTCGATGTGAACACTGATCTGTGCGTTATCCTGAGTCGGGAAGAATTCCGTCTTGATAGTTGGAACCAATAGCATACTTCCCGCAAAGATCAAAGTCGCACCGAATATGACCGTTTTCCGGTGGCGTACTGCCCAATAAAGAAAACTGGAATAGCCACGGTCCAGCGCATCCAATGCCTTTTCGATCGGTGTGAAGAACAAGGTGTACAAGCGGCCTTTTTTAGGATTCTGCCTGAGTAGTAGAGAACTCAACATCGGAGTCAGGGTCAAAGCACCGACTGTCGAAACGATCATGATGATACTGACGATCCACCCCAACTGTTTGAACAGAATACCCGCCATACCTGTCACCATTGTCAGGGGCAGGAACACGGCCAACATGGTCAGGGTTGAGGCGATTACAGAGATGGCCACTTCGTTTGTAGCATGTACGGCCGCTTGTTTTGGGGCACTACCTCTTTCGATATGGGTAGTAATGTTTTCCAGCACCACAATCGCGTCATCCACAACCATACCGATAGCAATAGAGAGTGAACTCAGCGAGATAATATTCAGTGTATTGCCGGATGCAAGCAAGTAAGCGAACGAGGCTATCAACGAGATCGGAATGGTCAGAATAATGATAAACGTTGCTCTCCATCGTCCGAGGAATACGAACACCACTAACATAACGATAATGAAGGTGATGAAAATGGTTTCTTTCAGACTGTCGATTGTATTCAAAATGTTAGTGGAGGTATCCATGATTACCCCTAACTTGACATCTGAAGGAAGGCTTTTTTGAATTTCCGGCAACTTCTGATGAACCTTCTTGGCTATGTTCACCGAGTTGGCTCCCGATTGTTTTTGGATAACGATCATGCCGCCTTTTTTACCGTTATTGTAAGTCTCTTGGGCACGCTCTTCGATGCTGTCTTCAATGCGGGCAACATCACGCAGATAGATAGTCTTGTTATCTTTATGACCGATCACAAGATCGTCCATCTGATGCGCATCCGTAAATTCACCTTGTACACGGAGCGCATAGGCGTTGGAACCGATATCCACGCTGCCGCCTGGAGTGTTCCTGTTTTCCTGTGCGATGATAGCGGATATTCCTTCGATTGAAACTCCGTATGCTTCCAGTTTGTACGGATCACAATAGACTTGTATTTCACGTGCCGGCGTACCGGAAATGGAAACCGCTCCTACACCGCTGATACGTGCAAGCGGGTTCGATACCTTATCGTCCAGAATCTTGTATAGGGCGTTCGTGCTCTCTTCCGCCGTAACCGAAAGGATGATAATCGGTATATCGTTCGTCCCGAATTTGAAGATAATGGGATTGTCCACATCATCCGGCAGCATTGGCTCGGCAACGTCCAGTTTATCGCGCACGTCGTTTGTCGCCACATCGATATCCGTACCATAGTCGAATTCTAGTGTGATGATTGAAATGTTTTCACGTGACTGTGACGTGATGTGTTTCAGGTCGCTGACACTGTTCAGCACGTTCTCCAACGGTTTGGAGACGTTCATTTCGATATCCGCAGCGCTGGCGCCGGCATAGGAGGTCATGACCATGATCGTGTTTGTCTCGATCTCTGGCAGCAGGTCCACTGATAATCTGGTTAATGAAAAAAGACCGAAGATCACGATTGCCACAAAGACAAGGGCAGTCGTAACCGGCTTTTTTACCGCTGTTGCATATAAGCTCATAGTGTTTGTCTCTTACTTTTCGATTTCTACTTCCATTCCGTTGTTTAGGCGGCTTTGACCGGATATTACAACCTGGTCGCCACTGTTTACCCCTGAAATGACTTCATATTTGTTTCCCATACGGCGTCCTAACTCCACTTTCTCGTAGTAAACTTTACCGTCTTTGTATACATATATATAGCGGTCTCCTGCACCGGACTGTTTTACGATGGCGAGATCCGGAGCGACCACATGGTTTTGTGTTCCGAAACCGATCGTCACGCGGGCGAACATCCCCGGACGGACACGTTCGTCATTGTTGTCGATTTTGATTTCGACAGGGAATGTGCGTGTATTCGGATCGATAGTCGGGTAAACCAGGCTGACTTTTCCTTTGAAAACTTCGTCTCCGTATACATCTAACCGGATGTCGACATCTTTTCCCTTTTTTACTTTCGTGAAAAGACTTTCGGATACGTTGATCAACAGTTTGACCGGACGAATCTGTTCTACGGTGAAGATCGGCGAACCTCCGCTATACATATCGCCGCTATCATAGTTGCGGGCAGTGACGATACCGGTGATCGGACTCAATAACTGTGTGTTTTCCTGCAAATTCTTGTAGGTCGCACGGCTTACGTCTAATTGTGTTTTCTGTGCATCCCAGGCTGATTTGGAAGCACCGCCTACTTTGTACAGTTCATCAATACGTTTGAACTCCAGTTCCTGGTTATCCAATTGTATTTTTGTCTGTTTGAGGTTTGTCTCATCCATCTTGACCAAGAGTTGACCTGCTTTTACATGATCGCCGACTTCTGCAAACAGTTTCTCTATGCGCACTGGGTTTTGTGGGGCGATGTTATTCGAAATATTGGCTTCTACTGTTGCTGTAAATTCACTGATCTGCTCCACATCTTGTGCGGAAACAGTTTCTATTCTCACAATGGCTTTGTTGCTGACGGTTTCCGTTTGTGCCGAATCTTTCTTTTCCCCTGAACAGGATAGCAACAAAGATAAAATGAAGAGTGATATAAAGTGTTGTCTTTTATTTGTTTCCATTTTGTGATATTTTTATTCAATGTCTATTTTTTTGTTTTTTAAAACTCTTGCTGGCCTAATACCTTTTCCAAGTCAGCTTTTGCTACCATATAGTCGTAAATAGCTTGGTTGAAATTCAGTTTGGCCTGTGTCAATGCTAATTCCGAATCGTTCATTTCTAACAGAGTCCCGGCTCCTGTGTCGTATCGTTTCTGTGAGATCATATATCCCCGTTCGGCTTGCTCTACTCCCTTTTGTGAAGCGTCGAAACGTTTGACGCAGGTATTCATATTATCTATATACTGCTTGATTGCCAGTTGCAGGTTTCGCTGTGTATCCTCTCTTTGCAGGCTCAACTGTTCGATCGAATTTCTTGTTTGTTTGATCTTATAGAACTTGCTGCCGCCTGAGAAGATAGGAATAGAGAGTGATAAGCCGACCATCGAGTAGGGGTTCCACATATAGTCTTTGAACTTGAAGTCGTTGTTCATGGCTGTCCACTGATATAGTCCAGTGAGCGACAGTGTCGGCAGATAATCGAACTTTTGCATGGTCAGTGTCTTTTCCAGTTGCTTGGCTTGCAAATCCATCTGTTTCAAATCTGTATTATTAGCCAGGGTTGTGTCTGTGGAAAGAAAATCGCCGAATAGATCTTTTTCAAAGTCGATCAATTGTCCTTCACATTCGATATTTATGTCCAGATCCATGCCTAATAATGCTTTCAATTGCCATTTGGCAAGAACTAGTGCGTTTTCTGCCTGCAACATATTGGGTTCGCTGTTCTTTACGGTAACATTGGCGCGTATCAGGTCATATTCGGCAACGGTTCCCTGTTCGAACTTATGCTTGATATCCAGGTAATTTTCCATTGCGTTGTCATAGCTTTCCTTAAATACGCGGTATGAATCGTTGGCGAGAAGCACGCCGTAATACCCTTTCTTTACCTGGTTGACCATAGCAATTTTGGAAGAACGTGCCTGTTCGATAGCCAATTCCACATCGACAGCCGAGATGCTTAGGCTTTTCCAAAGAGTGGCGTTGACAATCGGCATAGAGGCGTTGAAACCGAGATTCCAGTTATTATCACGTCCTACTTCGATCCCTTCATCCATATTTGGCATGTCTTCCATGCCTGGTATTTCGGTACTTCCCATGTCGAAGCCGTCCATATACATCACCTGTTTTTTCAAAGTTCGATTATAGTCGGCAGCAAAACTTACTTGGGGAAATAGGGCGGCATATGAACCTTTCTGTGCATATTTTTTTTTCTGGATTTCCTTGTTAGCCACTTTTACAGTGGGATTTTCGCTCAGCGCGATCTCAAGAGCTTTCTTTATATCGAGAACGAGCGTGTCTTGAGCTTTTACGGTGGTGAAGGCCAGAGAGGGGAGTAACATTATCACTACCCACATCATCTTTTTGGTAATTATGATTTGTCTCATTTAAAATAAGTAAATTTGATTTTTAATAAAATCGTTTGTTCAATCTAATTGCTTCTGTTTATATTTCAACAAGTAACGATCTAAAATGGCAATGCCTTTTTCTGTAGAGATTCCCCGAAGGAAGGTATAAAGAATCGTATTGAACACTTCGGACACGGAATGGTTGGAAAGGGCTTTGGACGGACGGATCATTTTTGCCTGCTCTTTCGCCAGTAAAGCTACAATCTCAAAGTTAATATTCGGTTGAAAAACACCTTCTTTTGCCCCTCGTGACAGTAGTTTTATACATTTTTTCAAAAAGCGGGACTTTTCTTCTTCCGTTTTTTGTAATGCTTTCGGATAACGTTTCAGATCATCATAGAACTTCCGGTTAAACCAGCGAGGCCGTCTCATAAGTTCTTCATAAAAAAGCAAAGCGACTTCTAAGGCTGTTATCGGCTCGGATTCAAGTCGCTTCATGGATAGCCTCATTTTAGTATAACTCAGGTTTATACATTCTGTTAGCAGAGTCTCCTTATCTTCGAAGAGCTCATAAAGAGTCCGTTTGGATATACTCGCGTTATGAGCGATATCATCCATACTGACATTCTTGATCCCGTGTTCCGAAAATAAGTCGAATGCCGTTAACATTATTTGTTCTTTTATGACCATCGATTTTAATGATTACTTTTTATACGATCAGATATTGCAAAGGTCTGTCTAATTTGGAAAACTAAAAAGGTTTATTCTGTTACGGAATTAGTCGAAAACGAATAAAAGGAACCTTTCTTATTCCTGAAAAACCGTTATTCATTGGTAAAAAATGAAACATTTTTCTGTTTGTTGAAAAAATGTTTACCTTTGCAAGTACACGATTAGTAAATATGTAAAGATGGAAAAACTTCCTTTAATAGAATTGGCGGAACTGAATAAGAGTATTATTTTCCGTGATAGTTTTCAGGATATTTTTTCGATTGCGGATCTGGACGGAGGTATGGATATCGGAGATCCCGACTCGCCTGAGCGTTTTGCTCCGATGCGGTTAAATGCGCTTTTGATGGTGTTGACTTTTGAAGGGACACTTGAAATCCATCTGGATTATGTTTCTTACATTGTCAAACCGAACAGTTTCATAACGATCATGCCTACGCATGCACTCCAACTTGATAGGATCGGTAAAGATTTTAAAGGTCGCTTGCTGATTGCGTCTAAGGAGTTTTTGAACGATTGTAATCCTGGTGGAGGTAACCGGACTCAGGCTATAGCGAACTATATGGAGATCCGTAAGAATCCTTGTACGGAACTGGAACCGGAAGAAACAGCGAAACTGGCCGGTAGCATGCAGGTTATACGGGAGAAGATGAGGGAACGTACTCATTTTTATCAGAAGGAGTTAGTACAGAATGCCTTTATTGGCTTCTTGCTGGACTTAGGGAATATAATGTTAAGCAAGAAAGATCGTTTGATCCGACCGACCCTTTCTCGTAAAGAAGAGCTGTTCGAACAATTCCTGCAATTATTGTTTGAGCATTGTAAGGAGCAGCATGTGGTTACATTTTATGCTGAAAGGTTATTTATTACGCCACAATATCTGTCATTGATCCTGAAGGAGTTGACGGGTAAATCCGCTAATAAGTGGATAGATGATGCCCTGATTGTCGAAGCGAAAATTCTTTTGAAAGCGCCTCAGGCGACTGTCCAACAGGTGGCGGATATACTTCATTTTTCCGACCAGTCGACTTTTGGAAAATTCTTTAAGAAACATATGGGAATTTCTCCGATGGAGTACCGTAAATCCTGAAGCGGGTGGTACTCCATTTTTCTCTTATCTTTTACTGAACTTATACCAGTTGATCAATTCGGAAATACCATAGATCAAGCAAGCAACTCCGAAAATCACAAATGTGTTGGCGGCTGCTCCGAATGGGTAGGCGAGGATCATGATCCCTGTTATTAAAATCAGGGATGGTATGATATAAAAAACATAGGAAACGGTACTCCATTTGCGGGCAGAAACCAGTGAAATCAGTTGCTGCGCACCTGCAAGAACCAGTAAAGCCCCTAAAACATACATTAATATGCTAACGAAAAATTGCGGCATGATTACCAACCATGCTCCGAACAGAATACTGCCTGCTCCGTCGATCGGAAACATTGGACTCGGCTCTCCTTCTACTTTTTCACGGGTGAAATAATTTAAGAGCGAGAATAAGCCGGGTATGATAAAACAGATACCGATCGTTATCACCAAGTAAGTAACAGCCGCTTCCGGCCAAAGAACCAATACAAGTCCCAATACGATCGCAAATATGCAACGCAGGACTGAACCATTTAAACTTTTCATCTTATATGTATTTTATACTTTTCTTTAATATAACAACGAAGATACACTATTTTCTTTGGAATGAAAATAAAAATAAATGATACGTTCTTTTTTCAATTGACAAAATGTTATCGCCCTGCTGTGAAAATCTATTTATCAAAAAACAGCTATTCCACTGGATTATAATCAGAAACAGTGCATAAAATCTCCTCAAACAAGGCAG
>ERZ773134.1634-NODE-1634-length-18480-cov-7.899484_pt1 | contig 18480 bp, 15 predicted proteins | sample MGYA00580856_ERZ773134 | MGnify/ENA primary metagenome ERZ773134 (study PRJEB29015, sample SAMEA2737823) | human gut metagenome | biome: human gut; feature: human-associated habitat; material: faeces | place: China | collected 2012 ... | reverse complement strand
GGAAAAACATGGGACATGTAATTGCCGTATCAGGAAAAGGTGGCGTAGGGAAAACAACCCTTTGTGGATTGTTAATTCAATATTTATGTGAAAATAGAAAACATCCGGTTTTAGCTGTAGATGCAGATGCAAATGCGAATTTGAATGAAGTGCTCGGCGTTGAACCTGAGATTACACTCGGAGAACTGAGAGAAGAGATTGAACGTGCAGGAGTTGATCCACGATATCAGATTCCGGCAGGAATGACAAAACAGGCATATCTGGAAATGCGTCTTTCTGATGCGATTGCAGAAGAAGACGATTATGATTTGATGGTAATGGGACGAACCCAGGGACAGGGCTGCTATTGTTTTGTAAATGGTCTTGTGCAGACCCAGGTTCAGAAACTGCAAAGCCATTATCCATATATTGTGGTTGATAACGAAGCAGGTATGGAACATATCAGCAGAGGAATCCTGCCAATGATGGAAGTTGCGATTCTTGTAAGTGACTGTTCCAGAAGAGGTGTTCAGGCAGCCGGACGTATTGCAAAGCTGATGAAGGAGTTAAACTTTAAACCACAGAAAACTGGATTAATCGTGAATCGTGTTCCGGATGGAAAACTGGATGCCGGAACTCTGGAAGAAATCCGAAATCAGGGACTGGAACTGTTAGGGGTTGTACCACATGATGACCAGGTATATCAGTATGACTGTGATGGAAAGCCGATCATACAGCTTCCGAAAGATTCTCCTGTAAGAAGTGCACTGGGAGAAATTGTAAAGAAGTTGGGATTGTGAGTTGGAGGATTGAAAGTTTGAAGATTGAGTAAACAGAAATATTATCTGATTTGGTATAACCAATTGCAAAGAAAGGAAAATCTTCATGAGAAATCATTGGACAGAAATAGAAAAATATTTAGAAGACCAGAAGATAGCGCAGGAACTAATTGGAGAACTGAGAGATTTTCACATGCGTTATGAGGTAGAGGATCAGGTAAAGGAACGGGTAGAAAAACCGGATATCCTATTTTATGGGAAAAAGATTCTGGAAATGTCAATAGCAGCGCTTCTTCAGGGAGATAACCTGTTACTTTCCGGTGCGAAAGCTACAGGAAAAAATGTACTATGTGAGACACTGGCATGGATATTCGGAAGACCGGAATACGACATTTCTTTTCATGTAAATACAGACAGTGCCGATCTGATTGGAACGGATACCTTTATAAATAATGAGGTTCGCCTTCGGAAAGGCCCCATCTACCAATGCGCGGAATTTGGAGGATTTGGAATCCTGGACGAAATCAATATGGCAAAAAATGATGCGGTTTCTGTACTGCATGCCACACTGGATCATCGGCGCAGAATCGATATTCCAGGATATAACAGGATTTTACTTCATCCGGCAACACGATTTATCGGCACGATGAATTATGGTTACGCAGGTACCAGAGAGCTAAATGAAGCATTGGTTTCAAGGTTTATGGTAATTGATATGCCTGAAATGGATGAGGATAGTGTCCTTTTTGTATTAAGACAACATTTTCCAGATGGGGAAAAAAGTGCACTGAAAGCTTTTGCAGGACTGTTTCTGGATTTGCAGATCAAAGCTTATCATGGAGAAATCTCAACAAAATCTCTTGACCTGAGAGGACTGGTTTCTGCTGTAAAAGCAACAAAAAGCGGACTTTCTCCAATTGATGCAATCCAGATGGGGATCATAAATAAAAGTTTTGATGTATTTGAAAAAGAGATCATAGAAGATGTGGCTTCTACCAGAATCCCATCTTCCTGGACCGGAAAAGACATATGGGGGTAAACTTGTATGGAGGATGTCAGATGGCCGGCGAAACAACTGGAAGAACATCGTCTGGAGATCAGCAATCGTATCAGAAATCTTTTTTGGACAGTCAGTGGTGATTATGATATGGAATTTGAACCGGACACAGAAAAATATGTTTATTCAAAACAAACGGTTCTATATGAGGCAGTGAAGCAGGGTGCCTTTGCACGATATTTTGATCAGAAGAAACTTGGCATGTATTTGATGAAAAAATTACATTTTTCTGCTGGAGAAGATATACTTTTGCCTCTTGCTGGATTATGCATGGATGCTGCTGTGGAGCGTTTTATCATTCGAGAACGTTTGGGAACAAAGGAAATCAGAGAACAGGCGTTCAGAGAATTGGAAAAGGCCGAGAAAGAGCAGGTATCAGACAAAGCTGGAACAGACCTGATTCACAGGATTAGGCTTCTGTATATAAGGCATGTTCTGGAGAACACAGACGATGAGGGAATGGATCCACAGGCAGAGATTGCATTGTACAAGATTCTTTCTCTGAAGGATGCGGAAAATACGGAAGATGTCATAAACGTGATAGATGAGATTTATAATCATGTTCTGGATCCCTCTTTTGAAAAAAGGAATGGAAATCTGGAGAAGATTCTGAATTTACCGGATATGGCATTAGCCAATGACGCGTGGCAGGAATGCATGACGGATGAACAGATGGAAGACATCATTCAAAAATATCTTTCTAATCTCAAAAAAAAGATGATGAGTCTGGATATCAGAAACAAAAAGAAAAAAAGATTTTATTTCTCTCCGGAAAATGAAGAAGTTCCGGAAAGCTCGGAGAATATAAATCCACAGGCAGTGCGACGGATACGGGAATATGTGGAACTGAATTACGGGAAATCGTATCTGAGTGAATCGGAGCAGGCCAGAATCAACCGGAAATTTTGTACAGGAATCCACAAAAACTGTATCCTGTATCTTACAGATGGAATTTTACAGAACCCTGTCATAAAAAATAATCAATACCGTTTTTCTCAGCTGCAGTTTGAAAAAAATAAAGCCTATTATGGAAATAATCACTGGATCATCAAAAGAAATATTTCTGTGTTGGCAGAGTCACTGAAACGGGCATTTATAATCCGAAAGGATGATTCTGTCAGCAGATCTGATGCAGGGCAGCTTGTTCCTGAAAGGTTATGGAAAATTGGAAGAACAGACGATGACAAGTTATTTAATAGAAAAAAGAGAGCAGAAGATTCTGAGTTTGTAATAGATGTCCTGATTGATTCCAGTGGTTCCCAAGCTGGCAGACAGGCTCAGGTAGCGGCGCAGGGATATATTATCAGTGAAGCATTAAGCCAGGCAGGAATTCCTCATCGGGTGACAGGATACTGTGCTTTCTGGGGATATACAGTACTTCAGAGATTTCGGGATTATGAAGATCCAAGGGAAACAAATGAAAGAATCTTTCAATTCCGGGCATATGCCAATAACAGAGATGGGCTTGCACTGAAAACAGTCTGTTCCTCTCTCATGGAGCGACCGGAAAAAAATAAGATTTTAATCGTATTAAGTGATGGAAAACCCTGTGATATGAGCATACAACGACCAGGAACCCGCCAGCCCAAGATCTATGACGGAGAAGGAGCTGTGAAAGATACTGCTTATGAGGTGCGTCGGGCCAGAAATCAGGGAATTTTCGTAATTGGTATTTTTGTAGGGAATGAAGGAGAACTCTCCGTGGAAAAGAGAATCTATGGAAAAGACTTTGCCTATATTCGTAATATCAGCAATTTTTCCCGTATGGTAGGAACTTTTTTGCGAAGACAAATTGATATGGAATGAAAATGGAGGAATCACTATGGGTAAAATTGAATTTGCCAATTGCCAGGATGTAAGAAATCAGAAAAAGATACAGGAATTAGATTGTCCACGCTGTCATGAACCGGGAGGCATTGAAGCCTTTGTGAAAGACGGGATACTTGCAGAGGACGGAGTATGTGATAACTGCGGATATATTCTTCCAGAAGGAACAGAACTGGAGGAAGTGGAGTAAGAAGTATTTAAGGAGATAACAGATGAAAATTGCTGTAACTGGAAAAGGCGGAGTAGGGAAAACTACGATATCTGCAGTATTAGCACGGCTGTATGCAGAAGAAGGAAAAAAAGTATTTGCTGTAGATGTGGATCCAGATGCAAATCTTGGACTTGCACTGGGTTTTTCAGAGGAAGAACTGGAGAGTATTACGCCTATCAGTAAAATGAGAAGGTTGATTGAGGAGAGAACAGGTGCAGATAAAAGTAATACTTTTTATAAAGTCAATCCAAAAGTGGATGATATTCCTGAAATTTACGGAAAAGAAAATAATGGTGTTCGACTTCTGGTTTTGGGAACTGTGGAAACTGCGGGAGGCGGATGTGTATGCCCTGAAAATGTAATGTTGAAACGAATTATTAATAATTTGGTTTTACATAGAGATGATATAGTAATCCTGGATATGGAAGCAGGACTTGAGCATTTAGGACGGGGAACAACGGAAGGAATGGATCAATTTATCGTCGTGATAGAGCCGGGGGCCAGAAGTGTTCAGACTTATAAAAATGTAAAACGTTTGGCAGAAGAATTGGGTGTAAAGGAAGTAAAGGTCATAGCAAATAAAATCAGAAATGATGAAGATGAAAAGTTTGTAAGGTCTAGAATCCCGAAGCAGGATTTTTTGGGATGTGTTCATTATAATGCAGAAGTTATAGAAGCAGACAGAGAAGGAAGATCCCCTTATGGATGCAGCAAGACAGCTACGGATGAAATTCGAAAAATTAAGGAGATATTTGATGTAATGGCAAAATAGACATTATATTAATTTAATTATTTTTCGAAAACAGTTTGAAGTATGGTCATATGTAATGCTTATTATTTAGAAAAAAGAAAAGGAGTAAATATAGAGATGAAAATAGCAGTTTGCGGAAAAGGTGGATGTGGAAAAAGTACAGTAACCAGTCTTTTGGCTAAGGCTTTAGCCAGACGAGAAAAAGAAATTTTGGTAATTGATTCCGATGAATCTAATTATGGTCTACACCGACAGCTAGGTATGAAGCTTCCCAGAGATTTTACAGACTATTTCGGTGGTAAGCAAAATGTTTTAAATGATATGATGTTATCAAAATTTACTCATCAGTTTTTTGAGGAAACCTGGACTATAGATGATATACCGGAAGATTATTATAGTCTGAAGGACGGTGTAAAACTGATGAGCAGTGGAAAAATTCATCAGGCAAATGAAGGGTGTTCTTGTGCTATGGGAACTGTTATGACTCAATTTATCCAAAATCTCAGGCTTACAGAAGACCAATTTGCGCTAATGGATATGGAGGCTGGTATTGAACACTTTGGACGTGGAATTGATAACGGTGTAGATTTGATATTGATAATCATAGATCCATCCTATGAATCCCTACAGCTTTCCAAAAAAATCGGGGAATTATCGGAAAGTATTCGAAAACCATTTTATTACGTTCTCAATAAAGTAACAAAAGAGAATCAGGAAATGATGTATGAAGCTGTATGGAATTCAAGTCGAGTCGCTGTATCTCTTAGTGCGGATACTAGTATTATGAGAGAGGGACTGATGGGGAAAGAACTATCAGAAAAACCAGATGCTATTGAAAACTTAACAGAATTTCTACTTTCTATTTAAAGAATGAGGAGATTTACTGTGGATATATGATAAAAGAAAACCAGATTATACAGCTGTAATTTGTAATATTACATCCGCTTGACGCAAGAAAAAAGCAGTGATATACTGAAACAAAAATTATTTATAAAATAATAATAAAACCCTGGAACTATATTGTGTGATTGAACAGTTACAAAAAATGCAATTCTTGTGGAGGGTATAGGATGATACAGATTGCAATTGTGGAAGATGAAGAAATTTACGTAAAACAATTAACAGAGTATATCCGGAAATATCAAACGGAAAGGGGAAGATCAATAAAGGTTACGGTATTTGGTGATGGAGAAGATATCACTGAGAATTACAGTGGCGGTTTTGACATTATTCTGATGGATATTCAGATGCGGTTCATGGACGGTATGACAGCAGCAGAAAAAATCCGTCAGATGGATCAGAAAGTAATTATTATGTTTATTACAAATATGATTCAATATGCAGTACGTGGATATGAAGTTGATGCAATGGATTATGTAGTAAAACCAGTTGAGTACTTTTCTTTTTCGCAGAAACTGGATAAAGCAGTTGGACGTATGCGCTCTGAGGTTAAAGAATTTCTTACGATTCCGATTGGGGAAGGAGTTGTAAAGATAGATATAGCAGATATCTATTTTATTGAGGGGCAGAGACATAATGTAATTTATTATACTTCGAGAGGAGATTACTGTTCAAGAATTACGATGAAAGAACTCGAAGAAAAACTTGCGGTACATAATTTTTTTCGATGTGCAAAGGGATATCTGGTAAATATGAATCATGTAGAGGGATTTGTTGGTTCTGATTGTGTGATCCATAATGTACATATACCTGTCAGCAGAACCAGAAAAAAAGAATTCATGAATCTGCTTCTGCAAAACCTCAATATGGAATGATTTCATGCGAAATGGAGGATACTATGTTATATCAGGATATTCCAAGAATTTATACGGCAATAGCAGAGTGGGGATCATGTCTGGTTTATCTTTATATCCTAAAAAAAGAAAACATGAAATCTGTACATTTTCTTACAGGCAGTCTTTTCATGTTGGCAATGCAGAGTATCTTTCTGACTTTGACAGGCAGCGTAACTGAAATTTTGTGGATTCCCTGTATGATGATCGCTGCAGGTATGATGTATGGATTTCTTATGGTCGGAGGAAATATGAAGCCTCTGGGAGCGGCTTATTGCTGTGCCCGTGCATTTGTTCTTGCTGAGTTTGTAGCTTCGCTGCAGTGGCAGATTGTATCTATTGTACAGGCATGGGGGAATCAAAGCATCTGGGTTGAAATTCTGATCACGATGGTTATTTTTGGAGGCTGCTTTACTATTGATATTTATTTAGAAAAAGATCTTCTGAAGCAGAATTATCTTGAACAGATGACAGTAAAGGAAGTAGCAGCGGCGGCAATCATGGCTGTTGCAATCTTTGCTTTTAGTAATCTGAGATTTTTAAATGAAAATGCACCATTTGCGAGCAGAGAACGTGCAGATATTTTTTCTATCAGAACACTGATCGATTTTGGAGGAATTGCAATCCTGCATGCTTATCAGAGCAGGATCAGTGAGTATGTTGCCGAGAAAGAACTTTCAGTAATGAACGTGATGCTGAAAAGCCAGTATGATCAATACCGAAATTATCAGGACAGCCTGGATCTTATACAAATGAAATACCATGATCTGAAACACCAGATAACGGGACTTCGTGCGGAATCAGATGAAGAGAAACGAAAAAAATGGATTGATTCCATGGAAAAGGAAATCGCTGCTTTTGAAAATATAAGCAGAACGGGGAATCAGGTACTTGATACGATTTTGGCAGCTAAGATTTTTCATTGTCGAAAAAATCATATACAGATTACCTGTGTGGCAGATGGAAAATTATTGGATCATATGCATGTAACAGATATATGTTCTATATTTGGAAATGCTTTGGATAATGCGATTGAACATGTAATTTTGATTCCAGATCAGGAAAAAAGACTGATCCATCTGACAGTATCCGCTCAAAAAGGATTTGTGTTCATCAAGATAGAGAATTATTGTGAAGCAGAAATTTCCCAAAATGAAGAGAATCTGATCATAACAACAAAAAAGGATAGTAAAAACCATGGTTTTGGATTGAAAAGTATTCGTACAGCTGTAGAAAAATATGATGGTTCTGTAGTATTTGGAGTACAGCAGAACTGGTTTGAATTAAAGATTCTTTTACCCAGAGTATTGTAATGCTCTGGGTATTTTTGTTGCCAAGCATACGACAAAAAGGTCCACCGGACCTTTTTTAGTATTTTGTGCCATATTTGCTGCATCTTGTGCCAAAAACAGCGCGAAATAATAATCATGTTATAGTAATGCCAACAGGAAATGATACCTGAAAAAGACAAGAGAGTCAAAGGAGGAAAAAGAGAATGATCAGTGTTGAAATGGAAGATGTTCTGGCGGTATTACAATTATGCAAACCGTATATTATCGGTATTATTGCTGCACTTGTAATTGGAATCGTAATTATGATCGCATGCCGCAGGATGTCCAGGGACAAAAGATTTCTGATAAGAGGGGAAGCTGCGATCGCAATGGTTCTTGCAGTTGTTGTCTGCGTGAATATGATCTGTTTTGGACCAATGGCTACGTTGATTGGACTGGCAACGGGAAATGGAACTTTAAGCGATGAAACAAATGAAGAAGCTGCGGAAGTAGCAGAAGAAATTATGGAAGACGGAATTGTTCTTCTGAAGAATGAAAGCCTGCTTCCTTTAAATGAAACAAAAAAACTGAATATTTTTGGCTGGGAATCTATTAATCCGGCTTACGGAGGAGCTGGTTCCGGTGGAATTAATGATCTGTATGATATTGTCAGTCTGAATCAGGGACTTGAAAATGCCGGATTTTCTATTAACCAGGAGCTGGTTGATTTTTATAACAATTATGGTGCAGATAATCCGGAAATGTCTATCCAGAAACAGAGCTGGACATTACCGGAGCCACCTGTAGATACTTACGATGATGAGCTTATTAAAAGTGCGAAAGAGTATTCTGATGTGGCAGTTGTGGTTCTTTCCAGAAAAGCAGGTGAAGGTCATAATGATATTCCTATGGATGTAAGAAAAGCAGCATATGATAATAATTCAGATGAATATGATGATTTTCCTGAGGGAGAGCATTATTTACAGCTTTCACAAACTGAGAGAGATATGGTGGATATGGTTTGCTCAAACTTTGATAATGTGATTGTGATTTATAATGGAGCAAATCAGTTTGAACTTGGTTTCGCAGATGAATATCCTCAGATTAAATCTGTTGTATGGTGCCCCGGAACGGGAAATGTGGGATTTAATGCACTTGGTAAAGTATTTTCAGGTGAAGTCAATCCTTCCGGAAAAACACCGGATACATTTATTTATGATATGACGACTGCTCCGTGGTGGAATAATGCAGAAAAAACGGAGTATACAAATCTGGCAGATATGGCCGTTGAAGGAATGAACGCAGGAACTGCGCAGGTGTATGCTCCGGCATTTACCAATTATGTGGAAGGCATTTATGTAGGATACAAGTACTATGAAACAGCTGCACAGGAAGGTGCGATTGATTACGATAAGACTGTACAGTATCCATTTGGATATGGTCTGAGTTACACGGAATTTGAACAGAAAATGGGTGAACTGGAGGAAAAAGACGGACAGATTTCTGTAGATGTAGAAGTAACCAACACCGGAGATGTTGCCGGAAAAGATGTAGTAGAAGTGTATTATAAACCGCCATATACAAATGGCGGAATTGAGAAATCTTCTGCAAATCTGATCGAGTTTGAAAAAACAAATCTGCTTCAGCCGGGAGAATCTCAGACTGTTACAGTTACATTTAGTATAGAAGATATGGCCTCCTATGATGAGAATAATGCAAAAGCATATGTTCTTGAAAAAGGTGACTATGTAATCTCTATTAACAGCGATTCACACACTGTGCTGGATCAGAAAACTTATACTGCAGATGCTGATGTAGTATATAAGGGAGAAAATAAAAGAGCATCAGATGATACTGCAGCAACAAATGTATTTGAAGATGCAAAAGGCGATGTGACATATTTATCACGAGCAGATCATTTTGCAAATTATGAAGAGGCTACAGCAGCACCGGCATCTGCAGAGCTGGGTGAGCCATATGTTTCTGAATATCACCTGAACAGCAACTTTGATAAGACTACATACCTCAATGATGAGGATGTAATGCCGACAACGGGAGCAGATAATGGACTTACATTAGCTGATATGCGTGATGCTGATTATGACGATCCTCGTTGGGAAAAACTTCTGGATCAGCTTACTGTTGATGAAATGGCAAATATGATTGCAATGGCTGGTTATCAGACAGCAGCCATGGATTCTGTGGGAAAAGTGGCTACACTTGATTTCGATGGACCAGCAGCAATTAATAACAACTTTACAGGAGTTGGTTCTATTGGATTTCCAATTGAAGTTGTGGTTGCTTCCACATGGAATAAAGAACTTGCACAGGCCTGGGGTGAATGCATGGGCAAGATGAGTCAGGAAATGGGTGCAGAGGGCTGGTATGCACCAGGTATGAATACTCATAGAACCGCATTTGGAGCAAGAAACTATGAATACTTTTCAGAAGATGGAGTTCTTGCAGGAAATATGGGAGCAAAAGCAGTAGAAGGAGCAAGAAAATATGGAGTTTATTCTTATATCAAACATTTTGCTCTGTATGAGGGAAATGCAAAGATGGTAAGTGTCTGGTCAAATGAGCAGGCAATCCGGGAAATCTATCTGAAACCATTTGAAATTTCTGTAAAACAGGGTGGCGCAAATGCGGTTATGGTTTCCTGGAGTTTTCTTGGAGATAAATGGACTGGAGAAAGCAGCAACCTTATGAATACAGTTCTCAGAGATGAATGGGGATTCAGGGGAATGGCGCTTACAGACTTCTTCCGAAACAATGGTCATGGATTTATGAATGCAGATGCAGCTTTGGCGAATGGAGTAGATGCAATGTTGTCCACATTCAACGGAGAAGAGAACAATGTAGCCAATCCGGAGCATCCAACATCTGTACTTCAGATGAGAAATGCCTGCAAAAATGTCATGTATACAGTTGTAAGCAGCTGGGCTTATGATGGAGAACACGAAGAAACAGGTATGGAAAACTGGAAAAAAGCAGGAATTGGTATCGACATTGTAATAGCACTTTTCATGGCAGGAATGGAAGTACTGGTAATCAGAGGATATAAGAAAAGAAAGAATGCTGAATAAGGATGAAAGTGGGATGGAAAACAGTTATGAAACAGCAAAAATTGGTTGAAAAGATGACAATAGAAGAAAAGGCAGCAATCCTCAGTGGAAAAACTGTCTGGCAGACCAGAGAAATTGACAGGCTTTCCATCCCGTCCATCTTTCTTTCAGATGGACCACATGGAATCAGAAAACAGGCAGGAGCAGGAGATCATCTGGGACTGAATGCATCCTTAAATGCGACATGTTTTCCCACAGCAGCGACGATTGCAAACAGCTGGAATCAGGATCTGGGGGAAGAGATTGGACAGGCTCTTGGAGAGGAAGCAGCAAGTATGGATGTAAGTATACTGCTTGGTCCGGGATTGAATATTAAAAGAAGCCCATTATGTGGAAGAAATTTTGAATATTTTTCAGAAGATCCATATCTTTCCGGGAAGATGGCAGCGTCATATATTCGGGGAATACAGAGTAAAGGCGTTTATGCCTGCCCGAAGCATCTGGCAGTTAACAGTCAGGAACTTCGGAGAATGGCAATGGACGCAGTTGTTGACGAACGGACATTAAGAGAAATATATCTGACCGGTTTTGAGATAGCTGTTAAAGAAGGTCACGCAAAAGCAATCATGAGCAGTTACAACCAAATTAATGGGATTTATGCTAATGAGGATAAACATCTTTTGACAGACATCTTGCGCAAAGACTGGGGATTTGATGGAATTGTAGTAACAGACTGGGGCGGAAGCAATGACCATGTGAAAGGTGTTGCTGCCGGCTCAAATCTGGAGATGCCGTCCTGTGGGTACGATTCTGCAAGAGAAGTGATTGCTGCTGTCCAAAATGGAAAGCTGAAGGAAGCGGATTTGGATGAAAGAGTTGGAGAACTGGTGGATGCAGTGATGGAACTGACATCAGGGAAGAAGCTTTCAGATAAAAACTTTGACAGAAACGCACATCATCAACTGGCAAGGAAAGCAGCAGCAGAAAGCATGATTCTTCTGAAAAATGAAAAACAGATTCTTCCGCTGGATACCAAAAAATCCATCGCTGTTATTGGAGATTTTGCTTTTTCACCCAGATATCAGGGGGCAGGATCTTCTATGGTCAATCCAACAAAAGTAGAAGATATGTCATCGATTTTGCAACAATATGATCTGAATATTCTGGGAATGACAAGAGGCTATCATAGAAATGGAGATGTAGATGAGAATGATAGAAAGTTTGCATTAAATTTGTCTATGAATGCGGATATTGTAATTTTCTGCTTTGGTCTTGATGAGATCAGTGAATCAGAAGGACTGGACAGAACCCATATGCGTATTCCGCAGGATCAGATCGATCTTCTGCAGGATATTAGTAAGGTGAATGAAAATGTTATTGGAATACTGAGTGCTGGATCAGCGATAGAAATGCCATGGCACACCTGCTGCAAAGCGATTTTGCATGGCTATCTGAATGGACAGGCAGGCGCTTCTGCAACATTGGATATTCTGACTGGAAAAGTGAATCCATCAGGAAGACTGGCAGAAACATATCCCATATCTTATGAACAGACACCGGCATTCCGATATTATCCAAGTAATGAGAAAACATCGGAATACCGCGAGAGTGTTTATGTGGGATATCGCTATTATGATACTTCAAAAGTCCGGGTGCAATATCCATTTGGCTTTGGGCTTTCCTATACGGAATTTACATATTCTGATCTTATCATAGAAGAGGATGGAATCAAAGTTTCGGTTACCAATACAGGTGACAGAGATGGAGCTGAGGTTGTTCAGATGTATGTAGGACTTCCTAATGCAATCGTGTTCCGACCGGAAAAAGAACTGAAAGGTTTTGCAAAAGTTTATCTAAAGGCAGGAGAAAGCAGACAGCTCAGGATTCCCTTTGATGATAAGACATTCCGTTATTGGAATATAAAAACGGGACAGTGGGAAATAGAAACAGGAACTTATCAGATTATGGTAGGAGCCAGTGTTGCAGATATTCGTTTAACAGGTATGACTGAGAGAACAGGAAATAGTAAAGGGTATCCGTATAATCCGGCAAAAATGCCTTACTATTATACAGGAATCGTGCAGAAAATATCAGATGAGGAATTTCGTGAACTTCTTGGCCATGAGATACCGAACGGGAGATGGAGTGGAAACCTGGAAATCAATGATGCAATTTGTCAGATGTATTATGCAAAAAGCCGACTTGCAAGACTGATATATAGATGTCTCACAAAAATGAAAAAGAAGAGTGAGGCACAGGGAAAGCCGGATCTGAATATTCTTTTTATTTACAATATGCCGTTTCGGGGGATTGCCAAGATGACCGGCGGGGCAGTCAGTATGGAAATGGTATATGGAATTGTCGATGCTGTGAATGGCCACTTTATGCTTGGAGTAAAAAAAGTAGTTGGCGGATATTTCAGAAACAGAAGAAATAATAAGAAATATGAAAAATTATTAAAAGGAGCCGGAGGGAAGCGCAGATGAATCATATAAAAAATATATGGAAATATTTTGAAGAGAAACATTCTGTTTTTGCAAAATGGCTTTATCAGATATTCTATTTTGTTATATTCAGTATGGGCGTGACAGTATTCCAGTATCTGGTATTTACATTTTTACCAGGGATTTTGGGAATTGGTCTGGCTGGTACAGAATTTATGTGGCCAAAGGTTTCTATGAATCTGTTTGGAGTAAAATTTACATGGAGTTTGCTGGGGTATAATGTATTGCGTGATGCAACGGGGAATATACTGATCGGTGGTGGACTTGGCTATTTTATCAGTTATGAATTGGGGTCATTTCTTGCACAGTGTATCAATTTTCCACTTCAGAGAAATATTACTTTTAAAAGCCATGGAAATCCTGTATATCAGGCAATCTGGTATTTTGTTGCATGGGTGGTAATTTCACTGATTTGTAATGGATTTAATAATCTGTGGATGCCAGTTGCATCTGCATATGTGGCACCGGCAGTCTATAACATGCTTGTGACAATTATTACAGGTGGAGTTTCCATGGTGATTTTTTTCTTTGTGTTTAAAATTATTTTCCCAGAGGGGAAGGCTGAATAGAAGAAAATCATAACCAAATAACTGCTTCGCAGTATATCAGAAGGGGCTTGTACCCCTTCTGATACAAGCAAGTCCCCACCCACTGCTTATTGCTCTTCGCAATTGAAGCAGGGGACTTACTTGATTTGGTTAAAATGATGCAATCTGATATGATTTGGAACATCATAAAATCAACAAGGATAAAGGTAAAAAAACATGAATAAAAGACAAAAAATTCTGATTGTAGATGATTCAAAAACGGTGTTTATGAAAGAGGATCTACTTCCCGTTATGGGAGATAATCAAATGATCCAGGATCTGCCCTCTGCATTTATCCGGGTTTTGGAGTAACAGAACGCATGGAAAAAATAATGGAAAAGGATCTTCTGATCCGGGATGTAGAAACAAAAAATATCATGACTAAATCCAGTCTTCCGGTAGGGGGATATTCTGTCAATCCTTATGTAGGATGTACCCACGGCTGCAAATACTGCTATGCCTCTTTTATGAAACGGTTCACCGGGCATACCGAATCGTGGGGGACATTTCTGGATATAAAACACTGGCCGGCAATTAAAAACCCGAGAAAATATAAAGGCCAACGGGTAGTGATTGGTTCCGTGACAGATGGGTATCTGCCCCAGGAAAAGGAGATAAGAAATACCCGCAGGATTTTAGAACAGTTAAAAAATAGCGGTGCAGAAATCCTTATCTGTACGAAATCGGATCTTGTACTCCGGGATATTGACTTGCTAAAAGAAATGGGAAAAGTCACTGTCTCATGGTCGATCAACACATTAGATGAAAAATTTCAGGCAGACATGGATCAAGCTGTCAGCATCAGCCGCAGACTTGAGGCAATGAAGCAGGTATACGAAGCCGGAATACGCACGGTTTGTTTCATTTCCCCAGTATTTCCGGGCATCACAGATTTTGAAAAGATTTTTGAACGTGTGAAAGATCAGTGTGACCTGGTATGGTTAGAAAATCTAAATCTCCGCGGTGGTTTCAAACAGGAGATCCTGGATTATATTCAGAAATGTTATCCCCACCTTGTTACCCTGTATGATGAAATCTATCGCAAGGGAGATCGAAGTTATTTTCGGGCATTGGAAAACCAGGCAGCACAGATGTCCAAAAAATACGACTGTCCTTTTGTAGACAACGAACTGCCTTATGACCGCGCAGAGCCAGGCCATCCTGTAATCGTGGACTATTTCTATCATGAAGAAGTACGGGGATCGGAAAATACAGGGCGGCGCAAAAAATGATTGAATAAGTTGAGATGTAAAAGAGGTGCCTCAAGAGACTGAAACAACTCATAGTTTTCCATGAATGTTACAGTCTCTTTATTATTATCAGTATACTCCACACTCTGGGTTGGTATCGATATCAAGATGAAGCAAAGGCTTTTTACCTTCCACTGCCCGGTATATATCCGTCACAGTAATTTCATCCGCAGGTTTGGTAAGACAGGCGTTTGCCTGGCTTTGGGTATTGGAGATAAGGCTTGCATTTTTCAGCACGGCCATCAGCTGCCGGATATAGGCAGGATTTGTTTTTACACTTTTTGCAATCTGGGCACTGGTCAGATGCTCTTTTTCTTCTTGTAATTTATATTTTAACATGGTACAATTTTGATGTAATTTTAATAATAACAATAAAAGAAAGGAAAGTCAACCATGCAGCCAATGAAAAATATTGTTTTTGAAAATGCATATCAAAAAAATGCCCGGACCTTATTAGATAAACTTAATTCTGCTGAAGCCATTCTGGTAGGAGCAGCAGCCGGCATGTCCGCTTCCTGTGGCTATAATTTTTTCTATCAGAATGATGCGATATTTCAGAAATATCTGGGGGATTTCCATAAAAAATATGGATTTACCGGAGCCTTTAACGGATTTTACTATCATTATCCTTCCCCGGAAGCTCACTGGGCATTTCTTGTACGTATGGGCTATATGGAATATGAGTGTCCTACAGGACAGCCTTACTACGATCTAATGGAACTCCTCGAGGGTAAAAACTATCATATTATGACCACCAATCAGGACTTCCAGTTTACCCGTGTGGTGTCCGAAGAAAAATTAAGCGCCATCCAGGGTGATTCCCGCTATTATCAGTGCAGCCGCCGATGTCATGACCAGATTTATTACAACAAGGACATGGTCTATGCCATGAATGCGGCTATTGACGAGAATCTGTGTATCCCCGCCAAAATGATCCCCCGCTGTCCCAAATGCGGAGCCCAGATGGAGCCCTGGGTACGGGGATATACATTCCTGGAAGGTGCCAAGTATAGAGACGAATACCGGAAGATCAACGAATTTCTGGAAAAGAATAAAGAGAAGAAGATCCTTTTTCTGGAGTTGGGTGTAGGACGAATGACCCCTATGTTTATCCAGGAACCTTTCTGGAATCTCACATACTCTCTGCCTAAGGCGTTTTACATTACCATTAATCCAAAGGACGCCATTCTTCCCAGAGAAATAGAACAGAAGGGGCTGGCTATCAAAGAAGACATTGCCCTGGTGCTGCAGGAGGCAGGGAGGGTAAAGAAAGAGGAAAACAAGGAGCATGGAGAAGCATAGTCACAAGGACATCCCTGGAACAGCAATGGGCCTACTATACAAAATATATTTACAGTATGTGGCATCTGCCTACAGGTCAGCTATATCTGGCTCTTAAGGCTGTACTTGTCGGAAAAGATTAGAGAGATGACACCGGGGGTGATCAGACTGCCTTTCTGGGACATGACGGCCCGTAACAGCCAGGTGTTTTACGTCTGTCTGAACCAGGAAGCCTCTTCTGCTCCGGAACATTAAAAAGGGAGAAGTCTTTACCTGCAAGGCGATCTGGCAGATATATTAAAGGAACTTCGGATACAGTTGGAAAAGGAGAAATAACATTATGGAAGAAAACTTCAGAAATATTTATAAAGCTATCCAGGAAGCAGATGCTCTTCTCATCGGCGCCAGTAACGGATTATCTATTTCAGAAGGATATAATATTTTTGCAGATGATCACTGGTTTCAGAAAGATTTCGGAGATTTCCGCAGCAGATACGGGATCAGAAACATACTGCAGGGATTATTCTTTCAGTATCCTACAGAAGAATCTAAATGGGCATTTTTCAGCAGACTGATCAGCCGGAAATGTTATCTGGAACAGCCCGGTCCTGTAATGGAGGATCTGTATCGTCTGGTTAGTTCCAAAGATTATTTTATTGTGACCTCCAATGGCGAGGACCATTTTGTGCCTGCAGGATTTGACAGGGATAAAGTCTTTGAGATGGAAGGCCGTCTCACCCAGTCCCGGTGCCAGAATGGATGCGGAACAGATCCTTACGAAAACCAGAATGAAATTCTCAAAATGGCGGAAGCTGAAAAAAACGGACAGATCCCCTCAGAACTGGTTCCCTGCTGTTCCTGCTGTGGAGGGCCAGTTACGGTCAATATGGCAAACAGCAATGCATTCTTTCAGACCGAACAGTTCCAAAAGAAAATGCAAGACTATCAGAACTTTATTAAGAAATATCATGGTAAAAGATTAGCGATCCTGGAATTGGGCGTGGGATGGCGAAACCGTATGATCAAAGAGCCTTTCATGAGCCTTGCTGCTTCTGAACCTGAAGCAGTTTATATCACCTTCAATAAAGGAGAAGTCTATATTCCGTCAGAAATTGCCGGAAAGTCGATCGGGGTAGATGGAGATATTGGGGAGGCGCTGAAAGAAATATGTCTGGCAAGAGAGAACCTATAGGGGTGTTTATATATTTCTATTTGGGCAATTAATTTTTCTGAATGGACAATGCAAAAAAGGCACTGAAAACCGTAGAAATATTGGTTTTTCAGTGCCTTTTCCATTAGTTAAAGAGAAAAAATATAATAAATTTAAGTTTTGCTAAGTTTCGCTAAATTCTATTCGTTTGAGCATCGCCATTGCTTTGACGGTTCACGTTTTCCACAATCATCACAAGTCTGCGGCCAGTTGATTTTCCATTCAAAATACTCATCTCTGGTAATTTTACCAGATTTCAGTTCTTCTTTTCTAAGAGTCCATTCTTTCAGAAAATTATTGAGAATCCCGTAATTAAACCACATACCAAAAGAAACATTAGGAAAACAGGTAAGAAAGGCAAGGTGATGAGTTTGAGAAAATTGAAGTGATAGGACGACTTCTATCAGGAATATGTTGGAAAAGAGGTGAGTATTATGGTGAATCAGTCAGTGTTAGATTCCAGTGTTGATCTGGAACAGTTAAAAGATATTGAAGAATTAACTCCGGATATGGACAGAACGATTTCTGAAAAGGTGGAAACATTTCTGGATAAATCCGGTGATCAGCCATATGCTCATATGAATGAAGGCTATGTGGTGGTTGTGCAAATGACCAGGGAGCTGGAGGCAACGGATGCACTCAGTGATTATCTCAAAAAGCGGATAGAGTGCTATTGATCGCTCAGTAACTGAACACTTGCTGTTCAGGTGCGCAAGAACATGATTCAGGTGTGAGCAGCGCTCCTTTTGCGTAGCAAAACTTTAAATGAGAGCTGCGAATGTTACAGTTCGCAGTTTTCTGTGAACTGTAACAACGGAGTTGATATAGTAGATGAAAGATGAAAAAAATTTTGCGAAGACACAGATGTTATGTTAATGTGAAGTCAGGGAAAATGAAAGTGATACATGGTTTCTG